>ERZ772954.2549-NODE-2549-length-11426-cov-2.579281_pt1 | contig 11426 bp, 8 predicted proteins | sample MGYA00580684_ERZ772954 | MGnify/ENA primary metagenome ERZ772954 (study PRJEB29015, sample SAMEA2737654) | human gut metagenome | biome: human gut; feature: human-associated habitat; material: faeces | place: China | collected 2012 ...
CTCCTTAAATACTGTCTTGAACAGTATGACGAAGCGGGAAACCTTCATTCCGCCTCCGGTGCTTCCGGCGCAGGCACCGACGAACATGAGCATGACAAGGATTGTCCTGCTGGTTCCTGACCACAGGTTGAAGTCGGCGGTTGAGAAGCCGGTGGTTGTGATGATGGAGGCAACCTGAAATGAGGAGTCGCGGAGTGCGTTTGCAAACGGCACGGCGGATCTGAACAGCTCAATGGTGATCACGGCGACGGATACAGCCACAATGATGAAATAACAGCGGACCTCCTCCATCTTGAATGCCTTCCTTGCATTGCCGAACAGGATAAAATAGTAGGCATTGAAGTTGACACCGAATAACAGCATGAATATCGTGATTACCCATTGGATGTACGGCGAATAGCCTGCGATGCTGTCATTTTTTATGCCGAAGCCGCCTGTTCCGGCTGTACCGAAAGCAGTACACACCGCATCAAATACTGGCATTCCTCCGACAAGGAGAAGGATGAACTGTATCAATGTGAGCCCGAAATATATGATGTAGAGTATGCGCGCGGTGTACTTCATCTTCGGGACAAGCTTTCCGACTGAAGGGCCGGGGCTCTCTGCACGCATGAGGTTGATGTTCGAGCCGCCGCTGAGCGGCACTATGGCGAGAAGAAAGACGAGCACGCCCATTCCGCCGATCCAGTGCGTGAAGCTGCGCCACAGAAGCGAACAGTGCGAAAGCGCTTCGACATCCGAGAGAATGCTTGCACCTGTGGTCGTGAAGCCTGATATAGTCTCAAAGAGAGCATCCGTGAAGGACGTAATCTCGCCTGTGATGCAGAAAGGTATGCAGCCGACCAAGCTTAGCAGAATCCAAGCGAGGGATGTGCTTATACAGCCCTCCTTGAGATAAAGTGTTGTGTTGTTCGGCTTGCTGCGCGTCATGAAGAAGCCGACAACGAAGCAGCATGCCGCGACAAAAAGATACGTAAAGCCTTCATGCTCAAGATATATCAGCCCGACTAATGCAGGAAGAAGCATGAGGGCGGATGTAAGCAGAAGCACATGCCCTAATATATATCGAATAATTGATTTGTTCATGGTAATCCTCACATACGAGCGGTTGCTTTTCGCTCGGAAACATATTTGGTGTTAAAAAATTATTGCAGAATATCCTGTATATCCGTAAATCCCGTGTGAGTTGTGACTATCATTACCGTGTCACCCTCGAGGATGCAGTCCTGACCACTTGGAATAATGATGGTTCCGTTGCGGTTGATGAAGGATATCAGAATCTCATCCTTGAGCTTTAGCTCGGCGAGCGGCTTGTCGGTCACATCAGAGCTCTAAACTCAATAGCCTCAACGCGGTGATCAAACATGTGGTACAAGGTCTCGATGCTGCTGTCGGATTCAGCCGGTCTGCCGTTGGAACCCTCGGCTGAATCAAGAGATTCCCTTGAATCGTTTTTGGCACGGACGTAAGCGATGATTGCCTCGGAGGTTATATATTTAGGATAAATAACACTTCCCAGGTCGAGACTGTTGATTACGTTTTTAAAGGTAATACGGTTGATTTTTGTGATTACCTTTGCGTTTGAAACCTGCTTTGCGTGGAGCGTGAGCATGATGTTTTCCTCATCTATTCCCGTGAGGGGAACGAAGGATTCAACCTCTGAAATTCCCTCTTCCTTTAAAAGCTCCTCGTCGGTGCCGTCGCCGTTGATTATTACGGCTTTTGGAAGAAGTATGCTCAGTTCCTCACAGCGCTCACGGCTGTTTTCGATTATTTTTACCGAAATGCCGGAGCGTATGAGCTGGTCGGCAAGATAGTAAGCTGCACTTCCGCCTCCTATAATCATGGTGTCCTTAACCTGATTGGTCTTAAAACCGATGTGCTCAAGAAAAATCTTGGTTGATTTACGGGATGCCACGAACGAGATTGTGTCCTCGGCATGCATCACAAAGCGTCCTGTAGGGATATGTACATAGCCGCCGCGTTCAATGACGCAGATGACATAAGGTACATTCATTTCCTTGCCAAGAGCGGCGATTGTCATTCCGTCAAGACGGTTGCATTTTGGAATCTTGAATTTTACAAGCTCAGCCTGGCCATGAGCAAAGGAGTTGACCTCAAGAGCGGTAGGCATGTATAAAATACGTGCCGCTTCCTTGGCTGTCTCAAGTTCTGGATTGATAATCATGGCGAGTCCGAGACGTTCTCTTAAGTAGCCTGCCTCCCGGCTGTAGTCGGGTGTGCGGACTCTGGCGATGGCGGCACAGTTGCCGACGCGCTTGGCGATGGTGCAGCAAAGAAGATTGAGCTCGTCCGAATCTGTTACGGCTATGATAAGGTTGGCTGAGGCGATTCCTGCCTCCTCCTGAACGCTGTAGCTTGCACCGTTTCCGACAACGCCCATGACATCATACATGCCTGCAGTTGCCTGAAGCTTCTGGGCGTTCTTGTCAATCAGAGTGATGTCGTGTCCCTCCTTTGCAAGCTGCTCGGTCAGGGTAAGACCAACCTTGCCACAACCGACTATAATAATACGCAGACCTTTTTTTGCTGTTGTATTTCTTGACATTTTTAAGCCTCCGTTGAGTTTCATAACATTGATTACCACTACATAATAGCATTATATATGATAAAAAGCATTATTTTTTTTAGCTTTTTTATAATTACCTCTTTTAAATTGGAAAGTTTTTGTTTATAATGTTGATATATAGGCTTTTAAGATTAGAATATTATTCTATGATTTTGATTAGATTTTATCGGATGGAGGATTTTATGATAACCACAGATATTGGAATTGATTTAGGAACTGCCAGCATTCTTGTTTATATCAGAGGCAAGGGTGTTGTGCTCAAGGAGCCGTCGGTAGTTGCGTTTGACAGAGATACGAATAAGATTAAGGCTATAGGCGAGGAAGCAAGACTCATGCTCGGTAGAACACCGGGTAATATCGTGGCTGTGAGACCTTTAAGACAGGGTGTTATTTCCGATTATACTGTTACGGAGAAGATGCTCAAGTACTTTATTCAGAAGGCACTTGGCAAGAAGATATTAAAGAAGCCGAGAATCAGCGTATGTGTACCTAGCGGTGTTACAGAGGTTGAGAAGAAGGCGGTTGAGGATGCTACCTATTCAGCAGGTGCCAGAGAGGTTGCCATTATTGAGGAACCGATTGCGGCAGCCATCGGTGCAGGAATTGATATTTCAAGACCATGCGGTAATATGATTGTCGATATAGGCGGCGGTACAACGGATATCGCTGTTATTTCACTTGGAGGTACCGTAGTCAGCACATCCATCAAGATTGCCGGAGATGATTTTGACGATGCCATCGTGCGTTATATGCGTAAGAAGCATAATCTTCTCATCGGTGAGAGAACGGCCGAGGATATCAAGATTAAGATAGGAAGCGCATATCCGAGACCTGAGGTTGTGACAATGGATGTACGCGGACGTAACCTTGTCACGGGACTTCCGAGAACGGTCACTGTTACCTCTGAGGAGACAGAGGAAGCGCTTAAGGATGCGACGGCACAGATTGTTGAGGCGGTACACAGTGTCCTTGAGAAGACACCACCTGAGCTTGCAGCGGATATTGCGGACAGAGGAATCGTTCTTACGGGAGGCGGAAGCCTTCTTCAGGGACTTGAGGAGCTCATTGAGTCGAAGACGGGAATCACGACAATGACGGCAGAGGATCCTATGACAGCCGTAGCAATCGGAACAGGTAAGTTCATAGAATTCTTAGGCGGAGCAAGAGACTAATACACATAAGCAATATATATGTGACGTTATACAGGAGGTATTTATGGTAAGAGGCCTTTACACAGCATATACGGGAATGATGAATCAGCAGGCGCGGCTTGATGTTATCACCAATAACCTTGCGAATGCTTCTACTGTCGGCTACAAGAAGGAAGGTTCGACCTCTCAGGCTTTTGACAGTATGTATACACAGAAGATAAAGGACGGTTCTGAGTATTACATCAACAGAACAATAGGTAAGGAGTCGCTTGGCGTCAAGATTGGTGAGACTTACACGGATTATACACAGGGTTCATTTAAGGTTACGGGCAATACCTACGACCTTGCACTTGAGGGGGACGGATTCTTTAATGTATCTTATACCTCCAAGTCGGGTGCGACTACGACACGCTATACACGCGACGGTTCTTTTTCCGTGAACAATGAGAACATGCTTGTGACGGAGGACGGAGATTATCTTCTCGGTGAGGGTGGACGTATTCAGGTGCCTCAGGGGGCTAAGATCACCGTCGACGAGGAGGGCAATATCTACGCGGATGATGAGTATGTAGACAAGCTCAGGATAACGGATTTCAATGATTACAACTATCTTCAGAAGTTCGGCGAGAACCTCTACACGGCAGTTGACGGTGCGACAGAGAAGACCGCGGACTGTAAGGTAAGACAGGGATATCTGGAGATGTCCAACATCAATGTAATATCAGAGATGGTTGAGATGATTACAATTTCAAGAGCTTATGAGAGCAACCAGAAGGCTATACAGACTATTGATTCCTCACTTGAGAAATCAGTTAACCTTGGAAAGCTTTAATATAAGCCGGAGAACATTGATTTAGCATAGAAGGATAACGGAGGAAAAGGTATATGGTACGAGCTTTATGGACAGCGGCGTCAGGAATGATTGCACAGCAGACTAACGTAGACAATATAGCGAATAATCTTGCCAATGTGAATACGACAGGATATAAGACTTCCACAGCGGAGTTTAAGAGCCTTTTATATCAGACAATACAGACAAAGACAACCTCAGCCAACGGTGACAACAAGCCGATTGGTGCACAGGTGGGACTCGGAACGAGAACAAGTTCCATTACGACACAGTTTACACAGGGCTCAATGCTTGCATCGGATAATAATTTTGCATTCGGAATTGAGGGAGACGGCTTCTTTGCGCTGCGCGGCACTGACGGAGAGACATATTATACGAGAAGCGGTGATTTCAGGATAGCTGTTGCATCCGACAACACGATGATGCTCGCGTCAACTGACGGATATCCTGTGTTAGACAGCAACGGAACACCGATTATTCTCTCATCGACAGATTACAAGGCTGACAAGATTACGGTTACGGATGACGGGCAGTTATTCTATCCGGATGCCGATAATAATCTCAAGCCGATAAACATAACTATAGGAGTTTATCAGTTCTCCAATCCGGCAGGACTTGAGAAGGTGTCGGGAACAATGTATCAGGCAACGACGGCATCAGGAGCAGCAGTTGAAGAGCTTAACGATAAGAGCTTGAAAGCGAGCAAGCTTCATCAGGGCTATCTCGAGGGCTCGAATGTTCAGGTTGTAGATGAGATGGTTAATCTTATCACGGCACAGAGAGCTTATGAGATGAATTCCAAGGCAATTCAGGCGGCGGATGACATGCTCAGTCAGGCTAATCAGCTTAAGCGCTAAAATACAGGCATACGCTAAAACACAGCGCATACGCTAAAAATGGCGCAATGGAGGCACATATGAGTGATTTGATTTCAGGTGTAAGTTCTTATTATGATACATATACGAAGAATAATGTGTCGGCTGATAATATGAAAGATAAGCTGAGCACGGATTATTCAACAGCTACGGATGATGAGATGATGGAGGTATGCAAGGAGTTTGAGGCATACTTTACGGAGCAGGTATTTAAGGCAATGCAGAAGATGGTTCCTGAGAGTGATGACAGCAGTTCGTCGACATCCTATGTGTCAATGTTCAAGGATACGCTCATTCAGGAATATGCGAATCTTTCAAGTGAGTCCAACGGAGGAGAGGGACTTGGCATAGCTCAGATGCTCTATGAGCAGATGAAGAGAAATTACGGAGTGGATTAAGCACATCTGAGAGAAGGTATATGGAACGTTTCAAGGGTTACGTCAATAAAATAGTATATAGAAATGAAGATAACGGCTACACGGTGTTTGAGCTTGAGCTTGACGGTGACGAGCTCACCTGTGTAGGGAATGTTCCGTATGTTACCGAGGGCGAGTTCGTTGAAGTCACCGGGGAATATACGGAACATTCTGTATATGGGCAGCAGTTAAAGGTTGAGACCTGCGAGGATATTCCGCCTGAGGATGAAAAATCGGTTGAGCGTTATCTTGCATCAGGCGCGATCAAGGGTATAGGAGCTGCACTGGCTTCGAGAATTGTGCGGAGGTTCAAGGCGGATACTCTAAGAATAATTGAGCAGGAGCCGGAAAGACTTGCCGAGATTAAGGGCATAAGCCGGCGCATGGCGGTGGAGATATCTGACAATGTTACAGCCAAGAGAGATATGAGAAACGCCATGATGTTTTTGCAGGACTATGGCATATCAATGGCACTTTCCGCAAAGATATATAATCAGTATGGTGCATCGGTCTATACGATTATGAAGGAGAATCCGTACCGTCTTGCCGATGACATTGCGGGGGTAGGATTCAGAATAGCAGACGAGATTGCGCGAAAAGCAGGCATAGAAGCTGATTCGGATTTCAGAATCAAGAGCGGTATCATGTATACGCTGCTCCAGGCGACGGGCAGCGGACATATCTATCTGCCGCAGGGAGAACTGTTAGAACAGCTTAACACATTGCTGGATACCGAGATTAAGGATATAGACAGACATCTTTCGGACCTGTCAATGGACAAGAAGGTTGTGGTGAAACAGCAGCTTCAGGAGAATGAAGCGTCGACAGATGCGGGCGATGGCGAATATCAAGCCGAGAGGCTGGTATACGGAGCTTCATATTATTACATGGAAATGTCGGTGGCTTACGCATTGAAAGCGCTGGATGCAAGGGAAAGCATTGACAAGCATAAGATTGCTGACCGTATCAGACGAATAGAGAAGGCTGAGAAGATTGAGCTTGATGACAGGCAGAGGGATGCCGTTATACAGGCGATAAGTTCCGGACTTCTTGTCATAACCGGAGGACCGGGAACAGGTAAGACCACGACAATCAATACGATAATCAGATATTTTGAAGGCGAGGGAATGGAAATACGTCTTGCGGCACCGACAGGACGCGCCGCCAAGCGTATGACTGAGGCTACAGGCTGTGAAGCCCAGACAATCCACAGAATGCTTGAGTTATCGGGAGCGCCTGAGGATGACAGGAGCGCGAGCTTTCTAAGAAATGAGGAGAACCCGATAGATGCCGATGTCATCATAATAGATGAGATGTCGATGGTGGATATTTTTCTCATGAACAGCCTTTTGAAGGCTGTCACACCCGGGACGAGGCTTATCCTTGTGGGCGATGTCAATCAGCTTCCTTCGGTAGGACCGGGAAATGTCCTGAGGGATATTATAGCGTCGGAGCGGTTTAACGTGGTTAAACTGACTAAGATTTTCAGACAGGCTACAGAGAGTGACATTATTGTTAATGCTCATAAGATAAATGCGGGAGAGAAGTTCCCAATCGGGCCGTCGAGCCGTGATTTTATATTTATCAGGAGAGAGGAAGCGGGCAATGTGATTGGGGCGATGATAACGCTTGTATCACAGAAGCTTCCGAAGTATGTTGATGCCAAGCCGTTTGACATTCAGGTGCTCACGACGCATTCTACAAATCAATATGGGGCGGAAGCTTTCAGGCACCGGGCTTTTACGAGCTTGCCTGCATAGATGTGAAACGCGGCGATTTGAGAACGGCACTAGAGCACATTGACGAGTCGATTTTCAGGCAGTATCACTGCATGAAGGCGAGGGCGTTAAAGGAAAATATATTGAGACTTCTCGGAAAAGCTGCGGAGGCGGATGCACTCCGCGCGGAGAGCATAAGCATAGACCATTTATACGACAGAAAGCCTGAAAAAATCAATCACAATACGCTCATAGAGCTTGTGAACGACTGCTACGAGGCAGGGCTTTACAGACAGGGAATTGATTTGGCGCTCGAGTGGGTTGAGGTGCAGAAAAATAAGGGCGTTGATGAGAAAAATATTTATCCGCTTGTGCATTATTACATCGCCTATGGATACAAGATGCTTGACAATGAGAAAAAAACAAGTGCCGGAAATGAAAATCCGGAAGATTTTTGCAGTATGGCAGAAAAATATTCACGGCTCGCCGAAAATGCCGTTGCGGACGGCTGTTTCCCGCACAGAATGGAGGACTATATTGTACTTTCATCGCTTGCAGAGAGGTTCGGGCTTGGAATGGCGCGTTTCTATCTGGGCTGTCTTTTATATGATAAGAGGGTTTACGAAGAGGCTGTTGCCGACTATGAGCTTGCGAGGGAAAAATGTCCTGATTTCCCTACGGTTCACAGAAATCTCACACTGGCGTATTACAATGTCTATAACGAGCCGCAGAAGGCTTACGATGAGCTTTTAAAGGCATTTGAGCTTGATGAGAGCGATTCGAGGGTTTACATGGAGCTTGACCAGCTTAGGAGAAGAATGAATTTTCCGCTTGAGGAGCGTCTTGCCGATATGGAGAAGCACCTTGAGCTTGTGCGCGACAGGGACGATATGTACCTCGAGTATGTGACCGTGTTAAATACGCTCGGCAGAAACAAGGAGGCGCTTGAGCTTATAGAGAAACGTCATTTCCATCAGTGGGAGGGCGGCGAAGGCAAGGTTGCGGCGCAATATTTGACATCACTTTACATGCTTGCTAAAAAGGCAATAGCCGACGGTGATTATGCGGAGGCGAAGAAGCTTCTCACACAGGCTGTTGGCGATTATCCGCATAATCTCGGCGAGGGCAAGCTTGAGTCGGCACAGGAGAACAATCTCTACTATCTTCTCGGCGTTGTATGTGATAAGCTTGGGGAGAAGGAGTACGCGGAGGAGTGTCTTTTGAAGGCTGAAAAGGGACTAAGTGAGCCTGTCGGAATGATGTATTACAACGACCAGCCACCTGAGATGATTTACTATCAGGGACTTGCGTTTGCTAAGCTTGGCGACACGGAGCAGGCGGAGGTGAGATTTAACAAGCTTGTCGATTACGGCAAAAAGCATATCGACGACGATGTAAAGACCGATTATTTTGCGGTATCGCTCCCTGACCTCTTAATTTTTGAGGAAAATTTAAACGAGAGAAACAAAAAACATTGTCTGTTCATGATGAGCTTAGGTTTCAAGGGGCTCGGAATGACGGAAAAATATAATGAATGTGCCGAAAAGCTGCTTGCCATGGATAATGCACACCAGGGAATAAGGGTACACGGCGGAAAGTAAATTCTATTTTGGACACGGAGGATGTTATGCACTCATACAGCTACAATCAAAATTATCTGACATGTGACGGCAAGCCGATTCTGCCCGTCATGGGAGAGTTTCATTTTTCGAGATATCCGAAGGAGGAGTGGGAGCAGGCGCTTCTTAACATGAAGCGCGGAGGAGTCGAGATTGTCGCGACCTATGTTTTCTGGATTCATCACGAGGAAAAAAGGGGCGAGTGGGACTTCACGGAAAACAGATGTCTCAGGGATTTTCTTGCCTGCTGTCAAAAGGCGGGGCTCATGGTCTGGCTTCGCATCGGACCTTGGGCTCACGGCGAGTGCAGAAACGGCGGATTCCCCGACTGGCTCGTGGCTATGGAAAAGGAGGGCGCGGTCAAGCTTCGCGAAAATGATGAAAAATATCTCGCCCTCGTCGATGAATTTTATTCAAGGATTGGTGAACAAGCGGCTGGCTTCATGTACAAGGACGGCGGACCTGTCATCGGAATCCAGATTGAGAACGAGTACGGTCACTGCTGTGGAGGACCATCTGAACAGTCGGACAGAATGGCGCATATGTGTACACTTAAGAAGATGGCACAGGATGTGGGACTTGTCACTCCGTATTATTCAGCTACAGGCTGGGGAGGTGCGTGTGTGCCTGAAGGATTCCTTGCCGTTCTCGGCGGTTATGTCGATGCACCTTGGGCTGAGCACACGCATGAGCTTGAGGCGAGCGAGAACTTCCTTTTCAAGCCTTTTCATGACGACACCAACATTGGTTCTGACTTGGCAAATGGCGGTTCATCATTTACTTTTGACATTAATAAGGTTCCGTATCTGACGGCGGAGCTTGGCGGAGGGCTTCAGGTGACGGCGCACAGGCGCACCTATCCGTATGCGAAGGACATCGAGGCGCAGACGGTCTGCATGCTCGGTGCGGGTGCGAACCTCATCGGCTACTATATGTATCACGGCGGCGTGAATCCCGACGGAAAATACTCCACGCTTCAGGAGTTCCTGTAAAGAGCTATGATTTCCAGACTTGTCTGAGGGAGAACGGACTCCCATCAGAAAGCTTTTATAAGCTGAGAAAATATCATACTTTTATAAAGTCGGTTGAGAATATTCTCGCCCCCGCAAAGGTTTATCTTCCATCGAACATTCCCGAGCCAAAGAGTGCGGAGGATATGGAGACGCTGAGAGCCTGCTTAAGATATAACGAGGAGCTCGACTGCGGATTCCTTTTTATAAACAATCACCAGAGAAAGCGCCACATGACCAAGAAGCGCGTTACGGCTGATATGCCGCTTGAATTCTGCGTCAGACGAATGAATGAGGATTGTTGTGGCAATAAAGTATGTGCTTCGGATAATCAAAATGTGACAGAGCAGGATGTCGATATCATATTTAATAATATCAATATAGCTTCCGATGCGGTTCTTGTGATACCGTACAATCTCCCCGTAAAGACGGGCACTGCAGAGCTTCGGCTCACGCACACCAACGCGTCCTACCTCGGATGCTTCGGAGGAAAATACTATTTTTATTCCGATGAGCCCGAGAGCGATGTGTATTTTGAGTGGAGTGATAATGCTGACCACGCTGACATCGTGAGACTTCTCACAACACATGATGCGGAGCACTTTATCGTAAATGACGACGGCACTGTGGGGATGCTGCCTGACATTCATTTTGAGAAGGCGGGGGAGATAAGTGTAACTGAAAAAGGTCATGTTCGTAAGTGTATAAGCGGTGACGACAATGTGGATGGCAAGCCTGAGAAATCCGCTGCTTGTGTATATAATGCAAAAAATAAGCCAAAAGAATATGAGTTAAACCTTGAATACGATGAGAAAAAACTCTTTTCGGGTGACATTTTCCTCGAGCTCGATTTCGGCGGTGACAGGGCTGAGTTGTATGCCGACGGAAAGCTCATCGACGACTGGTTCTCGAACGGCGAGCTGTGGCGGGTTGCATTAAAACGATATGGTTATCCTGAAAAGCTTGTCTTGAAGCTGTATCCGTTCGACGACAAGGTCTATTATGACCTCAAACCTAAGAAGGAGTGCAGGCTTAATGAGACAAAGTTGGTGCATGTCCGTTGTGATTCTGAGAGCTCGAAGAACGGGGAAATCACATCTATGATATAATGAGCACAAGAGAGTCAGAGGGAGCTTGCTCACTCTTGACGAGCGGCGAAATTATTGAGTGAGCTGTGCTCACGACATAAATAAAGGA
>ERZ772954.2553-NODE-2553-length-11393-cov-3.028312_pt1 | contig 11393 bp, 9 predicted proteins | sample MGYA00580684_ERZ772954 | MGnify/ENA primary metagenome ERZ772954 (study PRJEB29015, sample SAMEA2737654) | human gut metagenome | biome: human gut; feature: human-associated habitat; material: faeces | place: China | collected 2012 ...
TACAAATCGCTTTTCTTTATTGTTCCTGTAATAATTCGTTAGCCTTTTAAAAACTTCTTCTAGTGTTTTTTATAATAATTCGAAACAACTTCCTTAAGCCCGATTTTCTTTTTAAGATAAACCATATCAAGTCCTGCTGTTCTGTTAACAGTCAAATATCCCTGACCTTCTAAATGGTCCAAATATTCGTTTAAAGCCATTCTCTTTAGGTTCAAAATTCTTCCCGGTGACATTGGACTGTTAAGCAATTCATCTATTCCTATTGAGTCAACTTCTTTTTTTTCAAAAAACTTAATCAGGCTGTATAGCACTGCATCATCACATAACTTATCCTTGTCAGGCTGTGTTTTTATATAATTATTTCTGTCTTTTTTTAATAAACCCAATTGTGCAAATGGTGAAATCTTATTTTCCTCCGGATCATAATTCTGTTGCTTCTCTTTTACGTACATATTTAAAAGTACGGAAATATCATCTCGCAACGAACGTTCAGGTATGGCTTTTTCCTCTGCCAAAGGAGTAAGCTTTTCTAATAAAATGTTCATTAAATCTTCCTTTGAAAATTCGTCAATGTTAATTAAGTTAAAAAAAGCATACCAGCTTGTTGCAAGTTTCTCATTTCCTGCCAGATTAATATGGAATATCCATAATGAAAATATATCTTCTAAATACTTATCTTCCTTAAAAATAATCTGACCTATATCTGTAAGCTTTGCCCCCTCTTTAGGTGGTTCTTCCATAAACTTTCCGGCTTTAAGCCAATAGCGAATAGCCTTAGCCATATTGCTTCCCACTCCAAGAGCATCCGCCCCATAGTTTTCAGAGAAAACTTTTGGATTGGCATCTACCTTTGCAAGTCCTTTATTAAGCCACCCCTCACGAAGTGCAAATGTTTCATGTCCTTTAAGTTTAATCGCCATTTTCTTCTCCTATCTGCCTGCTCAAGTTTCATAAATAATTAACTAGTTTCTTTTTATTGCCAAAACCTTTCTCATATAACATCCTGCCGTGTAATGATTAACGCATTCTGCACATCTTACACATTTATTGTCCAGTATTCTATAATCAAGATTACCTTCTTTGTCCTCTTTTATAACTATGGCATTGTGCTTGCAAATACTTTCGCACGCCCTGCACGCCATACACATCTGATATTTTGTAATCTGACATTTAATCTTATCCTCTGCTGTTTTAAGATTCTTTGCCCCATCTATGTTGCTGTCAATTATTGTAACTTTTAAAGTTGTAGAGCCAATTCTGCCCTGCAATTTCAAAACAGGATTGCCGTTCCTTCTTGTTACATAAACTTCACCCAATCGCTTATTGCCCATATCAAAATTTAAATATCCAAAAGGCTTAAACAACTCATACAATTGGTCTGAAATTGGTCTTTGAAGTTCATAATTAAAAGCATTCTCTTCCAGCACACAAGGTTCAAATGATACTGCCGACTTCTTTGCATAATCTACGCCATTTCCCCCCTGTCTTGCTTTCCACTTGCCTTCGTCCACATACACTTCCGGATCAGGTTTTCCAATCTTTGTTGCAAAGTCAACCAAAAGCTGTCTGAATCTTTTGGACTGTTCGGGCATGTGAATCTTAGACAAAAACTCTGACCAACCACTGTTATTAGGACAACACCAGCAGCCAACTCTTGCATACCCTAATCTGTATGCATAATTAAAATCAATTTCTGTTGTAAGCATGTAAAGCCACACATCAAAATCCATCCAATCAATAATCGGTGAAATAGTTATCTGCTTTGTAATTTTAGAGCCTTCTGTTTCACGCTCATACTTGTTTCTGCTTGCTGATTCGTTTCTTCTTATTCCATAGAAAGTTATAATTTTGTTCTTATTTCTAAACATAGTTTTAATCTTTCTCTGGATTGCACCTGTTTTAAAAATAGTACAGCACCATCTCATAACTCTGCTTGGTGGGCCAACCAAAGCACAAAGTTCCTCAAAATCTTTATCTTTGTTTCTTGATGAAACAACAGGAGTCTGTGGATGTTCTTTTTTAAATCGTTCTATGTATTTCATAGTCTCGGGGAATTCTAAAGTTGTGTCACCGAAAATATGAAGAATCTTCGGTTCACTTAAAGCTCTCATAACCAGATCAGATGTGACTGTAGAGTCTTTCCCCCCTGAAAAAGAAACGAACATATCTCTTGCAGTGTAGTCCTTTGTTGAATTCTTAATATAGCCCACTGCCTCTTTTACAATAAATTCATATCGGCTTCTGTTAGCCTTAATGAATCTGTCTTTAAATTCATTAAAATATCTATAATCAATATTTGAAACTTCACTCTCATATTTAATTCTTATTTCTTCCGAATTCTTATCCTTTAAATCCTTAACTGCAAAATCAACCTTATGACCATCAGCGATATATCTGTTACCTGAGCAGTTCCAAACAGACATCTTTTCGTAATATCCCGGCTCCTTATCTGTCATTATTTCTAATAACAACCTTTCCTCAGGAAAAACCGGTCTCATATCCGTTGTTATTCTTCTGCCACTACTTCCACAACACTGACATTCCTTCTGATACAATGGCACCTTGCAGGTTTCGCACCAGTATATGTCTGATTTCGTCAGTTCAGTTCTCTGTCCACACACAGGACAGGTACTGCTTTTAGTTTTAATATTGTCATTTCTGCATATGTAATTTAGCACTTTATCACCTATCTCAAATCTTCCGGTTTTAAATGCAAATAAGAACATAATTCCAAAAATTCTGATGCCGTAAAAGTTACATTCTCGTCAGTTAACTTTTTCTCCCAAATTCCGGTATCCTTAGAAATCTGTGATGTAGATTTTTCTTTTATGTATTTAATTAATGCTTTTGAAACGCTGTTATTATTTTTCATTTGTCACCGCCATTCCCGTATTACAAGAAAATAATATTATAATGTCTATTATATTCTCTGAATACAAGAAATGCAATGTGGATTTTTCCCGAATCTAAAGAATTTGAAAGGATTTTTTCTTTTTTCAAGGTGATTTGGTTGACGTTGATTTTTTCTTACTATATTATTTAAAAAGAGGTATTTAAAATGAAGAATAAAAAGATTGCAGAAGTATTAAAAGCTTACCGAAAAATGAATAATTTAAGTGTGAGGGACGTTACTGAATTACTGGAAGAAAAGTCACTTAAGGTAGCTGAAAAAACCGTTTACGGATGGGAAAGCAGTGCCACTCAGCCTGACGCTGACACACTACTTCTACTTTGTGATATTTATAATATTGATAACATTCTTGGCACTTTCGGATATACTGACGAAGAGCCAATTAATCTTACAAAACATGAACATCACTTAATAGAACAATATAGAAAGCACCCTGAAATACAGGATGCAGTAGATAAGCTGTTGGATATTAATTAATAGTTAGTAAGATGAAATTATTTACATTTCAAAGAATTAACAGGGCTTAATGCTAATTAGTTTGTTGCAAAACATTAATTAGAATTGAAGTTCTGTTATTTTTTTGGGGATTAAAACAAAAGAGAGCACACCAAAACTGATGTGCTCCCAATTAAAAAGGGTATTTTTTATAGTAATTTATTTACCATTTAAGATCAATTACAAGAGCATCTGCCTTATCATACTGAAGTAATGTGCTCTGATCATTTACATCGTCATAACAGAATCCATAAGCTTTTCCTAAAACTGAATGTTCATGGAAGAATCCTGCATAGAAGTTTGACACACTGTTCTTATAATACTTACTTGGTGTATACCAGTTTTCAGGTTCTGTTGCAACACCTCTGTTAAATGCTGCACAAAGCTGTGCTTCAATAGCTTTTTCAACACCGTTTCCTCTGTCAAATGCGCCCTTGCCTTCTAACACTTCCTGTGTATTTGGCTTATCAACATAATAAACTGTGCTGTCACCTTCTCTTGTAAATCGCATCTGATTTCCAACTACTCTACCAACAAATCTTCCTGATTCTGAGCTGAATCTTAAATCTTCATTGGCATATTTGTTCCAGAATTCATTAATATAATTATCAAAATAATTTCCGTTTATCTTTCCAACATTAAATGTACTCTTACATGGTGCAATAATTCTATCATCTCTTACAAGTGACTTATATTCATTTGGAACTTCATTCTTAAATGCATTGAAGATTTCATCTCTTGTTCCAACATCACCTACTACATTATCATATCCGCCATATAACGAACCACCTATTAAACGTGTAACCATTGGGAAACAGAAATAATCAACACGTGTTGTATTTCCCCAATAATGCTTTCCTTCAATAGTAAACTCTGCAAACTCAAATAATGTGTTAGCATTTACGTCTCCAGGATTGTTAAGATCCGGTCCGGCATAACCTGTAGAACCAACAAACTTAACATATACCGGCTTTCCATAGCTTAAGTACATCCTTCCTGATCTGATAGTTGGAGCATATACATGATCTGATTCTGCAAGTGTATGATAAATATTTGCATATTTTGTTCCGTTTACTTCAACTGTGTTAAGACTCTCTGATGCAGGAATCATATTTCCATCTTTATCCATATAGCAAAGCTGATTATTTGCATTATTTCCTACAATGCACCAGTAAATTTCACTGTCACTGTATTTTCCATTAGTCTTATTGTTAAGTTCAATTGCAATTCTGTCATCTCTTAAAGGAACATTTTCCTTAAGCTGTGGCTTAAGTTCTTCAGGACATGTTTCAGGTTCTGTTTCCTTTTCACCTGTTCCTGTAATCTGAATCTGTGCTTCAAGTCTTTCTGATTCTCTTTTTCCTACAACTGTTGTAATTGCTATTGTATGTGTTCCTTCTGTATAAACAGGAAGTTTTAAAGCCTGTGCTGAAATTCCTGTACGTCTTCTTTCTCCATCTACATAAACATTGTAACAGTCAATTGTTCCACGTCCCCAAACAACATTAACATATCCTACACTTGCCTGACTTACATCCAAACCAAATGGCTTTTCAATAGAACTGTCTGTTGTAAAAGAAATATTTGTTGTTTCCTTTGGTATTGTTGTAGGCTTAGCTGTTGTTGGTGCTACTGTAGGCTTAGCTGTTGGTGCTACTGTTGTAGGTGCTGCCGTTGGCTGTGCCTCAGGAGCTTTTGTTGTTGTGATTGCTCCATCACCTGTATATGTATATTTAATTGATGTTATATTTGAAACCTTGTTACCCTTAACTGCGGCAACTCCTACTGTGTATTCCCCGGAGCCCTTTGTAAATACCGATTTTTCAAGATTAACTGAGTTTCCATTAACATTTGTTGCATATACTCCATCAACATAGACATTATATGAATCTACATCTACAACCGGTGCCCATGCAAAATAATAAGGTAAATCAGCATTTCCTGCCCATACAAGTCCTTCAGGTGCCTTTATACTTTCATCTACATCCTGTCCCGGTGCTGTTGGTGCCACTGTTACATCTGTAGGCTTTGCTGTTGAAGGTTCCGGTGCCTTTGTTGTTGCTGGCTGTCCGCTTCCTGCATATGTATATTTAATTGATGTTATTGCTGATGTTTTATTTTCCTTTACTGTTGCAACTCCAACTGTATATTCCCCAGCTCCCTTTGTAAACATTGAAGCATCTAAATCTGCAACATTTTCTGTAACTTTTGTTACATACACTCCATCTATGTAAACGTTATATCCGTCAGCTCCATCAACTGCTGCCCATGCGAAATGATATGGCAATCCTTCTCCCGGTGCATGTACAAGTCCTTCAGGGGCTTTTATGCTTTCATCAACATTACCGTTAGCTGTTGTAGGTGCTACTGTTGTAGGTTTCGCTGTTGGTTTTAATGTTGGTGCTACTGTAGGCTTAGCTGTTGGTGCTACTGTTGTAGGTTTCACTGTTGGTTTTAATGTAGGTGCTACTGTAGGCTTAGCTGTTGGTGCTACTGTTGTAGGTGCTACTGTAGGCTTAACTGTAGTACTGTCATTTTTCTTAGTCGTTTCTGTTTTAGTTGTCTTCACTTCAGCTTTAGTAGTTACTATCTGTGAAGGTTCACTCTTTGTAGTTACCTGATTTATAACACTATTATTGTTATCGGAAGGTTTTGTAACTTTAATACTATTTTTTCTTTTAACAATAACTTTGCATTTATATTTCTTCTTTCCAACCTTTGCAGTTATTGTAGTCTTTCCCGGTTTCTTTGCCTTAACCTTTCCTTTTTTAGAAACTGTTGCTACTTTTTTCTTTGAAGACTTCCAAACTACCTTTACTCCGGCAGGTTTATTCTTCACCTTTAGCTTCTTTGTTTTTCCTACCTGCAAAACTATCTTCTTCGAGCTTAGTCTTGTTGTAGACTTTGCATTAACATTTGTTAAATTCATAGGCATCATTGTTACTATTAATGCCAATGTTAAAACAATTGTCAAAATTCGCTTCATTTTGTTCATAAATTTCCTCCTAAAAACGTTTTCATTTCCTTCCGCTTTTAAAAATAATTTTTGCGGTTAATAAATACGTTTTTATCCTAACACATTTAGTTATTTTGCACAATATTTTTTTTGAAATAAAAACACTTTTATCATTTTCATCAAAAATAACGTTTCAATCTATATTTTAGCAAAAAAAAACAGCCCCCGATCACATGCCTTGTAATCAGGGGTTTTATTGTTTTTAAAACTGTTTTTATTACCTTTTATAATTTTATTTTTCTATTCAATGCTTTCATCATATACAGCTCTGCAACCTCCTATAAACTTAGGTCTTGTTCTTGCTGCAAGTACGTTTGCCTCGCCGATTTTGTTATTTTCAAGTCTTACCGGAACTGCAACTTTCTTAATGTGCATTCCAATAAGAGTTCCGCCAATGTCAATTCCACCATCTGCCTTAATTTCTTCCACAGCAACAGGATCTTTAAATGTCTTATATGCTGTTGTTCCAAATGAACCACCTGCCTTAGGCTGTGGTACAACGTTAACTATTTCTGAAAACGGAACTGCTGCACGTTCAACTATTATTGCTCTGTTAAGATGTTCACAACACTGAGCTGCAAGATATATCTTTCTGCTTTCAAGGACTTCATATATTCCTGAGAAAACTGCCTTAGCCACTTCAAGGTTAGAATTGCTTCCAATCTTATCTCCACATATTTCACTTGAAGAACAACCAACTACAAGAATATTGCCTTCCTTTAATCCTGCTTTATCGCAAATTTCTTCTGTTGTTTTTTTTGCCTGTTCTTTTAATTCTTCGTACATTTGAATCGCTCCTTTCAAACAACATAATGCAAAAGAGAGCTGTATGATATTTGTAGCCTGCTCTTTTTACCGCCTACAATTTTATCACACAACTCTTTCCTTTTACATATTATTTTATATTTTTATACAAATTTTTTAACTAATTTTGTAACCTTTGCTTCTTCTAATGCAAAAATAGCAATAAATCCTAATACTAAGCATGTAACACCCTGGATGCTGTTGCTTCCAATTGAAGGCACTGCTCCAAGTCCATATCCTAATAAAGTACTTTCATATAAGAAATATCCTAAAACCATAATAACTTCTGCAACTACACCACTTACAATATAAGCTACTACATTCATTCCCTTACTGTCCTTAGTGTTTGCTTTCTTAATTGCTACAAATACTAAATATGCAACTAAAGCCATTAAAAACTTAATTACAAATGTTCCCGGTACATAACTTCCGTAACCGCTGATAAAATCTGAAAGGGCTGAACCGATACCTGCTGCAAGGGCACCATAAACGCCACCAATCATCCAAGCTGAAAGCAATACAATAGTATCACCAATATTTACATAACCGTTTGTTCCTACTGTAGGTACTTTAATAATCATTGTTGCTACACATGCTAACGCTGCAAATAAAGCTGTAATAACAATCTTTCCTACGTTCTGTTTAGTTGAATCCATAATTCTCCTCCTGATATTAACACCTATCTTTTATCCTAAGTGTATTATTACTTAATCTAAGTTGCATTATCTCAATCTGACACTGTAACTCATTAAAGTATAGTATATCAGTATGTGGTATTATTTATATATCCAATTTGCGCAATAAACACAATACCAGATTCATAGGATATTATTTACTCCTCATCTGCATAAACAAGGGCACATTTTACAGCTCTGTGCCATCCCTTGATATATTTCTGCACCTTTTCAGAATCCATTTTGTTTTCAAACTTTCTCTCTATTGTTGAATTTTTTATAATGTCTTTTTTGTCTTTCCAATAACCTGTTGCTAGACCTGCCAAATATGCTGCCCCAAGCCCTGTAGTTTCAATTACTGATGGTCGCACAACCTGTTTTTCAGTAATATCTGCCTGAAACTGCATTAAAAGATTATTGGCACTTGCCCCACCATCAACTCTGATAGACTTAATTTCCATTGCCGCATCCTGCTCCATTGCCTTTAACACATCATATGTCTGATATGCTAGAGATTCAAGTGTGGCCCTTACAAAATGTTCTCTTGCAGTTCCTCTTGTTATGCCAACTACCATGCCTCTGGCATTCTGCTTCCAATAAGGTGCTCCCATTCCTGTAAAAGCCGGCACAACATATACTCCATTAGTATCACTAACCTTTTCTGCAATCTCTTCACTTTCCGGTGCATTGTTAACTAACTTCATCTGATCTCTAAGCCACTGTATTGCCGCTCCTGCCACAAAAACACTGCCTTCCAATGCATATTCAACCTTGCCTGTGCCTGCTGCAATAGTAGTAATCAAACCATTGTCTGATATAACCGGCTTATTTCCTATATTCATTAAAAGAAAACAACCTGTTCCATATGTATTCTTTACATCACCTTTTTCAAAACAACACTGACCAAATAATGCCGCCTGCTGGTCTCCTGCAACACCACTTATAGGTATTCGTTCTCCTAACAGTTCCGGCATAGTATATCCAAAAATTCCACTTGAAGGATTTACCTTAGGCAACATAGACTTGGGAATATCTAGTATATCCAGTAATTCCTGATCCCACTCCAAATCAAATATGTTATAAATCATAGTTCTTCCCGCATTAGTGTAATCCGTTGCGTGTATGCTTCCACCGCTTAACTTCCACATAAGCCATGAGTCAATTGTTCCAAAAAGCAATTGACCATTTTCTGCCTTATTTCTTGCTCCCGGCACATTATCAAGAATCCACTTAATCTTAGTTCCTGAAAAATAAGCATCAGGAACCAATCCGGTCTTATTTCTAATAAAATCCCTAAGACCGTCCTTAACAAGTCCGTCTACAATATCAGAAGTTCTTCTACACTGCCAAACAATGGCATTATAAATAGGTTTTCCCGTATTCTTGTCCCATATAACCGTTGTTTCTCGCTGATTAGTAATGCCAATGGCTTCAATATCCTTGCCTGTAATTCCTGCCTGTCTCATAACATCTTCCATTGTAAGAAGCTGTGTCATCCAAATTTCCTCAGGATTATGTTCAACCCAGCCCGGCTTTGGAAAAATCTGCTCAAACTCCTTATTTGCCTGACAAACAATATTTCCCTTCTTATCAAATAAAATAGTTCTGGAACTGGTAGTTCCCTGATCTAATGCCATAATATACTTACCCATAGTTTCTTCCTCCGTACATAACTAAATACTATCTTTAGCCTTCATTCTAACCTTTATCTTATAATATAGTTTGTATATTTTCAATGGCACTGTTTTAAATTCCACACAGAAATTTTTATAAGCAAACACGTTGAGATTTCTGCGTGGAATTATAACATATGATTGAAAATATCAAAAAAAGTGCTACCACGTATTTTTCAGGTACATGATAGCACAATCTATTATAAACAACAGGTACGGATTTTAGAAAATCATTAGAATAATTGTTTATGATTTTCCTTTTTTAACCCTGTTGCCTGCTGTCACAAAAGTGAGCAGCTTTTAATATTTTCTTTTGTATACCTTATTGTATGCACTTATTCCGGTTTTGTGATTAGTCCTCATAATCAATATAATTTAAAGGATCTTTTGTTTTTCCATTTCTTTCTACTGAGAAGTAAATATTATCCCCTTCCTTGGAGTAATATTTAGTTGGCTGGTTAACATAGGCGATAGTCTGGCCTGCTTCAACGAAGCTTCCTTCTTTTACTTCAGGATTTATGGTCTGACCGTAGTTTACGATATAATCATTTCCCACTGCCTGACTGATAACAACGCCAAGTTCATCATCTTGTGTTATTTTTGTAATAACACCATCTGCTGCTGCCTTTATTGCAGTGCCTTTGCTACTTTGGATTACAATCCCGGGATTGGTTTTGTATTCATCTAATGTTGCGTAATATACTGTATTTTTCACATCATATGGCATAATAATGCTACCCTCAACAGGCCAGATAAGTTTGCTGTTCTTGTTAAACTTTAATGTTTTAATCTGGGCTGCTGCCTCTGATGAAAGTCCATACAAGTAATCTTTTTTGCTTACATTAGACTGAGTGTTTTCTTCCACTACGTTATTTACGGCTTTTTCCTTAGTTGTTTCTTCTGTTAAATAACCTCCCGGCTCAACTTCTCTGTCTTTCGGTGTTTCAGATTCCATTGCTGTTTCTTTTTGTGTTTCTTTTTCCACAACATTTCCCGCTGCTTCAATATTTTTATCTGCCGCCGTTGTTTCAGTTATGTTTGCTTTTCCTAATTTTACAATGTTTTCGTCGCTTTTTTGCCCAAGAAAATAAGTTCCCGTGGCTACGCCTACTAATGCAACAAAGCAAACTGCAACTGCTGCTATAAATTTCTTATCCATTCTCATCACCTCAATAACAGTATGTACCATTAATTGAAGATTTATACAAAAAAATTAATTTTAATATTCCACAATTTTCCCATCATAGAAAGTGCTAAGAATCTCCTGCCATGGCTTGCCATGACCTGCAAGGTATCTGGCATAGCTTATACTCATTCCAAAACCGTGACCGTTGCCTTTAGTTGTAATTCTTATTCCCTTTTCATATTCTTCTATGCTCATATCTGTAGAATTAAGACCGAGGGCTTTTGAAAAATCATCTGCCAGAACAACAGTATCCCCAATTCTTATTTTTAAAGCATAGCCTTCTTTGTCTTTTTCAACAGTTATCAGATTAATAATTTCCTTCTTATCTTTTATATTTTTTAGAATTTCCTTCCCATCTTTAAATACAACAATGCCATTAGCTGACAGTTTTTCCTTAAACTCATTAACCGTTAAATACCTTGTGCAAAGATATTCCTTCTCCTTTATGTCATTCTGGCATATAACACTTTTTAGATAACTATATTCCTTTCCAAGAATTTCCTCCCCTAACCTGGTTTTCCCATTACTTATATTATGAAACAATGGCAAAATAGTCTCCCCCTGTTTCTTTATTATTTTGCCTTTTGTTTTGTCTACTATTCTTTTAATTTTTTTATTTTTCTCATTATATATT
>ERZ772954.2555-NODE-2555-length-11391-cov-2.713920_pt1 | contig 11391 bp, 10 predicted proteins | sample MGYA00580684_ERZ772954 | MGnify/ENA primary metagenome ERZ772954 (study PRJEB29015, sample SAMEA2737654) | human gut metagenome | biome: human gut; feature: human-associated habitat; material: faeces | place: China | collected 2012 ...
TCGTTGACCTTTTTGATACGATTGGAACACTTGTCGGTGTATCTGCCAAAGCAGATATGTTAGATGAAAAAGGAAAGCTTCCTCATATTAAAGGGGCACTTCTTGCTGACGCTGTAGCGACTACTGTTGGTGCAATCCTCGGAACTTCTACCACTACTACTTTTGTGGAAAGTGCTTCTGGAGTATCCGAAGGAGGAAGAACAGGTCTTACTGCTGTTACAACAGCGATCCTTTTTGGATTATCTCTGTTCTTATCACCAATCTTCCTTGCGATTCCATCTTTTGCTACCGCACCTGCTTTAGTAATTGTTGGATTATATATGCTTAGTAATGTTACAAACATTAACTTTACTGATATGTCCGAGGCTATCCCTGCTTACGTATGTATCATTGCAATGCCATTCTTCTATAGCATCTCTGAGGGTATCTCTATGGGAATTATTTCTTATGTAGTGATTAACCTTATTACTGGAGAGGCAAAAGACAAGAAGATCAGTGCATTGATGTATGTATTGGCAATACTGTTCATCTTAAAATACATTTTTCTGTAATTTTTAAATTTTCTAAAGCGTGTTTGAAAAATTATGGGGCTGTCGCACCAAAAACAGCCCTACCCTATGGCAGGGATTCATGCATTGCAAATACATGAATCCCCTCCATTCGTCACGCCCGATGCCAAAAGCTGTTTTTGTTTCCCTAGTCTGTGGCAAAGCAAAAATGAACCATATCTATTCCAGCAGGGATATTGAAACTGCCTGATCTTTTCGTCTATCACATTTTTTTTGCGCAATTTTCTACTTTTCCTACCTGTGTTCCATACCATATCGTCCCATCATCTTCACATATGCTTCCTCCTCTGCCTGTAATGCATCCCCATTTGCCCAGAAGGACAGAGCAAATATAGAAATACAAAATAGTATAACTGTGCTTAGAATTCTTATGATTCCATATTTGTACGCTTTTTTATCAAAGAGTTCTAGAAATCCTTGTGCGGTCAAATACCCGACAAGGAATCCTGCTGTATTTGCAATCAGGTCATCAACTTCAGGGAGTCTTCCTGTAAATGCCTGAAAGATTTCGATAAAATACATTGCTTAGCCTCCCAGATTCCATCTATAATATAGCTAATATAGCTACTCATACTCACCTCCCACATTTGAATAAATGAAATTACTCCTTTAATAATTGCTGCAATTCATCATCTGTACAAATAGAATAGCAATATATGCTATTTTCTCCATTTTTATTTTTATAATTTACCTGAATGTCCATGTTTCCATTTATTACGGTTATTCCCGGAACATTTTCCATCTGCTGAAGAACGAGTTTCTTTTTTAGTTTATTAATTCGTTTTTTATCTGTTATTCCATATCTGATATTTTCTCCGGTATTTCCATCATATCCTTCAACCCCAATACTACTGATATCTAAGTTATCTATTGTCTGGTTGACAGCACAGCCTTTTTGTGCTAAAAATGCAAGGGTCTTTTTAAAAGATGGATAAATATAATACGTATCCTGTGTTGCATTTTCACTTCCCATTGTTCCACCTATTGATATATCTATATTTCCTACGGGAACTGTTTTTTGTACATCTGTGTAGCTTAAGCCGTCTAACTCACTTAAATAAGTATCAAAGAACTGTTTTTTCTCTTCTCTTGTAAGGTTTAAATATGCTGTTTCTATCCCTGACCAGGTTATTTCTTTGATATCATTATAATCTCGTGTATAGAGAGCATAGATATTCTTTTTAAATTCTCTTGTCGCATACAGTTTATTATAAAGTTCTTTTGCCTTTTGGGAACGAAGAATATAGTTTCTTACTTTACGATTTCCGTTTTTCATACAAAATGTTGTAGAAATCTCAATATCACCTCTCATCACTTCTTTTTTAGATACAGATGAAAAGAATAAAAACTTGCTGTTTTTCTCATAATACTCTGAAGAGGATGTTTCTACTGATTCTTTGATTACGGAAAGAGCAAGCTGTTTTTCTTCTCCATTTAATCCTGATCGTTCTTCCCCTTTTCCCCAATATCCGTAACTATTCACTCCTAATGGCTTTATTTCGATACTATCTACCCTGGATGCTTTTGGTATATACCTGTCATATCCAAAAAGATCTGCACTAAAGCTTGCCATGATAAATAAGGAACCAAACATGATAACTATAAGTTGTTTTTTATGACAAAAAATCGCTCTTACATCAAATTCATAAATGCATTCAATTAATGCATGTATAACGAACACACCAAATACAACTCCGAATATAAGCCAGAAAATGGATCTTGCATTTCCCAATGAATAGAAAATAATTCCTGAATATAAGGCAGATGGGATAACTAATAACACTTTAATTACTGTATTTGCCTTTGTAAATGCCATAGCCCGTCCTGCACTTTCTGCCAGCCGTCTATTATAGAGTGTGCGGCACAGTACATATAAACCGACAATCCATAAAAGAAGAATCATCATATATTTTATCTGCGTTTCTCTGCCGCTATTTATATCTGCCATTCCCCGAAGTCCGACCCATACCGGAGAAAGATAGTTGGTTATATTATTATAAACATTATCTGCCGTATTCCCGGAATAGGTGGCGAAAAAAGAGCCCGCATATATTGGAAAAATATTATAAATAACAATTGGAAAATAGCTTGCAAATACTCCAAATCCTAATATACCAACGATAATATTCCCTGTCATAATCATTGCCAGAGCCATCGTCAGCCATGTTGCTGCAAAAATTAACAAATACCAGAGACTAGAACTGACTATTTCCCATCCTCCTCCAGAAATCTGTTGCTGTGCAATGACAAATTCTATTGCTTCTTCTATTACAAGCGGAATCAGAAAAATAAACAGGCTGTTTTGTACTACCAGACGAAATAATGTAGCTCTCTTTATTGGAAGGGATTCATAAAAATCTGTCTGCTTTCTGGAATGTAAATAATAAAGACTTACTGCCGCACTGCATGCCGCCAGGACGATTACCACGCTTGCCATTCCCATATTGGGCTGAAACAAACGAAGCACTTCCGTATGTGAGGAACATTCATTTACTCCCATTACTAAAAAAACGGCTTTTATAAAAAATGTAAGCACTGTAATAATCGTCATGCCAAGCATTCTCTTTCTATTCTCCCTGCTTAGCTTAGAGTATGAGATTCTTGATGTCATAACCTACTACCTCCGTTTCACTGATAAATATTTCTTCTAAAGACAGCGGAATACATTCATAAAATACCGGTTTTAATACAGATAACTTTGCTATTACCTGTTCTTCACTGCCCCTGACTGTCATTGTGACAAGCTTTCCTCTTCGGTTAAATTGTAAAATGTCAAACATTTTCTCCAGCTTCTTGTCATCCTCTTTTGGCAATGCACACTGTACTTTCTGAATATTACACTTCATCGTTTCTAAATCTTTCGATAAGAGAACACCACCCTTATGCAGCAGCCCGACATGATCACAAATATCTTCTAATTCTCTCAAATTGTGAGATGCAATAATCGGCGTAAACTTTCTTTCATCAATTTCATTTGCCAGAATACTTTTAATACCCTGGCGCATAACCGGATCAAGCCCGTCAAATGTTTCATCACAAAACAGGTATTTCACACCACTGCACACACCAAGAAGAATGGAAAGCTGCTTCTTCATTCCTTTAGAAAATGTCTGAATCTTACGATCTTTTTGTAAAGTAAACTTCACCAGAAACTTACGAAATCTCTTCTCATTGAACGCAGGATACAGCGTCTTATAAAACGCTGCCATATCTAACGGTGTCGCATTTGGGAAAAAATACTGCTCATCAGAAATATAGAAAAACTTCTGCTTCGCTTCCACACAATCCCATACAGCTTCCCCATCAATCAGAATCTCTCCTTCATCTTCCTTTAACACCCCTGCCATCATTCGAAGAAGTGTACTCTTTCCTGCACCATTCGTTCCAAGAAGACCAAAAACCTGTCCCTCTTCAATAGAAAGACTGACATCACTTACAGCTTCAATCTTATCGAAACGCTTGCTGACCTTCTTAATTTCTATCATCTTTCCACCTCCTCATAAGCTTCATTAATACAGGCCAGCGCCTGTTCTTTCAAGATACCTCTCGCTCTCAGCTCCTCTACATTTTCTTTAAACTTAATCAGAAGCTTCTCCTGTTCTTTTATAATCAGATTCTCATTCATCTTCACAAAATTCCCTCTTCCCTTTACGGAATAAATAAATCCTTCTCTCTCCAGCTCACTATATGCCCTCTGAATCGTATTGGGATTAATCGAAAGTTCCATCGCCAGTGAACGCACTGATGGCAACTTTGAATCCGACTCTAGCACTCCATTCAAAATCAATGTCTGAATCTTCTCTGTAACCTGCTCATAAATTGGTCTTTTGTCATTATAGTCAATAAAAATCACATCGAGCCTCCTTCCTTTTTATACTCATAAAATCAGATGTCACGAATTACTCCACAGCTAACGCTGCTAAATCTTCAAATACTTCAGGAAAACGCAACATATACTGTACCAAATATGTTAGTAGTGTATTAACATTATTAATACACTTAATATACCTTAGATATACCCCAATGTCAAGGGGGAGGCGAAAAAGTGAAAATTCTATCATACAATAAATGCGCCTTAGAGCAAGTTCAAGCTGCAGACGAGCAGTTTGGACGCAGGGAAACGAAGCATTTTTGCAGTATAGGGGCTTTGAGGTTTCGTCTGTTTATTCATCCCCTACCTATATTTTATGTTATACTAAATACAGTTTACGAAAACAGAGGGGTTAGAAATGAACATATTACTAGTAGATGATGAGCGTTTAGCCGTAGAGGTTATGAACCGCATGATTGACAAGGAAAAATACGGTTTTTCTACAATTTACAAAGCCTTAAGCATGAAACAGGCACAGCAGATCTGCGAGGAGACGGATATTGATATTATTATCTGTGATATCGAGATGCCGCGTGGAAGTGGGTTGGATTTTGTGCAGTGGCTTTTGGATACAGGTAGAAATCCGATTGTTATTTTCCTTACCAGTCATGCGGTTTTTTCGTATGCACAGCAGGCAGTTTCCTTAGGGGTACAGGATTATCTGTTAAAGCCGGTGGAGCCGGAAGATATGAACCAGGCTTTGGAGAAGGCAATACGAAATGCAAAGAGTAGGAAGAAAAGTATTCTGAAGGAGGAGAAGATACGAAAATTAAATGAGGGAGTACAATCCGCCGAAAAGAATGTGGAGAAGGTGAAAACTTATATTGAAACGCATTTTAAGGAGGAGCTGACACGGGAATCGCTTGCTTCAGAGGTGTTTATGAATCCAGATTATCTGTCAAAATTATTTAAGAAAAATACGGGAAGTTCCCTGATGGATTATGTAACGAAGGTGCGGATAGAGCGGGCCAAAGAGCTGCTGGAAAGAACGGTTCTTACAATATCGGAAATTGCAATTGAGACGGGGTATTCTAACACAGCATATTTTACAAAGATGTTTAAGAAATATACAAATGGAGTTACGCCGAGAGAATATAGAAAGGGACTAGGCGGATGAAAAACAGGAAATTATTTTTTAAGCGATTTGTAATGGGAATTGTCATTTTTTTTATGGCTGTTTTTGAATTGCAAATGATTTGGGGAAGTGTTTACATTTCAAAGACAGTGACGAAGGAAAGAAGGAATTCTTATGCTTCGGCACTTGAAATTTATAGCAGTAATTTAGAACAGCAGTTAAAGCAGATTGATGATTTTTTATTGCAGTCTGTCATGATAGAAAATGATGCCAGAAGTATTTTGGAAAGTACGACGGAACTAAATCAGTATCTTGCGGAAGTCCGGATGAGGGATACTTTTGATGAAGAACTCAGCCAGTTGAAAATGCTGTCAGGAGTGATGTGGTACGGAAAGACGGCCAATGTGACAAAAAAGGTTATTCGGATGCGTCGTGGACAAAATAATGCATCGGTTATTTCAAAATGGATTGCGGCAAATACAGAGGGTCTTTTGAAAAAAGTAAAAGAAAATGCATATGTGGACTGGTTTGTATATGAGGTGGAAGGTTCACAGATTCTTGTGAGAATTTTAAATAACCGGGAAACGTACATGATAGGATGGCTGGACATTTCCCAGATATTTCAGGAGTTTGAAAAGACACTTTCTGATGTAAAAGAGGAAAAAATATTTTTAAAAGCAGGAAATGAGACGGCATTTCAGGATAAAATACAGTCGGATAAAATAGAGACAGAAAAAGGGTATCAGATTATAGAACCACAGAATTCGCATCAGGTTGCCCTCTGTCTTGCATTGAAGCAGAATGGATTTTATCAGAAAATGACAAATCTTTCGATTGTAGTTCCACTGGTTTTAATTGTATCAGGAATATTGATTATGCTGTTCTCTTTTGTGATGGCAAAATATTTTATCCGTCCTATGGATGATCTTCGAAATGCAATGATAAAGATGCAGGAGGGAGATTTGGAAGTCCGCCTGAATCAGCAAAATCTTTTTTATGAATTTCAGCTTCTAAACCGTAATTTTGACCGGATGGCAGAGAAAATAAAAGAATTAAAGATTGAGGTGTATGAGAATCAGTTAGAAAAGCAAAATGTGGAAATGCAATACCTGAAACATCAGATAAAACCACATTTTCTGACGAATTGTTTAAATACGATAAAGAACCTTTTATTCTTGGAAGAGTATGAGAAAGCGGAACAATTTACCCTGTTATTAGGAAAAAATATACGTTATGATTTATCTGAAAAAACGGAGGTAACTTTAGAAGAAGAAATAAATCATATAAAAAATTATATTGCGTTATCCGAGATTCGATATGGAAACCAGCTTAAGCTGCATCTTGATATACAGGAAACTCTATTCGAGTGCAAGATTCCAGCAATGTTAATACAGACATTTGTGGAGAATTCAGTAAAACATGAGATGAGTCCGGAAGAAGTTCTTCATATCTGGGTGAAAGTCTGGGAAGAGAAAGAAAGGCTTCATATAACCGTAGAGGATAGCGGACAGGGATTTGAGGAAGAAATTCTTGAAAAATTAAAAAACGGCGAGTCGGTCATGCATAATGGAATGGAACATTTCGGGATTTCTAATGTAAAGCGCAGACTAAATATTATATATGGAGATGCGGCAGAGATTCATTTTTCTAATGAGGAAAATAGAGCAAAGGAAAATAAGGCAAAAGTAACAATAGAACTACCAGCAAGTGAGGACTTAAATAGGGCAAAAGCAGAAATAAAATTGCCAGCGAATAAGGGATTAAATAAAACGAACGCAGAAATAGACCTCTCAGCGAATAAAGGATTAAATAAAATAGAATTTTTTGCAGAACAGGCAGAATGGAATAATATCGATAAAAATGAATGTGATGACACAAGTAGACAATTAGCCATAAAAGGAGAGGAGGCAGATGAAAGTGAATCAGAAAAATAAAACCAGAATTGGAATCAGCCTTTTATGTGCAATTATTCTTTTAACTGGCTGCCATATTACGCCCAATAAAAAACAGGACGGGGAGAAAAAGAAGTATCCAAAGCTTGTTGTCGTATATTCCGGTGCATATGGAGAAGATAGCAGCTTTTCTCAGGTACAGGAAGAAATCAATAAAATTACGAGAAAAAAACTGGGAGTGGAAGTAGAATTCCACCTTATTTCAGACAGTAATTACAGCGATGCGGTGGAGCTGATGCTGACAAGTGGGGAACAGGTTGACATTCTCTGGGGGTCAAATTCTCTTTTTGTAAAGGCGTATGTAAACAGGCAGCTCTGTGATCTGGAACCGCTTTTAAAGGAAAATGGAAAAGACATTATCGATGCGGTCGGCTGGAAATATATTAATTGCTGCCGGATTGGTGGTACTCTTTACGGGCTTCCTAATAACAGAGACTTTGCCGCTGGCTGGGATTCTTATGCTTTGCGGAAAGACATTTTGAATAAATATAATATCAAGGCCAGCGATATTAAAAATATCAAAGACCTAGAGAAAGTTTTTGATCTGGTTCTGGAAAAAGAAAATGGAGTCGTGCCGCTTGCCTGTACCGGTTCTCTCTTTGGTAATTTTTCTCTTGCAGATGGCATCAACAGCCTGGTTTCAGGCGGGCATGAAAACTATGGGCAGGAAGATGAAGTTGTTGATATATTTGAGACAGAAGAATATAAAAACAGATTAAAACAAGTGCGTAAATGGTATTTGAAAGGTTACATGGGCGATAATATTTTAGAAAATACAAGCACGATTACAGAAATGATAAGGAACGGGGAGGCATTTGCAGAAACTGTAAAAAATAAGCCGGGAATGAAGATGCAGGAAAGTCTGAAATGTGAGCGTGAAATGGAAATCGTACAGTTTGGCCAGCCTGCAATCAGTTATAACAGTATGGCGGCTTTTCCGTGGATGATAACGAAAAATAGTATCTCTCCAGAGTTATCTATGAAACTGCTCAATTTATTTTACAGTGATGAAGATATTATGAATCTGCTGGCATATGGAATCGAAGGCATTGACTATGTGGAGACAGAAGATGGACATATTCGTGCACCCGAAGGCAAAAAGGGCAATCCATATTATGGAGGTTCATGGCGTCTGCCAAATCAGTTTATAACAAAAGTATGGGAGGGCAATCCGCTTAATGTTTGGGATCAGGTAAAACAATATAATGAAGATGCATTACATTCCTGCGAGATTGGATTTAACTTTAATGTATTTCCTGTCGCACAAAAATATTTGAAATTACAGGAAATTTATGATTCCTATGAACCAATCCTTGAAAGCGGCCTTGTAAATCCGGAAAATGGATTGAAGCAGATGCTCGAAGAACTCAAGCAAAATGGACTAGACGAAGTAATCGCGGAAAAACGCAGACAGTTTGAATCGTGGAAAAAACAGCAAGAATAAATGGGGATTATGTCGGAATAGTATAAAAACGAGCCGGTTTTGTTATATTTTTGTGCGGAGTACATTGATATGATAAAAGTACAATTTTCATATAAGAAGGAGGAGGACGTATGAAAAAATTATTAAGATCGGTGTTCGTTTTTGTACTGGCATTTTCACTTGTTTTGGGTACAGGGGCATTTACTAATGTAGGAACAATTAATGTAAATGCAGCGACAGCACAGGTAAAAATTACACCGAACAGCAAAACTATTTATGTTGGAAAGACCACAAAGCTTAAGGTGAAAAAGAAAGCGAAAAAAGCAAAGCTGACCTGGAAGAGTTCCAATAAGAGAGTTGCAACAGTAAATAAAAAGGGTGTAGTTACTGGACGTGCAGCCGGAAAAGCAACCATTCAGCTTAAAATGAAAGTTGGAAAGAAAGTTTATAGAGGAAAGAGCAAAATTACAGTAAAACCAATCCTTGTAAAAAGCATTTCCACAAGTGCAGCAGAAAAATCTATGAAGCCGGGAGAAAAGTATTCTCTCAGAGTTTCTGTTTCTCCATCAGATGCAACAAATAAGTCTCTGAAATATTCTTCTTCTAATACAGCAGTAGCAAGTGTAGACGGGGCAGGAATCGTGACAGCGAAAAAAGGTGGAAAAGCTACTATTTATGTAGAGACAAAAGATGGAAGCAACAAAAAGATTCAGGTAAAAGTAAGCGTATCTTATTCCAGCGCAAATACAGGAAAAGTTCGTACCGTTGTAACAACAGACGGTGAAGTTGATGATATGGATTCCTTTATGCGTCTTATGTTGTATTCTAACGAAATGGACATTGCAGGCCTCATCCTTTCAAGCTCCACTTATCATTATGCAGGTGGAACAATGAAAGACGGCACTGTTGTAAAACCTTATCGTTGGACAGGAACAAAATGGGCTTCTGAAGTTCTTGATAATTATGCAAAGGTATATCCAAATCTTCGTGCAAATGCAAAAGGATATCCAGAACCAGATTACCTTAAGAGCATTTTAAAAATCGGAAATATCAAAAATGTAGGTGACATGGAAGAATCCACAGATGGTTCTAACTTCTTAAAAGATATTCTTTTAGATAATGACAACCGTACATTATACATCCAGACATGGGGTGGAACAAACACAACGGCAAGAGCTTTATACGATATTGAACAGCAGTATAAAGACAAAGCAAACTGGAAGGAAATCTACAACAAAGTTTGTGACAAAGCAGTAATTTACATCATTCTTAACCAGGATGATACATTCAGCAAATATATTGCAAAGAACTGGCCAGACATTAAGATTATCCAGGATGGCGGGAACTTCTGGCGTTTTGCATATATGTGGAAGAGAGTAGATGCAAGCTTAACAACAAGATTACAGGGTAAATGGTATTATAACAATATCGCTAAAGGGCACGGTGCTTTACTTTCCGGTTACCATCTGATGGGTGACGGAACAATCTTAGATGGCGAGCTTGATAACGAACAGAGAGGTTCTGAGGAATATCTTATTAACAATCCAAACTACAATCGTTACGACTTTATCTCCGAGGGAGATTCCCCATCATTTTTCTATCTGTTAGACACAGGCTTAAGAAGTATGGAAGACCCTACATACGGCGGCTGGGGCGGACGTTTCGGCGTAGACACAGATGGTAACTACAGAAATATCGTATCCGATAAATTTAATGGAAAAGATGACACAACCTATACTTTAACAAGATGGTTTGATGATATCCAGGACGACTTCGCAGCAAGAGCTGACTGGTGTATTTCCAGCGATTACAGCAAGTCTAACCATAGACCAACGGTCAAAGTAAGAGAAGGTATCGACTTAACAGCAAAACCAGGTGAGAGAATCAAACTTCATGCAGACGCAACAGACCCTGATGGAGATAGATTAGATTATAACTGGTGGCAGTATTATGAAGCAGATACTTACAGCGGCTCCGAAGACGGAGAAATCTCAATGGTTGGAAAAGAATCTGACACAATGAGCTTCGTAGTTCCTGAAGATGCACAGGACGGAGATACAATCCATATGGTAATCACAGTAAAAGATGACGGTGCACATAACATGACTCATTATCAGCGTGTAATCGTTAAAGTACAGGGAAGACAGGAAATCAACAAACTTTTCCTTGAATTACCAGAAGAAAAAGATGCAAATGCAATCGAAACTGGTTCATATTCTGGATGGTCCAACCCATACGCATTCACGATTACTGCAAAAGCATCCAATAAAGATGGACAGGCCATTGCAAATAAAACAATGACATGGGAAAGCAGCGATGAAGCTGTTGGAACTATTAGCAGCAAGGGTGTATTTACACCGAAGAAAGCTGGAAAGACAACGATTACGGCAACTGCCAATGATGGAAGTGGGAAGACTGCAACCATAGAATTGACGGTAGTTGAGAAATAGTAATTTGCCGTAGGCAAAACAGACGCCCGCTGGAAGATAAAAATGGTGTGC
>ERZ772954.2562-NODE-2562-length-11354-cov-3.004602_pt1 | contig 11354 bp, 9 predicted proteins | sample MGYA00580684_ERZ772954 | MGnify/ENA primary metagenome ERZ772954 (study PRJEB29015, sample SAMEA2737654) | human gut metagenome | biome: human gut; feature: human-associated habitat; material: faeces | place: China | collected 2012 ...
TTCTTATTAAACTTAACTGTTTTAATATTGTTACCAACAAAAGCCTGTTCTCCAATTATTTGAATATTGTTTTTTAACTTTAATGTACTAATTCCTGTGTGATAGAAAGCATAGTCGCCGATTTCTTTCAGCTTGCCATTCAGTTTCACATCACTCAAATTTCCTAGCTGATAGCAGGCATAAGAGTCTATTTTTTCCACAGTGTCAGGCACCTTCAAAGATTCTCCACCATAAAATAGCACTAATTCTTTTCCATCTTTTGTTAACAACATTCTGTCTTTTTCTTCATAGTACTTGTTGTTATTAATTAAAACTATTTTCGGAAATGGAGCCATGTCGCTGCTAATCATCTCTCCCAAATTTTCACATCTTCCTGCCAACTCCAGTGTTCTTGGAGTGTCTAAGTAAAACGCATTTCCGGTAGCCACAACATCTCCCAATATTGTTACCTTACTTAGATTAAAATATCCTGATAATGATCCTGATGATATTTCCTTAATATCATCTGCCAAAACAATATACCTAACCTGATTTTTTATCTGCCCTACATCTACCTTTTCTAATTTTTCACAACCGCTAAAACTAAGAACACTGCTCTTTTCATCAAATTTCCATTTAACAGATGAATTATTGTAGTCCTTCATATGTTCATTGTTTAACTCCACTTTCTTGTCCTGTACAAAAGATGCTGCATTCACAGAATTACAGGCTAACATAGTTATTACCAATATAATTGCAATTATCTTTTTCATTGGTTTTCCTCCTCTCATCAGATACAAAACACTTGTATCAACACCAATCAATCAGTTTCTTATACTCTTTACTCCTCTCTTTGTTTTTTTATCCACGCTCATTTGGGTTAGTTTAAGCCCTTCTATTAAATATAACGAATAAACTCGCCAAAATATGCCAACAAAAATAAATTTTTCCGTACCTTGTCTTATATTTATAGCATAACATATTTATGTATACTTTACTTTATATATTTTCCGGCTACGCAATTATACTTTTTTAAAAAGAAGAGATAGCAAGTTAATGCAATAACAAAACTAATACATTAAGGAAAATGTTATGATTTCTTATATATTTATCGCAGCCAATTACGTGTCGTAAAACCGAAACGCTGTCCCACACGTAATTTATTGAAGCTAAGCTTGTTCTATCGCTGCCAATTACGTGTCGTAAAGCGAAAACGTTGTGTCACAAGTAATTTATTGAAGCTAAGCTTGTCTTACCGCTTCCAATTACGTGTCACTGAAAAAAAATGCTGTGTGACAAGTAATCACCCACAAATTCACTACGATTTTGTGAAAAATTACGTGTCAGCAGAAGGAAATCTTATATGACACGTAATTGCCCAAAAATTCACTTTAATATTGTAAAAAATTACGTGTCAGCAGAAAGAAAAGTTATACGACACGTAATCAATGATGTAATTACAAATTATACTGAACCTCAGGGTGTGGACACTACACTCGACAACTTTATACGAAAAATTAATAGTATCCTCCTCCTTGGTGTGGACATCTCCCCAAACAACTTTGTACGAAAAATAAATATCATACCGCATCCCGAGTCATAGACACCTCCCCAAACCACTTTGTACGTAAAATTAATACTATACTCCCACCCGAGACATAGACACTCCTCCCATACGACTTTGTACAAAAAACAAACTTCAAGTATCCCTACAAAAAAGGCAATCCCCACCAAGGAACTGCCCATATTTTAACTTCTAGTATTCTATTTTTCAATCAACTTTATTGCTAAGCATCCTCCAATCACAAGACTTATAAGCACATTTATTGTGACTATCATTCCTGAGCCGATTATCCCTGTCATATTCATCACTCCCACTTCTTTATTAAATCCTATGTGTATCGCATTATCTTCATTCAGTTTTTTCAACTAAAATCTGTATTTCCAATTAGAAATTCCTTATTGGAAATTACCAATTAGAGATTCCCAATTAAAGACTTCCAATTATGAATTTTCATGCTGCATAATCCATTTTTGATTTTAAATTTCTTTCCTTCTGATAATGCTTTTCCTTTACACTTTTATACTAATTAAGAAATGTTAAGTTTTGTTTATGATAAAGTTAAATCTTTTTAATATTTGTCTGTGCGGTTAAACTCCATTACAAACTCAACGCCGTTGTGATGATTCTTGGCATAACATACTCCGTTGTGGTTCTTTACAATGTTTCTTACAATATAGAGGCCAAGTCCAACGTTTGATTCTTTTACCCTCTCGTCAGTCTGGTAGAAGCCTTCCCAAATCTTGCTTAGTTCCTCCTCTTTTATGTTGTGACCATTATTGAAAACAGAAATAACTGCTTTATCGTCTACACTTTTTAATGTGACAACTGCTGTACCTTTTTCCGGAATGTGCTCGTAAGCATTAATTATATAATTGTTTATGGCCTGTTCAATCTGCTCATTATTCATATTAATATAAATATTGTCTTCTATATCAAATCTGCAATTAGCTTTCTTTGACCAAAATAGTCCCATATATTTGTCCTTCATTCCGTCCAAAAGTTCTGAAAGACTGTCAACTTTCATCGGACCACTTAAAATAATATCCCCCTCAAATGATGAATTAAGCATTTCTCGAATCAGGTTGGACATCTTCTGTATCTCTTCCATTATTGACTCGTAATACTCACTCATTGCCTCGTCATTATCCATATTCATCATTTCAAGCTGTGTAGAAATAATGGCAAGTGGCGTTTTCAATTCGTGAGTTGCCGCCCCAATAAACTTCTTACGTCTTTCATCAAACTCTATTAACTCTTTATTCTGAGTTTTCAACAAATAGTTATAATTATTTAATTCGTTAAGGTTACTGGAAATCTTAAGATACATACTTTTCATCTGATCTGACAGATTTCCTATTTCATTGTTAGGGAAATCATATTCTTCAAAATTAATTGGCTCATTATTTTCCATTTTCTTTGCCAGTTTTCCCAATTTTTCAATAGGCTTAACTGTCCTCTGTGCCATATAAAATGAAAAAGGAATACCTAATATTAAAATAATAATCATTTCAACCAGCATAAACCTGCTTATCAGTCCTATGCTGTTCTCTAAGGTTCTAAGCTTTACACTACAATATACATAATATGTTTTTACATTCTGATCTATTTTGCCCTTAAGTCTAATCGCTGTTCTGCCCTCTGACACATTTGCCTTAGGTGTATATGTATATTCATATATTTTTTCATCGAACTTTCTTCTTTTTATATTTTTCTTTCTTTCAGGCGTATCTCCTGAAAAATATATGATTTTTTCACCATCATAAATTGCAATAAGTCCACCTTTGTCCGAAAATTCTTTAAATCTCTTCCTATCACTCTTTGTTAAAGACGACAAATCCATTCCCTGTACGTCCTCAAAAACACTGTTCATTATTTTCTTATTATTTACAATAATGAATTCTTCTGAGAACATATTATAGAACAAAATCATGCTTCCCACTGTAACAAACAAAAAGAATAATACCGTTACAAGATAGGTTGTTCTTAACTTAGTCTTCATTTATTTTACCTCAAATCTGTAACCAACACCGTAAACTGACGTGATGTAAGGATACTTGTCCGTCATCTTTTTTCTTAACTGCTTTACAAGTGTGTCTACAGTTCGCATATCGCCGTCGTAATCAAAGCCCCAAACTGCATCCAATATATTTTCACGCTTCAAAACCACTTTTTCGTTTTCGCACATATATACAAGCAAATCAAATTCCTTAGGAGTTGTATCTACAAACTCGCCATTAATATATGCTTTTCTAAACTGCTTTTCTAATTTAAGCGCGCCTTTTTCAATTACGTCCGTGTCTTCATTGCTATTTTTCTGAATCAACTTATCCATATGTACAAGTAAAACCTTCATAAGAAATGGCTTTGTTATATAATTGTCCGCACCGTTATTTAATCCGTTAAGCTGGTCTTCTTCTGATTCCCTTGCTGTCAACATAATAACCGGCACCTGCGAATGTTCTCTTATTTCTTTCAAAACATCCACACCGTCTATGTCGGGAAGCATTCCGTCAAGAAGTACAATATCTAAATTCTTGCTATTTTCATAAAAAAGTTCAAGCCCTACTTTTCCGTTTTCTGCCGCCAAAACTTCATAATCGTTTCTTGACAAAAACTTTGTTAAAACTTCTCTTAACTTGTTATCATCTTCAACCATAAGAACCAATCTTCTGTCGTTTCTCATATTTCATCTCCTGTTATATTTGCTACTATTTTTAAATCTGATTATTTTGTTATTAATTTTCACAGTATCTTTGCTGTTTTTTTATTTACAGCTTTATACAAAGATTATACTAAAATAATTGTATGATGTTAATATGAATATTTTTTTACATTTTTCAAAATTTTATTTTTGTTTTCTTCAATTAGACTTTTCCCCTAAAAGTGTCTATTAGATTTTTTCCCCTAAAAGTTGCTTTTTATTTTCATATAGATTAAAATTATAAGATATTCTAGAATAATAACATTCGGAGGTTTGTATGGAATTACTTCAATTAAAATACTTTAAGGATGCTGCCGAATTAGAGAATTTTTCTAAGGCAGCTAAGAAGAACATGGTTCCTCAACCGTCTATTAGCTACGCAATTAAGAAACTTGAAGATGAATTAGGTGTTCTACTTTTTGACAGAAACGGTCGAAAGATTTTTTTAAATGAAAACGGGGAATATGTTTATCAGAAGGTTTCTTCCATTCTTAACACTGTAGATGAATGCACGGCATATTTTGCCAATACTAATGTTGAAGATATTAAGCTTTATATTCAGGATGGTGATTTCTTTATCTCACATTTATCTGCTGATTTTATGTCAGCCTATCCTAATGCTCATTTTGTTTATGCTACTGTAGAAGAAGTTCTTCACTCTGATAATCCTCCATATGACTTTACTTTTATGCTGCCTATTTGCGATATGAAAGATTTTAATTATGAATTGTTATTAAAGGACGAGTTTGTGCTTTTAGTCTCCAAAGATAATCCTTTAAGTAAATATAATGAGATTGAGCTTTCAATGATAAAGGATGAACCATTTGTGGGACTATATGATACTATTCCGGTAAGAGTTGTTACTGACACAATATGTAAGGCTGCCGGTTTTACACCTAATTATGTTTTTAAAACTCATGAAGACTTTGCAACTACCTACAAGGTTTCTCAAAACGCAGGTATTTCAATCATGCCATATAAATATTACATGATTCATCCTGATTCAAACATAAAGGTTATTAAATTAAAAAATGCAGAGTTTAACTATTTGTATCTTTCCTGGCCAAAGGATAAAATATTATCGCCTATAGAAAAAACATTTGCTGACTATTGTAAAAAATGGTTTAGCAATCTTAAATAACAAAAAATCAAGACTTCCACATAACGGATGCTATGGGGAAGTCTTTCTTATTATATTTAGAAAATTTTCAAAAATTTTTATTGCACAAAAAAAGAGCTGCACCTTAATGATTATAAATCATTAACACTACAACTCTTCTAGCAGGGGTGGTAGGAATCGAACCCACCTCTGGAGTTTTGGAGACTCTTATTCTACCGATGAACTACACCCCTATCTGCAATTTTGCACAAGGATATTTATACCATAATTGCGTAGAGATGTCAAACAAATATTGAAAATAAAATAGTTTTTTTCATATTTTTTGTTCTTTAATTTCTTTTTTATGATTATGACCGGTCTTAATTTTTTTGAAAATAAAACTTATTTTATTGATACAAAATTAACAAATTCGCTGTATAATTTGTTATAGTGTAAAAAACGTGAAGCACGTAACAACCCCTGTAATAAAAGTTCGGTTGTTTCACATTATAAAATTTTTTTTAAAAAGGATTGGTATTTATATGAAAAAAGGATTAATTTTGGAAGGCGGTGCCATGCGTGGAATGTATACTGCCGGAGTACTTGATATATTTATGGAAAATGATATTACTGTTGACGGTGCCATTGGCGTTTCTGCCGGGGCTGCCTTTGGTTGTAATCTTAAGTCAAAACAGATTGGCAGAACAATACGATACAATACCAAATATTGTCGTGATCCCAGATATGTTGGGCTTCGCTCTTTAATTAAGACCGGTGATATTTACGGTGCTGATTTTTGTTATAATCAGATTCCTAACCGCCTTGATATTTTTGACGTGGAAACTTATCAGAAGAATCCAATGGATTTCTACGTTGTAACTACAGATGTTGAAACCGGAAAACCTATTTATCATCTTTGTCCTAACGGCGATGCAACGGACATTAAATGGTTTAGGGCTTCTGCTTCAATGCCAATGGTTTCAAACATTGTAGAAATCGACGGTTTTAAAATGCTTGACGGTGGAATTTCAGATTCAATTCCAATTCACAAGTTTATGGAAATGGGCTACGAGAAAAATGTTGTCATTCTTACCCAGCATGACGGCTACAGAAAAAAGAAAAATTCAATGCTTCCGTTAATCAGATTAAAGTTGGGCAAGAAATATCCTAATCTTGTACACGACTTGGAAGTCCGCCATATTATGTACAACAAAACATTAGATGACCTAAAAGAACTTGAACGCAAAGGACTTGTCTACATTATCAGACCTGAGAATCCTGTTACAATCGGGCGCACCGAAAGAGATCCTGAAAAACTGCAGGCTCTATATGACATTGGTCGCAAAGAAGGGCTGAAACATATTAGAAATGTGAAAAATTTCCTCGGAGAATAAATTAAATTAAAAGCATACCTGATAGCTATAAATTGTACCGACCCCAAAAAGTTAGACCTAAAAATCTAACGATTGGAGGCCGGTATTTTTATGGCTAGGTCGAAGCAAAAACGAATAAAAGAAAAGTTAAGATGGATGAGTCCTGTTCCATACAGGCTCCATCTCCTTACTGCATAAAAGAAAAACGAGACGACCGAAGTCGTCTCGTAAAAAGTCTAACTTTTTGGGGTCACCTCAATATTCAAATTGATCTCAGACTTTTTTATGTTCATATTATAAGCGTGTTCCAAGATTATTATCCTACCTTTATACATGCGCAGATGGAACAAAACCTTTTAACACTATAATCTTATAAGAATATATACTTCAATACGAATAATACTGCTAATACGTATAATAAAGGTTTAACTTTCTTTCCTTTACCTGTTACTAAGTTAAGTAATACGTATGAAATGATTCCTACTGAGATACCTTCTGAAATGCTGTAGAATAATGGCATTGCAATAATGCAAAGGTATGCAGGAATTGCTTCTGTTAAGTTATCATCTGTAAACTTAATATCTGTAACAGCACCAAACATAAGGAATCCTACCATAATAAGTGCAGGAGCTGTAGCGAATGATGGAATTGTAATGAATAATGGTGAGAAAATCATTGCTATAAGGAATAAAACACCTGTTATTACTGATGTAAGACCTGTACGTCCACCTTCAGCAACACCGGCTGATGATTCAACGAATGTTGTTGTTGTTGATGTACCAAGGATAGCACCTACTGATGTAGCAATAGCATCTGACATAAGTGCAGGTTTGATTTTTGGTAATTTACCATTTTCATCAAGCATTCCTGCTTTTGTACTTACACCAATGATTGTTCCCAATGTATCAAATAAGTCAACGAAAAGGAATGCAAATACAACGATGATGAAGTTTACAATACCTACTGCCTTAAAGTTGAGATTGAAACACTGTCCAAATGTATCACCTAAAGCTGAGAAGTCAAAACTTACAAACTTAGTAGGGATAACTGAGAAAAAGTCCTTTCCATCAGGAACGTAAATCTTTGTAAGTTCGCAGATGATTCCAAGAATCCATGTTGATACGATACCAACAAGAATTGAACCTTTTACTCTCTTAATATAAAGAATTGCTGTAATAAATACACCGATAACTGCTAATAATGCACAAATACCTGCTGTATGGAAATTCTGTGTAAAGTCTGTAATTGTAACAAGTGTTGATGAATCAACTACAAGACCAGCATTCTGTAATCCAATGAATGCGATGAATAAACCGATACCTACTGATACTGCTTTCTTAAGATTAACTGGAATAGCATCAAAGATAGCTTCACGAACATTTGTTAATGAAAGTATTATAAAGATAATACCTTCAACAAATACTGCAAATAATGCTATCTGCCATGAATAACCCATTTCTCCACAAACTGTGTATGCAAAGTAAGCGTTAAGTCCAAGACCTGCTGATAAAGCAAATGGAAGATTAGCCATAAGAGCCATACACATTGTACCAATAAATGATGCAAGACATGTTGCAATAAGAATAGCTTCCGGATTCATACCTGAAGCGCTTAAGATGCTTGGGTTTACAGCAAGAATATATGCCATAGTCATAAATGTTGTAACACCCGCAACTACTTCTGTTTTTACGGAAGTGTTGTTCTCTTTGAGTTTAAATATTTTTTCTAACATTTTCCTCTCGTATAGTTTCCTATACTTTTCCTTTCTATAAAATATATTTGCTAGCGCAATCTTTATTATAGCAGAGCTTGAAACAATTTTCTACAAAAAAAATGTATGAAGAAAATGGGAAAATTTATACATATCTTATAAACACCGCAACTACTTAATCGGAATATCAAATATAAAGCTTACGTCTCCCTTGCCTTTTTTTGCACAAATGTTCCCTTTCTTTTTTAGATTACTTTTTAATACTATCTGTTTGATATTACCTCTTTTAATCTTATCGTTCTTAATCTTATAATTTTATTTTTTAATATTCTACTACCCTTACCTATATTAAACCTTAAATATGTGTCAGGATGTTAATTTGTGGTAAAAAAGTTGATTACATATTTTCCAATCTGCATAGTAATTTGTTTATTCCTTAATTTTATTATTTTCATATGTTATGGATTATAATTTTTTTATTAATTATAATATTTTTTATATTTATGTGTTGTTGTATAATTACTATTATAATTACACTATATATTTTATAAGAATTTGGAGATTTAAAATGATTGATTTTGAAAAAACTAAGCTTATTCTTGCTTCAAACTCACCGAGACGAAGCGAGTTACTTAAACAGGCGGGATATGAGTTTGAAATTATAGCTTCAAATATGGATGAACAAACTTCTGAAACTGAACCGGCACTTGTTGTTAAAGACCTATCTCTTCAAAAAGCAACAAACGTATTTAACAGTATTATGAAAGTTGTTAACCTGTCTCTTGACGCATACGAGGGTGTTTCACTTATGATTATCGGTGCTGATACAATTGTTGCAAAAGACAACCAGATAATGGGCAAACCCAAAGATCATGACCAGGCATTTGATATGTTAAATCTGCTTCAAAATAACACCCATCAGGTATACACCGGAGTCAGCATTATTCTCTATGATTTTGAAACTAAAGAGAAAAAAGTTCACTCCTTCCACGATTGCACTGACGTTGAATTTTACCCGATGACTGACAGTGAAATCAATTTCTATATTGAAACAGGTGACTGCTATGATAAAGCCGGAAGTTACGGCATCCAAGGCTCTTTCGCCATACACGTTAAAGGAATTCACGGTGATTACAATAACGTTGTAGGACTACCTATTGCAAAGTTATATCATGAATTTGAGGAAATGTAAGTAAAATAACATTATACAATTTTGAAAACTTATCAGAACTATATAATGCGAATCAGCAACACCTTTTAATCAACCTATTATCGATTAACCAAACACTGAATAGCATACTATTAATTAGCCTATCACTTGGTTTTCATTAAGTGATAGGTTAATTATCTTTTATGTTTGATTTATTTTATGTTGGGTTTATGCATTTAATTTATTACACCAAGAAAGTTTTAATTATCTTTTCAACATTTCTTGTATCCAATGGGCAACTTTGTGATTCATATGTTTCAATAAGATTATCTCCAACTATAAAATTATTACTTATATAGGAATTTTTCTTTTTTAATGCTTTAATTATGTAATCTTTATTATCCATCATCCCATAATGTTCCCAATAATACTCTTTCCTTGTTGCTACATTTAATACTTTAAAATCTGGTTTTACATACCCATATCCCTTTAGATAAAGTGGAACTTCATAACAATAAGGTATATTCATCATATTTAATTTATCTGCAATAATTTTCTCTGATTTCGATTTAACACTTTCGCCTTTTTCAGTCAAAATTTCTATATCTTCTCCTGCTTTTATGCTATACACATACTTACTTGCCTTTGCTATTATTTCCTCCTGCTTTTTATACCAATCACATATATATGCCATATCATCTTTGACATACATTTTAATCTTTTCTAACTTAGGTTCAGAAATCTTATTAACCACATCTAATACTGATTTTTCATTATATTTCTTAACAAATTTTTCTATTAATTTCCTTTGCTCACATATAGTTTTTAATACTTTCTCTGTATATTCTCTTTGAATTAATTCCGTAGCAAACTTATCTTCCGATTTTTTAAGATATTGCCAATCTGTCTCGCTATCCTTCTTCCAAAAAAATTGACAACAATTTTCTCCTCTTCTTTTTGCATAAATTTTGCCTTCCGGTAATTTTGTTAACTCTTTCAATGCATTCTTCTCAATTACTGATAATTCATCTAACTTATCTTCAAGTTCTTTTCTAACGTAATCTTTTCCCATGCAATCCCCCCTATTTTTATAATTTTGTTTTTTTCATTACATAACGCTATCATAAACATTGCCATTAATACTTTTCGATCAATTTATAACTACTAATTATAGCCAGTATATGTAACATTTATCTTTTATGTAGCTTTTTTTATTTCTTATGTTGCATTAATTATATTCTTATATGAGTAACATGTCAATTACTATTTTTTATAATAATTCATTTCTTTCTTATTTGTACTATATAGATAACTTTTCGCCTGTATGGTACAAATTCCCACACACGACTTATTCAATTTTTCTTCATCTGTACCATATGAATAGTTTTTCGCCTGTATGGTACAAATTTCCACGCGCGACTCATTCAATTTTTATTCATCTGTACCATATGAACAACTTTTCCTCTGTATGGTACAGATTTCCACATACGACTTATTCAATTCTTCTTCATCTGTACCATATGAATAGTTTTTCGTCTGTATGGTACAGATTTCCACATACGACTTATTCAATTTTTCTTCATCTGTACCATATGAACAACTTTTCCTCTGTATGGTACAGATTTCCACATACGACTTATTCAATTCTTCTTCATCTGTACCATATGAATAGTTTTTCGTCTGTATGGTACAGATTTCCACATACGACTTATTCAATTTTTCTTCATCTGTACCATATGAACAACTTTTCCTCTGTATGGTACAGATTTCCACATAC
>ERZ772954.2565-NODE-2565-length-11342-cov-3.465048_pt1 | contig 11342 bp, 9 predicted proteins | sample MGYA00580684_ERZ772954 | MGnify/ENA primary metagenome ERZ772954 (study PRJEB29015, sample SAMEA2737654) | human gut metagenome | biome: human gut; feature: human-associated habitat; material: faeces | place: China | collected 2012 ...
ATGAATTAGAACTTTTAAATGATACTGAGGAAATAATTCCTGAAAATATTATTACAAAGGAGCAGTTCGTCAAATTCGTTGAGAACAGTGTGAAATTTGAGGAACTTATGATGATGTACAGATGTGCGATAAGGGAAGTGCAGACAAAGCTTGAAATATTAAATGATGAATTTAAGACAAAACGCCAGCGTAATCCGATTGACAGCATACGTTCAAGAATCAAATCGCCATTGAGCATATATGAGAAGCTTAAAAGAAGAAATTATCCTGTTTCAATACAGTCGATAGCAGACAATCTTAATGATGTTGCGGGAATCCGTGTTGTTTGTCCGTTTATAAGTGATATTTATGATGTTGCACGCATGCTTATATCACAGGACGACGTGGAGGTTATGGAAGTAAAAGATTATATCAAAAATCCAAAGCCGAACGGTTACAGAAGTCTCCATTATGTAGTAATTATTCCTATTTTCTTATCGTCAGGAAAAGAATATATGAAAGTTGAAGTCCAGATAAGAACGATTGCCATGAACTTCTGGGCAAGTCTCGAACATCAGATGCATTATAAACAGTTTGATAATGATGATATGCCTGAAATAGTAAAACAGCTTACAGAATGTGCTGAAAATATTTATCATACAGATGTACGGATGCAGGAAATCAGGGAAGATATACATAAGTTTAATGAATAAACATTTATAAAAAACTTAAAAGCTGCCGCTTAACGATAGATTGTGTTAAGCAGCAGCTTTGTTTTATTTACGCGTGTAACGAGCCAAAGTCCGTGCTTGCACGAGACCTTGGCGACTGCCGCGATAACTTGAGAAACTCGCGGAGCGTGTTTCTCAAGTTATGTGAATAATGAATTTTAAAAATCAATGTTTTTTCTTTTTTCTTTTGGCACTATTAGTTATAAAAAATACTATAAGTGCAAGAATTGCGATAGGAAGAAGCAATGAAAGAACAGTTGTCATTATTTCTGAATAAATTGGATTGTCAAATATTGATTTTTTGATGTTTTTATATTCGGCTGTTTTTACTATATTTTCAAGTTCTGTTTTCATGTTGTCTGTAAGCACTGACTGGTTTGTCTGGAGCGAAAATGAAATTGCCTTGCCACGCATGATTGTATAATATTTTCTGAGATAAACAGTTACATCATTATTGGCAATTGAAGTTACATCTGTTACAAAGTATGTAACACCGTTGATTTTATCAATATATGAATTGGTAATGTTTTCCGTGACAATCTCATTTTTTGTGTTGTCTCTTGATTCGACATATGATTTGAAGCTGCTTTGTAACTCATCATCGCTTAAATCGTTAAGTGATTCTACACCGGAAGGAGCGTCTTTTCCGCTTAAAAGTATTTCATATGTAACATTCTGCTTTGGTATGATTTCAAGATAAATATTATTAACTTTCATAAGTGCACGAAGCTGTTCTACGTCATCTGCACCGATAAGGTCAAGATAAGAATTGTTAGATGTAACATTCTGTGTGAAACAGACAAGGTCGTCCGAAACTGTTACAGCGACATCAAGGTCGGCAATTTTGTAAGTCGATGCTTTTGAAGTGTCGGAAAGAGAAATGTCTTCTGCCATTACAGGAACAAGTGATGTGATGGCAAGCTGCAGTCCAATTAAGACGGCTGCTGCCGATTTACACAATTTTTTGAATCGTGATGTATTTTTTAACATTAAAAATGTACCTCCAATAAATATTAACACGTCTATAACAATATCACATAACTTTACAAAATACAATTTAACTGCTATTATATATTAGATTATGTTTATTAATTTTTTGTAAATTTGTTAATGGAGGCTATAGATGAGCAAACCTATTGTAGCTGTTGTCGGCAGACCAAATGTTGGAAAATCAACATTGTTTAATGACCTTGCGGGACAGCAGATTTCTATTGTAAAAGATACACCCGGTGTTACAAGGGACCGTATTTATGCAGATGTGACATGGCTTGACAGGTCGTTCACACTTATTGATACAGGCGGTATTGAACCTGAAACTAATGATATTATTCTTTCGCAGATGCGTGAGCAGGCTGAGATAGCTATTGAGACAGCTGATGTAATCATATTCCTTACTGATGTGCGTCAGGGGCTTGTTGATTCAGATGCCAAAGTTGCTGATATGCTCCGCCGTTCTCATAAGCCGGTAATACTTGTTGTAAATAAAGTTGATAATTTCGATAAGTTCATGCCGGATGTATATGAATTTTATAATCTTGGCATCGGCGACCCGATTCCGGTTTCTGCTGTTTCAAAGCTGGGAATCGGAGATATGCTTGATGAAGTAATTAAGCATTTTCCTGAAGATTCAGATGGCGATGAGGAAGATGACAGACCTAAGATTGCTATAGTAGGCAAACCTAACGTAGGTAAGTCATCAATTGTAAATAAGCTTGTCGGTAAAAACAGGGTTATTGTTTCCGATATTGCCGGTACTACAAGAGATGCTATTGATACAACGATAAAGTATAATAACAAAGAGTATGTATTTATTGATACAGCGGGATTACGCCGTAAAAACAAGATAAAAGAAGAGATTGAAAGATACAGTATTATACGTACTGTAGCGGCTGTTGAGCGTGCTGACATTGTTATTATTGTAATTGATGCGATAGAAGGCGTTACAGAGCAGGATGCAAAGATTGCCGGTATTGCACATGAACGCGGCAAAGGTATAATTGTTGCCGTGAACAAATGGGATGCAATCGAAAAGAATGATAAGACGATATACCAATAAAATAAAAGATACGCTTTCATTTATGCCTTATGCAGAGATTCTTTTTATTTCAGCACTCACAGGACAGCGTCTCAATAAGATTTATGAGCTTATTGATGAGATTATAGACAGCCAGAACATGCGTGTGCCTACAGGTGTTCTTAATGAAATACTTACAGAAGCAGTTGCTATGCAGCAGCCACCTTCAGATAAAGGAAAGCGTTTAAGAATTTATTATATTACACAGGTGTCTGTAAAACCGCCTACATTTGTAATGTTTGTAAATGATAAGCAGCTTACTCATTTTTCGTATACAAGATATATTGAAAATAAGATTCGTGAGGCATTTGGCTTCAGGGGAACTTCAATAAGATTTATTAACAGGGAACGCAAGGAGAAAGACTGATGTTAGAACGTGTGATTTGTCTTGTAACCGGCTATCTTTTAGGCTCAATAATCCAGGCCGGCTACTGGTATGGAAGATTTAAGCATATTGATATAAGAAAATATGGAAGCGGTAATGCCGGAACAACTAATGTTATGAGAACACTTGGCAAAAAAGCCGGTATGACAACATATCTTTTTGATGCATTAAAGCCAATTATGTGTATGGCTATAATTCATTTTGTATTTGGCAATAAGAATGGTAATGAGCTTCTTCTGATGATGTATGGCGGACTTGGCGTTGTGCTTGGACATAATTTCCCATTTTACCTTAATTTTAAGGGAGGAAAGGGAATTGCTGCGACATCAGGAATTGTACTTGGACTTTTATTTTATCCTACACACTGCTGGGCATTTGCTGTACTTGGAGCATTGACATTCGGTCTTGTTACGTATTTTTCAAAGTATGTATCACTCGGTTCACTTATGGGAATCGGCATGTGGTTTGTTGAATTCGTAATATGGGGCTGTGTCGGCTGGCTTCCACTTTCAGGAAGTGTACTGTATGAATGTTACGGAGTAGTATTTATAATTACACTTCTTGGATTTATACAGCATAGAGGCAATATTAAGCGTCTTATCAACGGAACCGAGCGTAAAGTCGGACAGAAGAGAACGGAGGAAGTAAAGTAATGGCTGAAGTTACTATAATGGGTGCAGGAAGCTGGGGGCTTGCCCTTGCTATTCTGCTTAATAACAACGGACATCATGTAAATGTATGGTCAGTATTTCCTGATGAGGTAGAACTGCTTGCAAAAGAGCGTGAAAATAAAAAGTGTCTTCCGGGTGTCCATATTCCTGAAAATATTGAATTTTCTGCTGATACAGAATATGTTGTTGAAAAATCGGATGTTATCGTTCTTGCGGTTGCGTCTCCTTACACAAGGTCAACGGCAAAGCTTTTTGCACCTTATGTAAAAAAAGGACAGTATATTGTCAATGTAGGCAAAGGAATTGAAGAGGATACGCTGATGACGCTCTGTCAGGTTGTCGAGCAGGAAATACCGCAGTGTACGGCAGCGGTTCTTTCAGGACCGAGCCATGCTGAGGAAGTGGGTAGAATGATTCCTACAACATGTGTAATTGGCACGCATAAAAAAGAAGATGCTGAATATCTTCAGAATATATTTATGAATGATGTGTTCCGTGTATACACAAGTCCTGATATGCTTGGAATATGCATTGGTGGTGCATTAAAGAACGTTATAGCACTTGCTGCCGGTATTGCTGATGGCCTTGGCTATGGAGATAATACAAAAGCTGCACTTATAACGAGAGGAATAACAGAGATTGCAAGACTTGGAATTGCCATGGGTGCAGACCCGATGACATTTACAGGCCTTACTGGAATTGGCGACCTTATTGTAACATGTGCAAGTATGCACAGCCGTAACAGACGTGCCGGTATTCTTATCGGAAAAGGTTATACAAAAGATGAAGCAATGGCAGAAGTACAGATGGTTGTTGAGGGCGTTTATGCTGCGAAAGCGGCACATAAGCTTGCAGAAAAATATAATGTTGAGATGCCTATAGTTGAACAGGTCAATGCTGTTTTGTTTGATGATAAAAAGCCGTCAGAGGCTGTAAAAGAGCTTATGCTTCGTGATAAAAAGATTGAGCTGGCAGACAGCGATTGGAGGTAATATATTGAGAGTTATTGCAGGAACAGCAAGAAGTCTTCCTTTAAAGACTGTTGATGGAATGGATACAAGACCAACAACAGACAGAATAAAAGAGACACTTTTTAATATGCTTCAGACAGATGTATATGCATCAAGATTTCTTGATTTATTTGCAGGAAGCGGAGCTATAGGAATAGAAGCTTTGAGCCGTGGTGCCAAAGCTGCTGTATTTGTGGAACATTCAAAACAGTGTGTTGAATGTATAAAAGATAATCTCAAATTTACAAAGCTTTCCGATAAGGCTGTTGTAATGGAACAGGATGTGTTATCGGGAATAAGCAGACTTGCCGGGAAAGGTGTTTTTGATATAGTATTTATGGATGCACCTTATAAAACAGGACAGGAAAGAGATGTCCTTGTGGCATTAAAGAACGGCGATATTATTGATAAATACACAATAATCATAATTGAGGAGGCACTTGATACAGATTTATCATATGTATCTGAACTTGGTTATGAAATATACAAAGAAAAAAGATATAAAACAAACAAGCATGTTTTTTTAAGGATTGGAGAATAAAATGAAAACTGCTATTTATCCCGGAAGTTTTGACCCGGTGACATTTGGACATTTAGATATTATTAAGAGGTCAGCCTCACTTGCGGATCACCTTATAGTTGGTGTCCTTAATAATAGTTCAAAAACGCCATTGTTTTCCGTGGACGAACGTGTTAATATGATAAAAGAGGTCACGGCTGATATACCTAATGTTGAGGTCTTGAGTTTTTCCGGGCTTTTGGTTGATTTTGCAAGAAAGCATAATGTTCAGGTTATAATAAGGGGACTTCGTGCTGTTACAGATTTTGAATACGAGCTTGCAATGTCACAGACTAACAGAGTGGCTAATCCTGATGTTGACACAATCTTTTTAAATACAAGCCTCAAGTATGCTTATCTTAGTTCGAGCATTGTTAAAGAGATGGCACAATATGGTGGTGACATAAGTAAATTTGTGCCTGCACAGGTTGTAGATTTAGTATATGAAAAATACCATATAAAAAATAAATAAAGGGGATATACATGATGAGTAGAATAGAACAGGTAATAAGTGATATAGAGGCTTATCTTGATGACTGTAAATTTCAGCCATTTTCTAACACAAAAATAATAGTAGATAAAGACCAGTTAGAAGATATGCTTGCAGAGCTTCGTTTAAAAACACCGGAAGAAATTAAGAAATATCAGAAGATAATTAATAATAAAGAAGCAATTTTAAATGATGCAAAAGAGCAGGCAGATGCTATTCTTGATGCTGCCAAGGTTCAGACAGAAGAACTTATCAATGAGCATGAGATAATGCAAAGAGCGTATGCACAGGCAAACCAGCTTATTGAACAGGCTACTGCACAGGCCCAGTCTATTCTTGACAATGCGACAGAAGATGCTAACAGCATAAGAATGGGTGCGGTTGCATATACAGATGATATGCTTTCAAAGCTTCAGTACATAATTGAACATTCAATAAAAGATAATAAAGAAAATATTAATGATTTTATAACTCAATCCTGTCTATATACTGATTGTGGATTGTCTAAAATATTAGGAAATATGTCCGTTCTTGCAATGAATAAGAATGGGACAGTAATACTTCCTGGCCTTTTCGAAACAAAAAAATCTTTAGTTGGAAAATCTGATAACTTGAATAAGCTATTAATTCAATTGCTCCAACTACAAATACAGACAAACAACGGAAATGTTATGAATATATTCTCTGTTTATCGTATATTTGCTTTTTTAGGAGAATTGCTTAGGGATGCTAATGATGTAAAAAAGGAATTAACTAACTCTATTGAAAGACAACTTGATTCACACTGGGATCTGTTAAAAAAGAATTCACAGATAAGGCTATACATCGGAAATCAAAATAAAGAGGAAATAACAGAGATACATAATATTGAAGATGTATGGTTAGAAAATCTAACATCTAATATCTCTATAGAAAATGAAAACGGTTTAAATTCTTTAATTCTTTTTTATAAACACGTATTTGAGTGGGAAAGAATAAGCTTTGATAATGAACTAGTTATACAGCCCTATTGGATTGATCATATATTTACACGTTTTTACCATACTATTCATCATTTTAATTCAAAAATTAAATTAAATGATTACATAAATAATTCGATACTAGCTTTTTGGAATGCATTAATTGTAGAAGGATTTTATGCAGATAATAGCTCAAATCGAATTCAAAATGACCAAAATGGAGATATTAGAGAGATTTTTTTCAAAAATTATCTATCTTATCTATTTAGATATAAAAACGAGAAATCATCAAGGTTCTTGGAACAAGATTTATTACTTCAATGGTTATTGTATTGTCCGATATTGCATAAATATATTAATCCCTTGATTAGTAAATTTATAATAATAGCTCGTTTGCATCTTGAAGGGTTAAAAGAAAATGATGATTATGAAAAAGAGTTTATTGAACTTTTAATGAATAGTAAAAATACTAATAATAAGTTCAGCAATGAAAAATTATTTAGCGAAAATGACTTAATAGCATTATACATGAATAAAATATGTATGCCTCAAAACGAAACTGAAATAAGTTATGATAAAAAAGAATTACTGAGTTCTTTAATTGATTATTACAATCTTTATGATAATAGTCAGATATACGAGTTATTAAAAGTATTTAGTATAGAACAAGAGAAATAAAATGCAAATAGATATACCGTTTTTTGCTTATATATTAAGGGATACATATACTTTGTCCAATTATGATTCAGGTAAGGTTACTCCATTAAGTGAAATAAGGCGCAGATTATTAGACTCTTCCAGATCTTTTAATCCTTATCTGCCGGACTATATTTATGAGAACCGTTATCGTCATGAAAATGAAGTTCCTGATAAATCTTATATAGAGAATTTAGGGAGTTTCATTACTAATGGTTTTGTTTCATTGGCAAACAAATACTTATATAAGGTGAATGGAAACTTATATATACAGAAGGAAAAATTAGAAGAGTGGATGGCAGTAATGCAACTATGTCCGCCGCTTTTAATTTGTGCTGCATATTATTTAAACGACTTTAGGAATAGAAGCTCAAATTCTTCCTTTTTCCGGCAAGTCTTAATACCTCAATTTAGTTCCTCTGCCATGCGTATTCCCTATGTATTTGAGTTGGATAATTGGATAAATGATGGTAAAGGGCTCATGGATTTACATGTTCATTTAAATGGAACGACTGAAACTGATATGTTATGGTGGTCACAAATCGGACAAGTAGATAAATGGATTGCATCTTTAAGAGACTCATTAGTGAAAGAAAGGGTACGAAGCCAATATGAACAATTATACATTGAACAGGAACAATTTATTAAACAGCTTCGTCTGGCATTAAATATTATCAAGAAATTGGTAAGAATTATAAACAAAGATTACAAGCTGTTCAAAAATGATTGGGATTACTATATAGACAATGGGAATACTCCAGTATTAGCCAAAGGCGCTTATTTTTATTTGGCGCTTTTTGATAAGATTCAAAATGAAGGCAACCTGAATATTGCCTGTAAATTTCATCATCTCATTCTGATATTGGGAAATCTCCATAAACTACTTGTACAACAGAAAAATCAAAAAGGTTTTACTCAATTTGGGGTTATTCCTGATAATGACTTACGCTGGTCACATGAATCGAAGGAGTATCTTAAACGTTTACGGCAAATAATATCAGATAATCAATTTTGCTTTATAGATTATTTGGAAGGACGTTTTTCACCTAGTAGCCAATCAAATGATAACCTTAAAATAATTAAGAAAATAAATGATGATTTTGAAAAGCTTTGTAAGGAAATTAGCTCAAACAGAAAAAAAGTAGAACTTTCTTTAATAGCACATTTCATCAAGAAAATGGATAAAAATCCTTATAGCCACTTTGAACGGCATAGTGAATTACGCAGGGAAATTTCTCAAAAGAGTCATAGTTTACTAAATGTAGTTCAACGGATAAAACACAATAAGTGGGATGTCCAAATAAAAGGTATAGATGCAGCTTCCAATGAAATGAGCGCTGGCCCCGAAGTTTTTTCACCGGCCTTTAGATATATGCGTAATCATTGGACGGGAAATGAAGATCTTAGGATAACATTTCATGCGGGCGAAGATTTTGTTCATCTGCTGAGTGGACTGCGAATGATAGTAGAAGCAGAAGAATTTCTTGAAATGAGACAAGGTGACAGAATCGGACATGGAACAGCTGCGGGTATTTCTCCGGCTCTATGGATGGAACGAGTAGGTGATAATGTACACATCAGTCAAGGCGAATGGATGGATGACCTGCTGGTTACTTATTACCTGATATCTTCAGAATACAATCCATACATTTCCTTGAAGTCTTTATTGACTAAATTAAAAGATGAGATTGAAGATTTAGCTTTTAAAATATATCAAAAGCCAACATCAATTACAGTATTATTAGATAGCTGGAAGTGCAGAATGTATGATCCAAGGAGATATCTTTTAAACGATAGAACAGCAGAAAAAGACGAACAGCAGAAAGAATGTGTATGCAGAAGATTATTGTCAGACTATCATGTGAAAGATTTGTATTTTCAGTACCATTTCAACTCTTTAACAAAAAAACGATATAATAATATGATTTCAGTATCAATAGATAAAGGAATCTTTTCTGTGGAGGATTTTATACATATACAAGACTTAGTATTATATAAACTAGCCAGAAAAGGTATAGCTTTGGAGAGTCCTATAACCAGTAATCTTAATATTAGTTTTTACAAAGAATTAAAGGAACATCATTTAGAACGCTGGTTAAAGGGACATTCCGCAGATGGTAAGATTCCAATGCCAGCAGTAGTTATCGGAAGTGATGATCTAGGAATTTTCATGACCAACATCTTTATAGAGTATGCTCGTATAATGAAGTATCTTGAAGAAAAAGGATATAATATAACAGAAAGAATGCATAAAATTGAGGAGTTGTCTCAAATTTCACAATATTATAGATTTTAAATAACAGATAATTGAATATTAAAATGGAAAATCCGTTTTCAAGTATGAGTTTTCAGAAAATTATTGACCGAATAGCCGATGCCTTCAGTGTTTTTGATTTCTCCTATATCATATCTGGAGGATTAACACTATTATTAGTGTATATGGATATAGTTATATTACATAGTAGGACCATTACACTTAAGAGTCCATTTTTAATTTTAGCTATTGGATTGTTTTTAGCATATGTTTGCGGACTTATTGTTTGGGTAATAGGGCGTTTCGTAAGACGTTGTTTTATAAACACAAGCAAAGACTTTAAAAAGGTGTATAATGAAACAAAAACTGCCCTAAATCTAGACACAATTATCTCAATAACAGAAGAAAAAGTAGCATATTCATATATGTGGAGTCGTTTGCAATGCGATAATAATACTCCTCAAATAGAAGAGAAATTAAAGTTCATCAATAGGTATTGGGTTATGCAAGCTTTATATGAAGGTTTAATAGGTTCAGGTATAATAGCAATACTTATACTCTCGGATTATTACATAATAAATCGCACTATTTTAAGTTGTTGCAATACATGGTGCATTATAGGCATATTTATATTTGTTGTATTTTTAATGTTTTGCTTTGCAAAAGAGGCTAGGAAGTATGCAAATACACAAATTGTAGATTTACTGACATTATACTATATTTATTATCATAGAAATGATAATAACGGAAAGGAAGAGATTGTGGTGATTGATGATGCTTCTTGAATAGAATCGATATGAATTTCAATAACGATATTATTATTATTAATAAATTGGATAGAATTAGCTTTTATACTTGATAATTCAATCGAAAATTCCTACCTTTACCCCGTTGGAACAAGGCAAATTCCTATCGGAAAAACATAGAAATGAAGCAGGTGCAGAGCTGGGTGCTTTTTCTGGAAGATTTTTATAACAAACTGAATTTCAGTATTGATTAAAGACTCCGCTAGTCCCGTACGCACCGCTTTCTTATGAAGCAAAATAAAAGAAAAGTCCTAAAGTATTATACTTTAGGACTTTTCTTTTTGCCCAACACCACACCTAAAAGCAGCGGAATAACGCAGTTGGCACTGGCTTATCCGTTGGATTTTTCGGGGAAGAAAAAAGTCCAACGATTTAGTTTTGTTTTCGCTGATTCTCAATATTTTGCATAGTCTGATTTGGAACAATACGATTTAACTTTGTACCACTAAAAATACAAGAAGTATGGGAGTTGAAAAAAGACGTAGTACACTGAGTGTGTTGTTTTACATCAAGCGACAGACGCTGCTGAAAAACGGGGAGGCTCCCGTCTGTATGCGTATCACCGTTGACAAGCGGAAAGCGGAGATTGTGAATTACATACGGTCCTATTGCAGAATCGAGGATTCGGGTATAAATATCCGTAAATCGTATACAAGCCGGCTTATTCAATCGTGGTAAATTTGCAATCAGAAAATGAACAATGAAAAAATAGAAGATTATGGATCGCA
>ERZ772954.2571-NODE-2571-length-11316-cov-3.042980_pt1 | contig 11316 bp, 9 predicted proteins | sample MGYA00580684_ERZ772954 | MGnify/ENA primary metagenome ERZ772954 (study PRJEB29015, sample SAMEA2737654) | human gut metagenome | biome: human gut; feature: human-associated habitat; material: faeces | place: China | collected 2012 ...
CGGATTACTTCAGCTTTGTAAAGGGCATCGTGGATAGTCAGGATCTGAGCCTGAAGCCTTATCGTGAACAATCTTTGCATACTGTCCGATATTGGCCGCCGTTGGTACAACTTCTACTAAATCACGGAAAAAGTCAAGACTCATTAGTTCTTCTGGAACTTCTTTTTCTTTTAATTTGTTTTGAAGAGTAATCAGGTCAACTGCTTTACCCTCCCGGTAAAGTTCTACCATAGCCTCAAATACGATTCCGTACTGGCGCTGGTAAAAGTCCTCTTTAGTGAGGATGTCTTCTGCCTCAACGATTGCGTCTCTGTCCATCAGCATAGAGCCTAAAACTGAACGTTCCGCCTCCTCACTGTGAGGCTGTATTCTTTTTACAAAATTCTCGTCTACTGTCGGCATTGATGATCCTTTCTAGAGCGTGAGAGGATGACAGCGAGAATTGAGATTATAATCTCAATTCTCGCCTGTCTTCTACTTTAATATTACTTTTCAGTTACTTTTACTTTTAAGTCAGCAGTTACCTTAGGATGTAACTTAATCTTTACATTGTGTACGCCAAGGCTCTTGATTGGTTCGTCTACGGAGATTTTCTTTTTGTCGAGCTCGTATCCGAGCTGTTCTTTGGCTGCGGCTGCGATTTCTTTTGTGGAGATTGCTCCAAATGTACGTCCGCCTTCACCGACTTTCATTTTGAGTTCTACACTCTTGTTTTTGAGTTCTTCTGCAAGAACTTTGGCTGCGGCTAACTGTTCTGCTGCCACTTTATCTTCGTGTGCTTTCTGAAGCTTTAAGTCATTGATGTTTTTACTTGTAGCTTCTATACCAAGCTTCTTTGGAAGGATAAAGTTTCTTGCGTATCCTGCGTTCACTTCTACTAACTGACCTTTTTTTCCGAGAGACTTTACGTCTTCTAATAAAATAACTTTCATTTTAAATCCTCCTATATCGAGTCTGTTTTTAACTCTTTTTTATAGGTCATACAAAACTTCTTTCATATAACTCTATCTTTTTAAATCACTATTTTTACTCTATCTTTATCATACTAATATCTGATATTCTCTTCAGAGTGTGTTCCTGCAAATATATTTTTAAAAATCTATACTCCAGCATCCTCTGATTCTAAATAATCATATCAAGTAGGCAGCAGACGCAATTCATCTCTCACCTTAGAGGTCGGAGTCTTCTTGCTGTAAGGAGATAAATACCGTCTATATATCCCCATCTTCATGCATTTTCCGCAATGTATGTTTTAACATCTCTGCCGCATCAGAAAGGGATACGTCTTTTAGCTGTGCTGCTGCCATCGTCAGATGTCCGCCACCGCCAAACTTCTCCATAATTACCTGTACATTAAGTTCATCAATAGAGCGCGCGCTGACATATATACAATCCTGCAAAGCAGTCAGCACAAAGCTTCCTCTGATTCCCTGTATATTCAGCAATGCATTTGCCGCTTTGGCTCCGACAACAGTCGCTCCGGAGACATTTTCCCCATCAAAGGTTGAAATAGCAAATTCATCCATGTAAATTTCTGCTTTATTAATAATCGCTGTTCGTATACGGCAATGTTCCATATCTTCACGGAACATCTTTCTTACACGAGTTACATCTGCTCCTGCTCTCCGCAGGTAGGCTGCCGCCTCAAATGTTCTGACACCCGCTTTGATAACAAAGTTATCTGTATCCACCAAAATACCTGAATACATGGCATCAGCCTCAATATTCTTAAGCTTTGGTTTATCTACAATATACTGTAAAATCTCCGCTACCATCTCACAAGTCGATGATGCATACGGCTCTACATAAGAAACAACCGCATTCTTAATCGTCTCATTACTCTGCCTGTGATGGTCAAGAACAACAATTGTTGAGATGGACTTCAATAATTCCGGACATTCTGTCATTGCCGGGACATTCACATCCACAACAATAAGCATTGCCGACTTATCTTTAAGAAGCATTGCCTCCTCATTCGTTACAAAAATATCTTCCTCTTCATCTGCCCGCTCACGGTAAATGCCATCTACGATTGGCTCAATTGCCGGACAGTCTTTGTCCATAACAATATATGTGCTTTTGTTTAGTGCCTTCGACAGGCGGTATATACCAAGCGCTGCGCCTACACAGTCTGCATCTGGATTCTTATGTCCCATAACAAAAATCTTATCATGTGTCAGCATAATCTCCCGAAGTGCATGTGCCTTCACTCTGGCTTTTACTCTTGTACTCTTTTCGACTTTCTGGGTCTTACCTCCATAATAGGAAATGGCATCTCCATCTCTTACTACAGCCTGATCACCACCGCGGCCAAGAGCGAGATCCATCGCTACCCGTGCACTCTCATAATTCTCCGTGTAGCTTCCGCCATTCACACCAACACCAATACTCAGTGTCATAGATAGCTCGTTACCGATATTGATAAGCCGGACTTCATCAAGAATCGAAAACTTAGATTCCATCAGCTGTTCCAGTTTTTCTTCTTCAAATACAAAAAGAAACTTGTCCTTCTCAAATCCCTTAATGATCGCATCGAGTCCCTGCATATACTTCATGATCTTTCGCTCTACTAAAGCAAGAAGAAGGGACTGTCTTACTTCCTCCATGTTTTCAAGAACTTCTTCGTAGTTATCAATATAAATCAATCCAGCAACCAGACTCTTCTTCCTGGACTCTTCTTTGTAACCAATAAGCTGCGTCTCATCAAAAAAGTAAAATACCTGAAGAATATCTCCCTGTGTCTCTTTATCTTCCTGTATCTCTCCCTCTGTCTGTTCCAAATTCTTAAATACCATATTTCGACATTCCACATGATACTTGTGCTCCTCATGTGTGATACAGTACTCCTTCATCTGTCCATTCTGAGGGAAAACCTTCTTATAAAGTCCTGGAAAAATCTGTGTGATACTTTTCTTTGTGATCTTCTGTCCTACAATCTCTGAAAACTGTTCATTATGCCAGATAATCGTACCATCCTGGTCCGTCATTACATACGGTACTGGCAGTTCTTTAAGAATCTGCTTCTGAATCTGACTCTGCTCAAAACCAGCCGCCAGAAATTCCTTGCTAATCATCTTCTCCGTATATTCATAACATAAAACAGCCGCAATGAGATAAATAACATCTCCTACCAAGATTGTATATCCAAGACCGGGATTCACTTCTATCACACCTAAGGCCGCTACTAATATAAAGACTACCACGATAATAGGCAGCCATAAATTCAGAGCGACCCTTCTTGATATATTCTTTTCTCGTTTCATTTCTTTCTCCCAATTAGGAAATATACATTGTCTATTTCTCTGAGTTTAAATTATTACAGATATAGTAGAAATTATTATAACACTGTTTCCCCTAATTTAAAAGGAAAATAATTTGAAAGCAAAAATCCGGCAGGCCAGCGGGCAACTGGTCTACCGGATGAAAACTATGGCAATAGTTATCAACAATATTAATTATTTATTCTCATTTCTTGCCTGAAGAGCCATCTTAGCCTGTAAGTTTCTCTGGAACTGGTCAATTAATACAGCCAGAATGATTACAAGACCTTTGATTACCTTCTGCCAGAACTCGGATACACCACACATTGTCATACCATCATTGATGATACCGATTACGAATGCACCGATTACTGTACCACCGATTGTACCAACACCACCTGCCATAGATGTACCACCGAGTACAACGGCTGCAATGGCGTTCATTTCCCAAGTATCACCTGTGTTTGGATGAGAAGCTGCAATCTGTGCCATTGTTACAAGACCGATCAATGCGGAACATGCACCGGAGATTGCGTATACAAGAATAATGTTTTTCTCTACTTTGATACCGGAAAGACGAGCTGCCTTTTCGTTACCACCAATAGCAAGGATATGCCATCCAAAAGGAGTTTTCTTAAGTACAAATGCTGCGATTACTGCGAGGATAAGGAAGAGGATCGCTGCGATTGGAATACCAGGAAATCCGCCAACTGCGAATACACGGCTATCAAACTGCATGATACCTACGTTTCCGAGTGCTTCCTGACCTTTGATACTTGAGAATGTATTTCCGCCGGAACGGATATTTGCAAGACCACGGCCGATGTACATTGTACCTAATGTTACGATAAAAGGTGCTAATTTACATTTTGCGATTAATGCACCGTTAACAATACCGATGATAATACCGATAATGATACAGATTACTGTGATAGCTGGAACGCTGAAGTAAAGTGTAACTCCGGCAAATTTTAAAGTAAGACCTTCCTGGATAAGACCACCGGCGATCATTCCGACTAAACCTACTACGGAACCAACGGAAAGGTCGATACCGCCGGTAATGATAACGTAGGTCATACCAATACCAAGAATACCATACTGTGCAACATGCTTACATACTAAAAGTAATGAGTTAACTGTGCAGAAAGAATCGGCTTTAATAGAGAAGAATATAAATAAAATTATGAGTACGAATAATGTTCTTCCCTTTAAAAGTGTCATCATAAGATTCGAATTATCTTTTTTCTTATTCATTTTGATTTCTCCTTTTCCTTGTTATGTACTTCGGAAGACTTTTCCGGCTTCTGTTAAGCTGGCATAGAAAAATTCCAAAATACATTATTAGTTTTAGTGATGACCTTTGTAGGATGCTAATACCAGATTATCCTCTGTGATCTCGTCATCTGTAAATTCTGCGGTCTTAATACCGTTTGATAAAACGACAACTCGGTTGGCGATTGCCAGCATCTCCTTAAGCTCTGAACTTACACAGATAATGGAAAGTCCACGGTCTGCATACTGGTTGATAATATCAAATACCTCTGTCTTGGCACCGATATCAATACCACGGCTCGGCTCATCCATAAGAAGAATCTTAGGATCTGTCAACACACCTTTACCGATTACACATTTCTGCTGGTTACCACCGGAAAGGGATAAAATCGGAAGATGTTTATCTGCTACTTTAATATGAATATCTTTAATCTGTGCATCTACATATTCGTCTTCCTTTTGTTTGGATAAAACGAACTTATTACAGCAGGTCTTTAAGCTGGAAAGGGAAATATTCTTTTCGATATCCAGTGTCTGTACAAGACCTTCTGCCTGGCGGTCTTCAGGAACTAAGGCAAAACCATTCTTGATCTGCTCTGCAATGTTCTTAATCTTAATTTTCTTGCCGTCAACATAAACCTCTCCAGTGTGTTCTGGATGAAGTCCCATCAGACATTCAAATACTTCTGTACGTCCGGCTCCCATTAAGCCGTAAATTCCGAGAATCTCTCCTCGTTTTAACTTAAAGCTTACATGATCAAGCAGCCATCCGCCACCTTTCTTTGGAAGACAGAGGTCTTTAACTTCAAGAACAGTATCCTGTTTCTCCCAGTCAATATCTCTTTCTTTCTTAGGGTAGGATTTGTTACTACCTGTCATCTTCTGTACGATCCAAGGAACGTCAATATCTTTAACTGCTGCATCATCTACATATTTACCATCTCGAAGAATAGTAACATGGTCACCAATCTCCATAATCTCTTCAAGACGATGGGAAATATATACGATGGAAATGCCCTGGGCATTTAACTCACGCATGATCTTGAAAAGTACCTGTACCTCTGACTGACTTAAGGAAGATGTAGGCTCATCCATGATGAGAATCTTTAAGTCATCCTGAATTAAGTTACGGGCAATCTCGATCATCTGCTGCTGACCTACACGAAGGTCTCCGACTTTCGCCTCCGGATCAATCGGATACTCCAGTCTTTCAAGAACCTCTTTGGTCTTCTGTTTATGTATTTCATTATTTACAACGACACCTTTTTTCTGTTCGTTGTTCATAAAAATGTTCTGGTATACGTTTAAGTTGGGAAAAAGGGAAAGTTCCTGATGAATGATACCTACTCCCTTTGCTCTCGCCTCTGTTGTATTTTTGAAGCTTACTTCTTCGCCGTCAAGATACATCTTTCCTGAAGAAGGCTGCTCGATTCCGGCAATCTGCTTCATTAATGTGGACTTGCCTGCACCGTTCTCTCCGATTAATACGTTAACTTTTCCACGGTAAATGTTAAAGTCAACATCGTCAAGAGCCTTTGTACCAGGATAAACCTTTTCCATGTGCCGGCATTTCATTACGATATCTTTATCTTTATTCTCAGCCATCCAATTCATCCTCCTCTAACTGATTCTTACTGTGTTCTGTCTGTTATTTTACTTCAAGAACAACCGGAGTAATTACGATTGCATCATTGGAATCAGCAGTGAAACATCCAACAAGGTTTACTGTTGCTCCTTCTGCAAGGTCATCGTATACAGGTTTTACAACTGCTTCTTCAACTTTTTCAAGCATACTTGTATTTACCTGACCCCATTCTGTCTGGTTTGTAAAATCAGAGAAGTTAATGAAACTCATATCATCACGAATAGATGAATTCTTATATTTACCAATCTGACAGGTAACTACTGTCTTTCCTGTGTAGCCAGGAACTTCTAATGTTACTGTTCCGTAGAAAGAATCTTTATCTACTTTTGTAATCTTTGCACCTTCTAATTTTACTGCATAGTTATAATAAGAAGCTGCTTTTGTCTTTAAGCCATCAAATTCTTCGCCCATTTCTGTGAGCTTGCCATCATACTTTGCTAAAATGTCAGATACATCTACTGCTTTTTTCTCACATTCTGGAATTACTTCTGAATCCCAGATTGCTTCTACACTGTCACCAGGATTGAACTCTTTCTGCCCTGTAAGATCTCCCTCATGACCAATCTTTACTACCTTCACACAGCCTGTTAATAAAACGGCTGCCATTACTACTGTTAAAACAGTACTTATCAAACGTTTTGCCATGGTTTTCTTCCTTTCTCTATTCCCTGCTGTCCCTACATGTGAGAAGGGTGCCGAATAACTTATTGGCACCCCTCCACACACTGAAGAGAGCCTAACCCCCTTCAGACCTAACAGATTCAATTAAATTTATACTACGAACTTCTCTTATTCTGCGAAAACAAAGTTATCTAACTTGTCAGCGTTATCCTTTGTAATTACAACACAGTCAACTAACTGCTTCTCTTCAAGACCTGTAGTTCCGTTTGTCAGGTAATCGTTAGCCTGAGTAACTGCATTTCTTGTGATCTTATCAATCTGCTGAAGAGCTGTTGCAAGTGCTTTACCATCTTTGATGTTATCTCTCATATCGTTAGATCCGTCAACACCGATGATATATACGTCATGGTCAAGGTTTGCTGCTGCAACTGCTGCTGCTGCACCACAAGCCATAGTATCATTACCACAAACGATCGCTGTAATGTCTGGATACTGCTGTAAGATTGTTTCAGCTTTGGACTGGCCTTCTGTCTGATCCCAGTTAGCGGACTGCTGAGCAACCATCTTCATGTCTGTCTGGTCAAGAACTCTGTGGAAAGCGTTAGAACGAACCTGGCAGTTTGTATCGGACTCAAGTCCTAATAATTCTGCGTAGTCACCTTTTCCGCCTGTAGCTTCTACTAATGCTTCTGCTGCTGCCTGAGCACCCTGGTCATTGTTAGCTACGATCTGAGATACGCAAAGACCTTCTTTGTTGATCTCACGGTCAACCATGAATGTAGGGATTCCAGCATCATAAGCTTTCTGAACTGCTTCGATAGAAGCATCTGCTCCGGCGTTATCACAAACGATTGCGGATGCGCCTTCGGAAATAGCTGTATCGAATAATTCGGACTGTTTTGTAGCATCATCATCATGAGATACACATTTAACTTTGTATCCTAACTTCTCGCCTTCTTCTTTACATGCTGTCTGAACAGTACCGAAGTAAGGATTAGAAGTAGATGGTGTGATACAGTAGATCAGCTTGTTAGCTGCGTTAGTGTTAAGAACTTTTGCAGGAGCTGCTGCTTCTGTTGTAGCCTCTGCTGCTGCCTTATCTGATCCACTATCTTTTGTACTACTATTGCTGCTTCCACATCCAGCCATTGTAGCTACCATTGCTGCTGCAACGAAGCCAGCTAAAACTTTCTTAAACATTCTCATTTTTCATTTCCTCCTCATTTTGAAAAATATATGCTAGATAACACAGAAGCTGTTAGCCCTTCTGCGCAAATCTCAAGGATGTTTTGCGATAATACAAGTGTACTCCAATTTCTTTGTGAAATCAATACTATTTTATTAAAAAGTCTTGTATTTTTTTGTTTACTTTGCTATGAATTTAACATAGTATTGGGAATTCCCCTATACTATTTTGTTAATACGAGTCCAACACTCTCTTTCCAGCCTGTATATTTTGTGCATCTTGTCTCCGCATCCATCTCAGGGGTAAATCTGGTGCGGTTAAGACTTTCAAATAATGCAGTCTGTTCGTAAATTCCCATAGCGATTCCAGCGGCATATGCCGGGCCCATAGCAGATAATTCCTCTGCATCTGGTACCTGTACCGGAATATCTAAAATATCACTCTGGAACTGCATAAGATAACCATTCTTAGTTGGGCCGCCATCTACGCGAAGCTCATCAACCTTGATGCCAGAATCTTCTGCCATTGCATTAACTACATCGCTGATCTGATAAACGATACAGTCAAGTGCTGCTCTTACCAGCTCTGCCTTACCTGTTGTGCGGGTGATTCCGCTGACAACAGCTTTCGCTTTACTGTCCCAGTAAGGGGCGCCGAGACCTGTAAATGCTGGTACAAGATAGGTAGTATCTCCCGGATTGGCACTCTTAGCCAGTTCTTCTGTTTCCTTTGCGGAGGCAATCAGTCCGAGGTCTTTTTGCAGCCATGTGATAACTGCTCCGGTGTAATTAATATTTCCTTCAAGAACATAATTCACTTTACCGGAAAGAGACCATGCAAGGGAAGTAACAACTCCCTTGTCACTGAAAATAGGCTTCTCACCAACGTTCATCATAATAGAAGAACCTGTTCCATAAGTTGCTTTAATCATTCCTGGATTCACACATCCCTGTCCATATAAGGCTCCGTGGGAATCTCCCATCACACCATGAATCGGAATGGCTTCCTCAAGATATCCATCAAAATCTGTATAGCCATATAAGGCATTGGAATCACAGATTTCTGCTAACATTTCTTTTTTAATTCCAAATAAGGAAATTAATTCTTCATCCCAGTCAAGGGCAGACACATTAAACATCTGTGTCCGGGAGGCGTTTGAATAGTCTGTTTTAAACGCATGGTCTTTTGTAAGCTGGTATACGAGGTAACTGTCCATCGTTCCTACTGCAAGTTCTCCCTTATCTGCTGCCTCTTTTGCTTCTGGTACGTTCTGAAGTACCCATGCGATCTTTGCTGCAGAATAATATGGAGACAGCGGAATTCCGGAATGTTCCTGTACCATCTGTGCGTAACCGTCCTCTGCAATCTTGTTACAGATTGCTTCACCACGGGCACACTGCCATACAATTGCGTTGTAAACCGGTCTGCCAGTATTTTTGTTCCAGCATACTGCGGTCTCACGCTGATTACTGATACCCAGGGTAAGAATCTCTTCTTTATCAATGCCCGCCTTCTCCACAACATTCTTTACGACCTGGATAACATTTTTCATAATCTGATCCGGGTTATGTTCTACCCAGCCCTTTTCGTTGATAATCTGATCATGTGCAAGGTCGGTTCGGGCAATAATCTTACCTGAACCGTCAAAAATGATACCTTTTGTTCCCTGCGTACTCTGATCAATACCCAATACGTATTTCTTCATAATTATGCTAAAGCCTCTTTTGCTTTTGCTGCAATGCCTTCGCCGTTCATTCCGTAGTAATCAAATACTGCTTTGGAATTACCAGTGATTACTGGTGCATCTGGCAGTGCTACGTTAACTACTTTCTTAGGGCAGTTTGCGCCAACAACCTGTGCTACCATGGAGCCAAGTCCGCCAAATGGAGCATGTTCTTCTGCTGTTACAACTGCTTTGGCGTTTGTAGCTGCCTTGATGATTGCTTCTGTATCTAAAGGTTTTACGCAGTACATATCAAGAACTGTTGCGCTGATTCCCTCTTTCTCAAGGATTTCCGCTGCTTCTACGCAAGGTCTTACCATCTCGCCGCAGCCAATTAATACAACGTCTGTACCTTCTTTAATCACAGTAGCTTTGTCCATCTCAAATGGGCAGTTGTCTTCAGAGTAAATATCTTCTACCGGGTTACGTCCTGTACGGATGTAAGCTGGTTTTTCATCTTTTAATAACGCTTCGATGAGGTGTTTTGTCTGAAATCTGTCACTTGGCAGATACACTCTCATGTTAGGAATTGCGCTCATTGCTGCAATGTCCTGTGCGGAATGATGGCTCATTCCAAGTTCACCGTAGCTGATACCACCACTGATACCAACTAACTTAACGTTTGTGTTAGAGTAAGCAACGTCAACTTTTGCCTGCTCGTAACTTCTTGTAGAAATGAAACTTGCCGGAGAGAAGCAGAAAGGCTTCTTGCCGCATTTTGCCATACCAGCAGAAATACTTACTAAGTTCTGCTCTGCAATACCGATTTCTACACTATTTTCAGGATAAGCATTGAAAAATGGTGTCATGGATGCTGAACCACGAGAGTCACTACATAAAGCAACAATGCTCTTATCCTCTTTTACCTGTTCCATTAATGTCTCACAGATTACCTGACGGTTTGCAATCTTATTCATTTGCTGCGTCCCTCCTCTTTAAAAGTTCAGCGGAAATTGTCTCGTACATTTCCTGTGTAGGTACTTTGTGGTGCCAGTCAGCTTTGTTTTCCATGATCTCGCCACCGCCGTAACCTTTAATTGTATCTGCGATAATTACCGTTGGTTTTCCTTTGCAGGTCTTTGCTTCTTCAAATGCTTCATTTAAAGATTCGATGTTGTTACCCTGTGCATGAATGGAATTCCATCCAAATGCGCGGAAACGTGCATCTAAGTCATCATCAGCCATAACATCTTCTGTGTTACCGGAAATCTGAAGACGGTTTCTGTCAACTACTGCACAAAGGTTGTCTAATTTGTAATGTCCGGCTGCCATAGCACCTTCCCATACAGAACCTTCTGCCAGCTCGCCGTCACCCATAACTGTGTAAACACGGCCTGTCTTTCCATCCATCTTATTTGCAAGTGCCATACCAACACAAACTGGAAGTCCATGTCCAAGAGAACCGGAGTTCATCTCGATTCCTGGAAGTTTGTTATTTGGATGTCCGATGTATGGAGAACCAAATTTGGAGAAGTTCTTAATTACATCTTCGATATCTAGGAAGCCTTTTGCTGCAAGAACAGCATAGTATGCTTCTACAGAATGTCCTTTACTCATAACGAATAAATCCCTGTCAGGATCGTCAGGATTATCAGGACTAATATTCATC
>ERZ772954.2577-NODE-2577-length-11296-cov-2.351748_pt1 | contig 11296 bp, 9 predicted proteins | sample MGYA00580684_ERZ772954 | MGnify/ENA primary metagenome ERZ772954 (study PRJEB29015, sample SAMEA2737654) | human gut metagenome | biome: human gut; feature: human-associated habitat; material: faeces | place: China | collected 2012 ...
GGTGATTCCGCAGCAGCTGTTAACCAGCTTGGATTCGCAGATAAGATGAGCCACATCTCTACCGGTGGCGGTGCATCCCTGGAGTTCTTAGAGGGTAAGACTCTTCCGGGCGTAGCAGCAGCTGACGATAAGGAATAATAAAAACGAATAAATAAAAGATGCTTTTGGAGTCTCATCTGGATTTGGGGTGTTGAGCGGGAAAAATATGTTTGGATGTATTTTTCTCGTTCACTCCCTGAAGGCGGGGAGACTCTGAATTGCATAGTGGGGAAACACAAGGGAACCCAAAAGGAACCTAGAGGAACAAAAGGAGAAGAAAATCATGGGAAGAAAGAAAATTGTTGCAGGTAACTGGAAAATGAACATGACTCCGAGCGAGGCAGTAGAATTAGTCAATACATTAAAACCACTGGTGGCAAATGACGACGTTGACGTTGTTTTCTGCGTACCGGCCATCGATATCATCCCGGTTGTAGAGGCTGCAAAAGGCTCCAACATCCAGATTGGTGCTGAAAATATGTATTTCGAGGAGAAAGGTGCTTACACTGGCGAGATTTCCCCGAATATGCTGACCGATGCAGGCGTTAAATACGTGATTATCGGACATTCCGAGCGCAGAGAATACTTTGCAGAGACCGATGAGACGGTCAATAAGAAGGTACTGAAAGCATTTGAGCACGGTCTGACCCCGATCATCTGCTGCGGCGAAACTCTGACCCAGAGAGAGCAGGGCATCACGCTTGACTGGATCCGCCAGCAGATCAAGATTGCATTCCAGAATGTAACCGCAGAGCAGGCAAAGACAGCTGTGATCGCATACGAGCCAATCTGGGCGATCGGTACCGGCAAGGTAGCGACCACCGAGCAGGCTGAGGAAGTGTGCGGCGCGATCCGTGCGTGCATCAAGGAAGTGTACGATGAGGCGACCGCAGAGTCGATCCGCATCCAGTACGGCGGTTCCGTATCCGCAGCATCGGCTCCGGAGCTGTTTGCACAGCCGGATATCGATGGTGGTCTGGTAGGCGGTGCATCCTTAAAGGCAGATTTTGGAAAGATTGTAAATTATAAATAAGAGATGAGAAAAAGGGGGCTGTCGCACGTGTGAGGCGTGGCAGTCCCCTTTTTGCCAGTAAAAAAAGAAGGTGAAGGTTTTGACCTGAAACAATCAAAATTGTTGGTTCATCCGGTTGTTTCAGAAAAACGGTTCATTTCATGGAAGGAAAGGAAGAAGAAAGAGATGAAAAAAAAGCCAACCGTATTAATGATTCTCGATGGATACGGCATGAGAGATACCTGTGAGCACAATGCCGTGTGTGAGGCAAAGACACCGATCATGGATCAGCTGATGAGCCAGTGCCCGTTTGTGCGCGGCAATGCCAGCGGTCTGGCGGTCGGTCTGCCGGACGGACAGATGGGTAACTCGGAGGTTGGACATTTAAATATGGGTGCCGGACGTATCGTATACCAGGAGCTGACCCGTATCACGAAATCAATCGAGGATGGCGATTTCTTTGAAAATCCGGAATTTCTGGCAGCCGCAGACACCTGCAAGAAAAATGATTCCGCCCTGCATCTGTTTGGACTGGTATCAGACGGCGGCGTTCACAGCCATCTGACCCATTTATTCGGACTTCTGGAGTTCGCAAAACGTCAGGGACTTAAAAAAGTGTATGTGCACTGCTTCCTGGACGGACGTGATACACCGCCGACCTCCGGCAAGGAGTTCGTAGCAGAATTAGAGAAGAAGATGCAGCAGCTTGGCATCGGCGAGGTGGCTTCCGTGATGGGACGCTACTATGCGATGGACCGTGATAAAAACTGGGATCGTGTCCAGAAAGCTTACGATGTGCTGACAAAGGCAGAGGGTGAGAAGGCAGAAAGTGCGTGTGCAGGCATTCAGGCATCCTATGATAAAGAGGTAAACGATGAGTTCGTCGTACCGTTCTATGTAGAGAAGGACGGAAAGCCGGTTGCCACGATTCAGGATGGCGATTCCGTCATTTTCTTCAACTTCCGTCCGGACCGTGCAAGAGAGATCACCCGCGCATTCTGCGATGAGGGATTTACCGGATTTGCGAGAGAGAAGAAGCTTGACCTGACGTTTGTATGCTTTACCGATTACGATGAGACGATCGGGAACAAGCTGATTGCGTTCAAGAAGGAAGAGATTAAGAACACGTTTGGAGAGTTCCTGGCGGCGCACCATATGACGCAGGCACGTATCGCCGAGACCGAGAAATATGCACACGTAACATTTTTCTTCAACGGCGGCGTGGAAGAGCCGAACGAGGGCGAGGACCGCATTCTGGTTCCGTCTCCGAAGGAGGTTCCGACCTACGACCTGAAACCGGAGATGAGCGCACCGATCGTGTGCGATAAGCTGGTGGAGGCGATTGAGTCCGGCAAATATGATGTTATCATCATCAACTTTGCAAACCCGGATATGGTAGGCCACACGGGTGTGGAGTCGGCTGCAATCAAGGCGATTGAGACCGTCGATGCCTGCGTAGGACGTGCAGTTGAAGCCATCAAGGCAGCCGGAGGCGTTCTCTTTATCTGCGCCGATCACGGTAATGCAGAGGTGATGGTTGATGAGGCAACCGGCGAGCCGTGGACCGCTCACACGACCAATCAGGTGCCGTTTGTCCTAGTCGGCGCTGACCCGGCGTACAAGCTGCGCGAGGGCGGACGCCTCTGCGATATTGTGCCGACGCTGATTGAACTGATGGGACTTGAGAAGCCGAAGGAGATGACGGGAGAGTCGCTGTTGGTGAAATAGGGAGAATTTTCGAATATATTAGGAAAGTATAAATATAACCGTCAATAAGAATCGGGAAAACTGCCATAAAGCAAGAAAAGATCATGAACAGAGAAATGGTCGGGGCTTGTTTTGTGGCAGTTTTTTGTTCACAGGTAGGAATTTTCTGAACTGAAAATCCCGTGAAAATCCCGTTACTTCTCTCTTCCATTTCATAAGAAAATAGGATAAAATAAAATCATCTATGTGAACCGCTCGGAGGCTGTTCCAGGGCAGACATTTTTAGAAAAGAAAGTGTTATGCGGAAAGGAAAATAGGATGGCAGCAGATTCACAGGGAAAACAGGAGGAAACAAGCATGAAGGTAGCGGTTGTTACAGACAGCAACAGCGGAATTACACAGGCACAGGCGAAAGAGATGGGCGTATATGTCCTGCCGATGCCGTTTATGATTGATGGAACCGAGTATCTGGAAGATATAAATTTGACACAGAAGGAATTTTATGAGCATCTGAGCGGGGATCACGATGTGAGCACATCCCAGCCGTCCCCGGAGACGATCTTAAATCTCTGGGAAAAACTTTTGGAGGAATACGATGCAGTTGTGCACATCCCGATGTCCAGCGGGCTTTCGAGTTCCTGCCAGACGGCAAAGATGCTGGCAGATGATTTCGACGGAAAAGTGCAGGTGGCGGATAATCACAGGATTTCCGTGATCCAGCGCCGTTCGGTGCAGGATGCGCTTGACATGGCGGCAGCCGGCATGGACGCGGAGGCGATCTGCAAAAAGCTGGAAGAGACAGGTTTGGATTCAACTATTTATGTCACGGTTGACACATTAAAATACCTGAAAAAGGGCGGTAGAATCACACCAGCGGCAGCAGCGCTCGGAACACTTCTCCGTTTAAAACCGGTTTTGACGATACAGGGCGAGAAGCTGGACGCATTTGCGAAGGCGCGGACGATGAAACAGGCGCGTTCCATGATGATCACGGCGATCACCCGCGATCTGGAAGCTCGGTTTGGTGATGTGACGGGAGAAAAAACGTATATTGATGTAGCGCATACCGACAATGCTGAGATGGCGCAGGAGCTGGCAGCCGAGCTTCGGGAACTTTTCCCGGAGACGGAAGTCCATGTAGATCCGCTGTCCTTAAGTGTAGCCTGCCATATCGGACCGGGAGCGCTGGCGATTGCGGCAACGAAGAAGCTTGAAATCGGATCGTTGTTGTGAAAAACGCAGTTAAAGAGCAGCATTTCGGGGTTACAGTTCACAGCCAATGTCAGGAAGTTAAGCAACCCAAGTAAGAGCGCGTGAACTGTAATCGTTCAGGACAGGAACATGAGAAGAATAGCAGAACATAAAAGAAAGATATGGAAAGCGATGGAGCACACGATCGGGATGCGAATCCCTCTGTTCCTCGCCTTTCTGATCCTGACGCTGGTTCCGCTTCTGGTACAGGTCCGTTTTACATCGGAGTATTTTTACCAGAGCCACGTGGAAGAACGGATGGCGGAAGCGCAGAACCGGAGTCTGATTTTAGCAAACAAGATACGCAGCAGTGATTATATCAATGTACTGCTGTCGGGAAATCCAAATCCGGCGCTGGATGCGGAACTTAGTACAACGGCGGATCTGATGAACGGAAGAATCGTGCTGGTGGACGATAGCTTTAAGATTTTGAAAGACACATTTGGTCTTTCCAGAGGGAAAACGCTGGTTGTATCGGATGTGTTAAAGGCATTTGACGGGGAAACTTTCAGCTATTTGAACCAGAAGAAAAAGTATTTCTATGTAGCGCAGCCGATTCAGGCAAAAAGCACGGATGCAGCGCCGATCGATTCGGATGTGGCAGCCGGAAAAGGGAAAAATACGGCAGGCGTGCAGGGAGTCCTTCTTCTGATGGCATCCACGGAAAATTCGGCGCTTTTGCAGGAGAAAATTGTGCATAAGACGGGATTTTTGCAGCTCGTTATGTTCTGTTTTATTCTGATCGCAGATTTATTGGCGGCGGCTTGCCTGCTGAAACCATTCCGCCGCCTGCAGCAGCAGCTCGATATGGTGGCAGAGGGAAATCTGGATCAGGATATTGATGTAAAAACGTACCGGGAGACGCGGGACATTTCGGAGGCAGTCATGCAGACCATCCGGAAACTGAAAAACCTGGATCAGTCGCGTCAGGAGTTTGTTTCCAACGTGTCGCATGAGCTGAAAACACCGCTGACTTCGATAAGAGTGCTGGCGGATTCTCTGATGGGGATGGAGAACGCCCCGGCGGAGCTATATCAGGAGTTTATGCAGGATATTTCGGCGGAGATTGACCGCGAGGGCAAGATTATCGATGATCTGCTGACGTTAGTCAAAATGGATAAATCATCGCCGGATCTGAATATTGCCCAGACTTCGATCAATGGTCTTCTGGAACAGATTTTAAAACGTCTGACCCCGATCGCGAAGCGGCGGAACATTGAGATCACGTATGAGAGCAAGCGGGAAGTATCGGCGGATGTGGACGAGGTAAAATTGAGCCTGGCACTTTCGAACCTGGTGGAAAATGCCATCAAGTATAACCGCGAAGAGGGAAAAGTCTGGGTGACGCTGGATGCTGACCACAAGTTCTTTTATGTGAAGGTGGAGGATAATGGCGTGGGAATCCCGAAGGAATTTCAGGAGCGTGTATTTGAGCGTTTTTACCGTGTAGATAAGGCGCGCTCACGCGAGACAGGCGGTACCGGGCTGGGGCTTGCGATCACGAAGAATATCATTCTTCTTCATCAGGGCGCGATCCGCCTGAAGAGTGAAGAAGGCAAGGGAGCAACCTTTACGGTGCGGATTCCATTGAATTATATTCCGTAGATAGCGTGGTTCTGGGCGGTTTAGAGTTTCGAGAGAGTTGCTGGTGCTGCCGTGTTCGAATGTTTCGGTGTTTGAATGCTGCCGTGTTCGGATGTTTCAGTGTTTGAATGTTGCGGTATTTGAGTGTTGCAGTGTTCGAATGTGAGGTCAGGGAAATGTCTATTGTGAGATAGATTGCAAAATAACAACAGGAAATAATAAATGGAGAAAATAAGAAAAAAAAGCTCTGGAAAACGGGCAGGAAGCGTAAGTTTGTGGCTGATCTTTTGCCTGGCATGTCTGCTTCTTCTGGGCGGATGCCGAAAAAAAGAAGAGGTGCATCCGACGGCGGGCGAGGACGGCGTATATCAGATTTATTATCTCAATTCGACGCGCACGGGGCTGGCGAGTGTTTCCTATCAGACGGAGACGGCGGATGATGAGATCCTGATCGGGGAGCTGGCGGGGCAGATCCTTGCGGCACCGGAAAACCCGGAGTATCAGGCAGTTTTAAGCGATAAGGTTGAATTCCTGGATATTAACCGGGACAATAACGTGCTGACGCTGAATTTTAATCAGGAATATATGAATACGAAAGCGTCGCGGGAGATTCTGTGCCGGGCGGCGCTGGCAAAGACCTTTACACAGGTTAAGGGAGTCGATTATATCAGCATTAATTGCGAGGGACAGCCGCTCCTGGACACACATGGAAACCCGGTGGGCGCGATCGCAGGAAGTGATTTTGTAGACAGTATTTCGGATGTCAATTCCTATGAAAAAGTAGAGCTGACCCTGTATTTTGCCAATGAAGAAAAAGATGGTCTGGTGGCAGAAAAACGGGAAGTATTTCACAGTATGAACACGTCGCTGGAACGCCTGGTAGTGGAACAGCTGCTGGCAGGTTCCCAGAATGGCGGGCTTTCAGTGATGCCGAAAAATACAAAGGTATTAAACGTATCACTGACAGATAATACCTGCTATGTCAACCTGGATAGCAGTTTTATTTCCGGGGATATCGATGTGGCGGAGTATATTCCGATTTACGCGATCGTCGATTCGCTGACAGAGCTTCAGACGGTAAATAAAGTACAGATCACGGTCAATGGCTCGGCAGATGTGACGTACCGGAATGTGATTTCGCTGGTGCAGCCTCTGGAGAGAGAGGAGAAGTATATTGTGAAGTAACTGTCAGACAGAATGTATATGCCATATTTGGAAGAGAGCAGCAATGGGATTTTGTTGATGTTTTGTAGAATACAGGAAAAGAGGAATTGAATATCAAACGACCGGTAATGTGGATGATGGTGGCTTTCGTACTTGGAGAGGTCGCAGCGTACCAGATGGGCATGACGGTGTGGTTTATAATTGCAGCAGCGCTTTTTTTGTTTCATAGGAAATTGTGTCCTATGAAACACAAGGCACATTCTTTTTCACCTGCAGTCATAAAAACAGCAGAAGGACGGGTAGATTCGGACTTTCAGACAGACGCAGAACGCGTCTGGAATTGGAAAGATCCGATGATGTGCCGTGTCTTTCTGCTGTTTTTCTGTTTCCTGGCAGGATGGGGACGGATGACGGTGGAAATGCGCCCGGATGCGCTGGAACGGATGGTAACGCAGAAGGGCGGTTCGACAGAGGTGGCGGTATCTGGAACACTGGATTCTGTTTCGGAAAAAAATGGGTGGTGTACGATGATTTTGACGGGGGTGGAGGTAGAGGATGAAAGTGTAAAAAAGGTACTGATATCGTGTAAAAGCGATTTACTGGATATGTGTGAAGAGAAAATTCTGCCACCCTGCGGAAGTCAGATTCATCTGACGGGAACTGCTGAGTTTCTGGAAGAAGCGCGCAATCCGGGGCAGTTTTCGTATCGGATGTATTATCGGGGACTAGGAATCAGAAACCGGGTGACGGCGGATCGGATTTTTATTTCAGAAGGAAAAAGTTCCCCTCTCCGAAGTCAGGCAGAATGCTTCCGGGCGTACGCGACGGCTGTTTTTCAGGAAATCTGTGTTCCAGAAGATGCAGGGATTTTCCAGGCAATTTTGCTGGGGGATAAATCCGGGTTATCGGAAGAGCTGCGCGAACGGTTTCAGGATAATGGGATTGCACATATTCTGGCGGTCAGCGGACTTCATGTCTCTTTGATTGGCATGAGCGTTTACAGCGCCCTGCGTTTTGGGGGCATATCGTATGGATGGGCGGGACTGGGTGCTTCAGCGCTTCTTACCTTTTATGGTTTTGTAAGCGGATTTGGAGCATCGGTATTCCGGGCGGTATTTATGGTAGAGGTGTCCTGTCTGGCGGCATATCTGGGGCGGAGTTACGATCTGCTGAGTGCGCTGTCACTGTCTTTGATTTTGCAGGCGTGGCAGTCGCCGTATCTGCTCTTTTCGGCGGGATTGCAGCTTTCCTATGGCGCGGTTGCCGCGATTGGGCTGGAGACGGAGCGGCTGCGGAAAGCGGGAAAAAAGAGAAAAGAGCGGGAAGAGGAGGAACAAGAGAAAGAAAAAAAGAAAGGATATGAAACATTCATGCTTAGCTCGGCAATTCAGCTTTATACGATGCCGATTCAGCTGTATCACTATTTTACATTTCCAATGTGGGGAATTTTTCTGAATCTGATCGTGATTCCGCTTCTCACGTATGCAGCCGGAAGCGGTCTGCTGGCGCTTGGAATTTACAGTATAGTGTTTGTGGGAGGAAAAATGGGGAAAATGGGCGGAGGCAGCAGCATTGCGGGAGTGCTTTCGGCTTTTGGGGGTGCAGCATCAGGAATATCAGAAATACCAGAAATATTCAGAATAGCGGCAAGTGCATGTACGGGTCCGGGGCATTATATTTTTCAGTTGTATGAATGGCTTTGCATCCAGGTGGAACGCGTGCCGTTTCATTCCATCGTGGCAGGACGCCCGGAAATGTGGAAAATAGGGGTGTTTTATGTGGCGCTGGGGATTCGATATGTATGGAGTGTGGGAGAAGCAAGAGATAATTTAGGGAGAAAAGGGATTTTTCGGTTTCCAAAAGACTGGAATGCACAGGGAAAAAATAGTGTGTTTATTGCTGTGGCAGTAGTCTTTTTAGTAGTTCAGCCTGTTCATGGCTTTCAGATCTGGTTTCTCGATGTAGGACAGGGCGACGGCGTCTTTCTGCGGACGCAGGATGAGGCAATTCTTTCGGACTGTGGCAGCAGCCAGGATAAAAAAATCGGGAAAAATGTGCTGGAACCATTTTTGAAAAGTCAGGGAATCCGCACGCTGGACTGGATTCTGGTCAGCCATGCGGATGCGGATCACACGAACGGGATCGAATGGCTTTTGAAGGAGGAGGCAGATATCCGGGTGCGGAATCTGGCACTTCCGGCGGCGGGAAAAGGGCAGGAGGCATATGAAAAACTGGAAACTCTTGCCAGAAAACGGGGGGCGGAAGTCTATTATCTGCATCGGGGAGAAACGGTGCGGGCGAAAAGCCTGGCGCTTCGGTGCCTGTACCCGGAGGCGGGGGAAACGCCAGCCGAGGAGCGAAATAGTCATTCACTGGTGTTTGATGTCACGTATGGAAAGTTTTGTATGCTTCTGACAGGAGATATTGGAGTGGAGGACGAAAGGAAGATTCTGGCGGTGGAAGAGGACAAAAAGAGGGAAAAAGTGACACTGTTAAAAGCCGCACACCATGGTTCGAACGGTTCCTCCTCAGAGGAGTTTTTGGAGTGCTTTTCCCCAGCTTTCACGGTGCTCTCTTATGGAGAGGGAAATACTTACGGGCATCCGGCACCGGAGGCGGTGGAACGTCTGGAACAGACGGGAACGGAGATCTGGAGAACGGCGGATTCAGGGGCAGTGAATGTGTGGACGGACGGGAAACGTATGTATATCAAGGGATATAAGAAACAAGATTATGGGAAGGAAAGAGATAAAAACAGATAAAAAACTAATTGTTAACTATATAAAAATAATAGGTTGACAATAGAAAAAGGCTATGTTATGCTTGCAATCAGTTCTGCATCTGTTTCGACTACCCGGGATCTGGAACGGCCGCTGCTGTTTTAGATGGTTGGAACAGGGGTTGCGGAGAGAAATTTATGTACATGTGCGAGAATAGAATGGCTTCGGATGCCTGAAATCATTCAGATACCCAAGGAGGAAAAAGGTTTGAAACACATGAAGACAAAAGATTTAGTTTTGTGTGCGATGTTTGTCGCACTGATTGCAGTGGGAGCATTTATCAAGATACCGGTTCCGGTGGTTCCGTTTACATTGCAGTTTTTATTTACGATGTTGGCAGGTCTGCTTTTAGGTCCTGTCAACGGGGCGCTGGCGGTTGTGGTTTATATCGTATTAGGTTTAATTGGACTTCCGATTTTCACACAGGGCGGCGGACCGGGATATATTTTCCAGCCGAGTTTTGGATATATCATCGGATTTGCGGTTGCGGCATATGTGAATGGTAAGATTGCCAATGCCAAGACGCATCCGAGTTACCGGCGCCTGCTGGGGGCTAATTTTCTGGGACTTTTTATTGTCTATGCATTTGGAATGATTTATTACTACGTGATCAGCAATTTTTATCTGGATTTGCCGATCGGCGTGGGAGCGCTGTTTTTATATTGCTTTGTTCTGGCAGTTCCGGGCGATATCGTGCTCTGCATTGTGGCTGCCATCATAGGAAAACGGATGATTCCGCTGATTCAGGGAGGGAGACTTGGATAAAAGATGAGCAAGGGGATTTTTATAACAGGTACGGGAACGGATATTGGAAAAACGTATGTGACAGGCTTGATTGTGAAAAAACTGCGGGAGAGCGGCGCGAATGCGGCGTATTATAAAGCGGCAATGAGCGGCAATGAACGGCGTGGGGATGGAAGCCTGATTCCGGGAGATGCCCTGCAGGTAAAAACAATGTCGGGAATCGGGCAGCCGCTTGAGGAAATGTGTCCGTATGTGTACGAGACGGCGGTATCGCCGCATCTGGCATCCCGTCTGGAGGGCAACCCGGTCCAGATGGATCGGGTGCTGGAAGATTTTCACAAAGTCTGTGAAAAATATGAGTATGTGACGATGGAAGGAAGCGGCGGAATTCTCTGTCCACTCTGCATAGACGAGGCGGATATCCGTCTTCCAGAAGTAGTAAAAGCGTGCGGGCTTAGCTGCCTGCTGATTGCGGATGCGGGGCTTGGGACGATCAATGGCGTGGGGCTGACTGCCTATTATCTGAAACAACAGGGAATTGCCCTGAAGGGAATTATTTTCAACCATTATGAGACGGGAAATCTGCTTCATGAGGATAACCGGAAAATGTGTGAATATTACACTGGCGTTCCGGTGGTTGCCTGTGTGGCGGATGGAGATATGGAGCTTTCCATGGATGTGGAGACGCTGAAAGGGCTGTATGCGTAAGAAAGAAGATAAAAAGGAGAAGAAAAATGATCTGGTATCCATATGAACAGTTAAAAACAATGAAAGCACCTTATGAGATCGTGGATGCGAACGGGGTATATCTTTACACGAAGGATCAGAAGCTGATTGATTCGGTTTCGTCCTGGTGGAGTGTGATTCATGGATATAAACATCCGGTGATCAATCAGGCAATTATTTCACAGGTGGAAAAATTTTCTCATGTGATGCTGGGCGGGCTGACGCATGAGCCGGCGCGCAGGCTTTCAGAGAAACTGGCGTCCTGGCTGCCGGGCGATCTGGACTACTG
>ERZ772954.2593-NODE-2593-length-11227-cov-4.652256_pt1 | contig 11227 bp, 9 predicted proteins | sample MGYA00580684_ERZ772954 | MGnify/ENA primary metagenome ERZ772954 (study PRJEB29015, sample SAMEA2737654) | human gut metagenome | biome: human gut; feature: human-associated habitat; material: faeces | place: China | collected 2012 ...
GGTATTTTACATAGCTGGTAAATAAGAAGATGAGGAAACTGCTGTATTGGAGAAATCTGATATGGCAGTTTTTTTATTGATAAAAAACAGAATGTGACAAACCCGCGAAAGAATTGCGCACACATTTTGGCACAGATTGTAAATGGGTATAAACTGTTATAAAATCAAAAATGTATATATATATTGTATTCTGTAATGTCCATATCATGAAGGGAGTGTTGAAAATGAAAAAGTCACTAAAAAAAATAATAATGGTTGTTCTGACATTTGCTATGATGTTTGCAATGACCGTGCCTGCTTACGCAAAAGAGGCATTTAAAATTCTTAAGACAAATGCAACTATTTATTCTTCTAAAACTATGGAAAATCGCAGATGCAACAATCCGGATGAACTTATTGCCTACATTGGAAAAAGAAAAGTAGTTGTGGAATCCAGTAATACAAAAGTTGCAACTGTAAAGATAAAGGATAATGCTATTTGGGCTACGCCCCAAAAAGCTGGCACAACAACTATTACTGTGAAAACTGAACGGGAAACTTACAAATGTACATTTACCGTGTATAAATATGTAAATCCTGTTTCTTCTGCAAAGGTGGGAAAGCTCACAATTAAAGGAACTGCTTTTAAAAAGAATGCAATTTATAATCTGCGTTATTCCAAATATAAAAATAAGAGTATCGCATTTAAATTTAATCTGAAAAAAGGTTGGAAACTCAGAGGGGGAATATCGTATGCAAGAAGTAACTGGGGTGTAGCGAAGATGTCACCAAATGGCAGCAAAATAAAAGTTGCAGGAGGATCTGGATTTCTTGCTGTTGCATTGGCTGAAAATATCAAGACGGGGCAGAGAGAAAGAATACACATATATTTCAAATAAATTGATAACTTTCAACGTATGGCACTGAACTGCTATATAATTTGTGTGGAGATATAATTTGAAAAGCGTTTTCCGAAATCAAAATATGAAAATCGGAAAACGCTTTTTGGTTTAATTGTGCTTTTTAATAAAAACAACGAAAAACCACAAAAACCAACCAAAAACACCAACTAAAACAACAAAACTGGTGTTGAATTATGTTGACATTGCATAGCGAATGACGTATAATGAGCATAGAAAACTATGTCATGGAACAACGGACATTTATGTTGCCGACAGAGAGAATATTGTGTTTTGGAGATACAGAATACTATTTCATATGCCGGGACATCCATGAGAAAGGAGAACCATGGAAAAATACAATACAAGTGAGATTCCGAAATCTTCCAGAATTACCCGTCTGGTAGATCATCTCTATGCCAAGATGCCGGAGATCGAATCTTACAGAGCCAAGCTGATCACAGAGTCCTATAAGGAGACCGAAGACCAGCCGATCATTACCAGAAGAGCGAAAGCTTTTTCCCACATTTTACATAATATTCCCATCATCATCCGTGATGAGGAACTGATCGTGGGAAGTAACTCCATTGCACCAAGAGGATGCCAGACATTCCCGGAATTCTCATTCCAGTGGCTGGAAGACGAGCTGGATACGGTTGCTACCAGAACTGCAGATCCGTTCTATATCTCAGAGCAGGCCAAGGCAGACCTTCGGGAAGCTCATAAATACTGGAAGGGCAAAACCACCAGTGAGCTGGCAACTGCTTACATGGCACCGGAAGCAATTCGCGCGATCGACCATAATATCTTCACCCCGGGTAACTATTTCTATAATGGTGTAGGACATGTTACCGTAAAATACTGGGAAGTTCTTGAAATCGGATACGAAGGCATTATGGCGAAAGCACAGGCTGAGCTGGATAAATGCAATGTGGGGGATGGAGATTACGCAGAGCGTTCCCGTTTCCTGGAAGCAGTTATCATGAGCTGCCAGGCAGTGATTGATTATGCAGACAGATATGCAAAGCTTGCCCTTGAAATGGCAGAGAAATGTACAGATCCACAGCGTAAATCAGAGCTTCTTGTGATTGCATCCAATTGCAGCAAGGTTCCGGCGAAGGGAGCTACCAATTTCTGGGAGGCGTGTCAGTCCTTCTGGTTTGTGCAGCAGCTTCTCCAGATGGAGTCTAGCGGACATTCCATTTCCCCAGGACGTTTCGACCAGTATATGTATCCTTATTATAAGAAGGATATTGAGAGCGGCGCGATTACCAGAACAGCAGCCCAGGAGCTTCTTGATTGCATCTGGGTAAAATTAAATGACCTGAATAAAGTCCGTGATGCTGCTTCCGCAGAAGGCTTCGCAGGCTACAGTCTGTTCCAGAACCTGATCGTAGGAGGTCAGGATAAAGATGGCAATGATGTGACCAATGACCTTTCCTTTATGTGCATTGAGGCATCCATGCATGTACATCTTCCGGCACCGTCTCTTTCCATCCGTGTATGGAACGGTTCCCCACATGATCTTCTGATCAAGGCAGCAGAGCTTACCAGAACCGGTATCGGACTTCCGGCTTATTATAATGACGAAGTGATCATTCCGGCACTGCAGAACAGAGGACTTTCCCTGGCAGATGCCCGTGAGTACAATATCATCGGATGCGTAGAGCCTCAGAAAGCAGGTAAGACAGAGGGATGGCATGACGCAGCATTCTTTAATATGTGCCGTCCGCTGGAGCTTGTATTTGGCAATGGTATGGATCAGGGTGAGATGGTTGGTATTCCTACCGGCGATGTTACCCGGATGGAAACCTTCGATGAGTTTTACGATGCTTACAAGAAACAGATGGAATACTGCATCTCTCTTCTTGTAAATGCAGATAATGCCATCGACGTAGCACATGCAAAGCGTTGCCCGCTTCCATTCCTTTCCAGTATGATCGATGACTGTATCAAACGTGGAAAGACCGTACAGGAAGGCGGCGCAGTTTATAACTTTACCGGTCCCCAGGGCTTTGGTATTGCAAACATGGCAGATTCTCTGTATGCAATTCGTCAGCTGGTCTATGAAGAGAAGAAGTTTACGATGGAGGAGCTGAAGGAAGCTCTTGCATGGAACTATGGCAAAGGCCTGGATGAGCAGTCTGTGAAAGAGATCACAACCGGCATCTTAAGAGAGATGACCGAGAGCGGTGCCAAGGTTGATGCGGATACTGCAGCAGCTGTCCTGAAATCTGTTATGAATGCCCAGATGGCACCTGAGAAGATGGCAAGATACCAGGAAATCCACGATATGATCGCAGAAGTTCCGAAATTCGGAAATGATATTCCGGAAGTGGACTACTTCGCAAGAGATGTGGCTTACACATATACAAGACCGCTTCAGAACTTTAAGAACCCACGTGGTGGACAGTACCAGGCAGGACTTTATCCGGTTTCTGCAAACGTACCCCTTGGCGGACAGACTGGTGCTACACCAGATGGAAGATATGCACATACTCCGGTTGCAGATGGTGTTTCCCCATCCGCAGGCAAGGATGTGAACGGACCTACTGCAGCAGCAAGCTCTGTTGCGAAACTGGATCACTTTATCGTATCCAATGGTACTTTGTTCAATCAGAAATTCCATCCGTCAGCACTTTCCGGACGTGAGGGCCTTGAGAAATTTGTTGCACTGATTCGTTCCTATTTCGATCAGAAGGGAATGCATATGCAGTTCAATGTTGTAAGCAGAGAGACCCTGCTCGATGCGCAGGCACATCCGGAGAACTATAAGCATCTGGTTGTACGTGTGGCTGGTTACAGTGCACTGTTTACCACACTTTCCAAATCTCTGCAGGATGACATTATCAGAAGAACTGAGCAGGGCTTCTAAAACAAAAGTCAGCAGACTCTTATGCAGGAGAGTTATAATTGCCCCATAGCTCACTTCTTAGCGAGATGATAAGTGTGGCTGTGAATGGAAACTTTCTGCGAAAAATATAAATGGAATTGCTGGTGGCTTCGTTAAGAGAAGTCTGCTGGCACTTCCGTATAATGGAGATATCTATGGAATATTTAGACACTACAGGGCGTATTTTCGACGTCCAGCGTTATTCCATCCATGACGGTCCTGGAATCCGTACCATTGTGTTTTTGAAAGGCTGTGTGCTCAGATGTCAGTGGTGCTGCAATCCGGAATCCCAGGAATATAAGATCCAGACAATGAAAACTCCAGACGGCGTGAAGACCATGGGACGAGACGTAACGGTCCGCGAGATGATCGAACTGGTAGAGAAGGATCGCCCATACTACTACCGTTCCGGCGGCGGAATGACACTTTCCGGCGGCGAATGTCTCTGTCAGCCGGAATTTGCCCGTGACCTTCTTCGCGCAGCGAAAGAGCGTGGAATTAATACAGCTATCGAGAGTATGGCTTGTGTTCCCTGGAAAAATATAGAGATGGTACTGCCTTATCTGGATACTTACCTGATGGATATCAAGCATACCAATCAGGAGAAGCATAAGCAGTTTACAGGCAAGCCCAATGGACTGGCTCTGGAGAACGCCAGAAAGGTAGCTCTTTCTGGCCAGACCAATCTGGTGATTCGTGTACCTGTCGTTCCAACGTTCAATGACAGTGTGGAGGAAATCAAGTCTATTGCTTCCTTTGCATCTACATTGCCAGGTGTGAAGAAGATTCACCTTCTTCCCTATCACCGTCTGGGACAGGATAAGTACGACTGGCTTGGAAGAGAATACAAGCTGCCGGAGATACTTCCTCCAGAACCGGAGCATATGGAACTTTTAAAAAAAGCAGTGCATTCCGTCTGTGATCTGGATTGCCAGATAGGTGGATGAAATACTATTTTATGTGAAAATTTTGAAGAAAGACATTGTGTGGAGAAATCTGTACAGTGTCTTTTTTTGCGTGCATTTCTTATTTAATGTGTTGGGAGGGTGAAAAGTTCTTCAGGAGGGACACATTTGAACAACTTTCAACACACTAAAAGAAAGCCTTTTTCATACATGCTCCAGGAAAAGAAATTGGAAAAAGATTTGCTTAAATTATAATTTTTTTGTATGATAGGTGGTATAATAAATACTTGATGAATTTATATCAACTATTTAAAAAAGCGGAGAAAGAAAACTTTATAAAGACAGTTAGATTGATTGCGGTAAAATCTGGCTGGTGCAAAATACTACAGCATAAGGAGAAAAAGAATGAGAGGACTATACTCATCAAAGACAAAAATCAGACACCAGATTTTTACTGAAATTGCCCGGCTTGCCTATGAGGGCGACATTGAGAAAGAGATGGATGATCTTCCGTACAAAATTCTTCCAGGAGAGATTGCAACATATCGTGATAGTATTTTTCTGGAGAGAGCTATCGTAGGAGAGAGACTGCGTGTGGCAATGGGACTGCCTCTTCGAAACATTTCCGAGCATGCGCCAATTTCCAAGGGCGTAGAAGCCAGCTTGATCGAAGAGAAATATTATGAGCCGCCCCTTATCAATATTATTAAATTCGCCTGCAACTCCTGTCCGGAGAAGCGTGTGATCGTCACAGAGGGCTGTCAGGGCTGTCTGGAACATCCTTGTCAGGAGGTCTGTCCCAAGCAGGCTATCCACATGGAAAACGGGCGGTCTGTGATCGATCAGGAGAAATGCATCAAATGTGGAAAGTGTCTGGAATCCTGTCCATATAATGCCATTATCAAGCAGGAGCGTCCGTGTGCCAAGGCCTGTGGAATGAATGCCATCCATTCAGACGAGTATGGCAGAGCAGAGATCGACTATGACAAGTGTGTTTCCTGTGGAATGTGCCTGGTAAGCTGTCCGTTCAGTGCCATTGTAGATAAGGGACAGATTTATCAGACCATTATGGCATTAAAAAGTGATACACCAGTTTATGCCATTGTAGCGCCGGCTGTGGCAGGTCAGTTTGAACCGGAATTGAAGAATACCCAGCTTCGGGGAGCTTTTAAGGCGCTTGGATTTACGGATATTAAGGAAGTGGCTGTGGGTGCAGATCTTTGCACCATTGAGGAGGCTAAGGACTTCATGAAGGAAGTGCCAGAGAAAATTCCGTTTATGGGAACCTCCTGTTGCCCGGCATGGTCTGTTATGGCAAAAAAGACGGTTCCACAGCTTGCCAACTGCATTTCCATGGCGCTTACTCCCATGGTACTGACTGCCAGACTTCTGAAGCAGGAAGAGCCAGACTGCAAGATCGTGTTTGTAGGACCATGTGCAGCCAAGAAGCTGGAGGCAAGCCGTAAATCGGTTCGAAGCTATGTGGACTTCGTTCTCACCTTTGAAGAGGTGAAAGGCATGTTTGATGCCAAGGGCGTTGATTTCGCCAGCCTTCCGGAGGAAGAGCCTCTTACCCAGGCCAGTAGTGACGGTCGTGGCTTCGCTGTTAGCGGCGGTGTGGCAGCCGCAGTTGTGAAAGCTGTAAAGCGTATGGATCCGGATCGCGAGGTGAAGGTAGTCAGTGCTAACGGACTTCAGGAGTGTAAAAAGATGCTGATGGCAGCCAAAGCAGGGAAATACAACGGATATCTGCTGGAAGGCATGGCGTGTCCTGGCGGCTGCATAGCCGGTGCCGGAACGGTGCAGACTGTAAAGAAGGCGGGAGTGGCACTGGAGAAGATGAAGAAGGAAGCGTCTTTTGAAGAATGTATGGATACTTCATTTGGCGGGGAACTGGAGAAACTGGAAGAGCTGTAAAATTATTTAGCCGAGCTGCTTGAAAATAAAGAATACATGAGAAGGAGAAAAGCAAAAATGCGTGCATACGAACGTTTATTAAATTATGTGAAAGTATATACCACAAGCGAGGATGAGCAGGAGAACGTGCCATCCACCAGCCGTCAGTTTGACCTGGGAAACCAGCTGGCAGAGGAACTGAAAAAAATAGGGGTTCAGGACGTGCGCATTGATGACAAGTGCTATGTTTATGGCGTGATCCCGGCTACAGAAGGCTTGGAAGAGAAACCAGCCATCGGCTTTATCGCACATATGGACACAGCACCTGATTTCTCCGGAGAAAACGTAAATCCACAGATCATCCCGGAGTACGACGGCGGTGATGTAAAGTTGGGAGACAGTGAATATGCTCTTACCTTGAAAGATTTCCCACATCTGGCATCTTTAAAAGGAAGAACCCTGATCACCACCGACGGAAGCACCCTTCTTGGTGCAGATGACAAGGCTGGTGTGGCTGAGATCATGACTATGGCAGAGCAGGTGATCACAGAGAACATTCCTCATGGAAAAATCTGTATCGGCTTTACCCCGGATGAAGAAGTGGGCCGCGGCGCAGACTTCTTCGATGTAGAAGACTTTGGAGCAGATTTTGCCTATACTGTAGATGGCGGTGCGGAGAATGAGATCGAGTATGAGAACTTCAATGCCGCAGGTGCGAAAGTAAAGATCAAAGGCTTTTCTGTACACCCGGGCAGCAGTAAGAACACCATGATCAATGCAGCCCTGGTTGCCATGGAGTTCAATAACATGCTTCCGGCAGGAGATACCCCAGCGAACACAGAAGAGTATGAGGGATTTTTCCATCTCTGTGAAATGAGCGGAGATGTGTCTTCTGCAAGCCTTGACTACATTATCCGTGACCACGACAGCGCCATGTTCGCCTGCCGCCAGGAGCTGATGAGACATATCGCCAAGCTTCTCAACGAGAAATACGGCGAAGGTACCGTAACCCTCATCATCAAAGAACAGTACCGCAACATGAAAGAGAAGATCGAGCCTTGCATGCACCTGATCGATAACGCCAAGAAAGCCGTCCAGCAGTCCGGGCTGAATCCTAAGACAGTTGCAATCCGCGGCGGCACAGATGGCGCAAGGCTTTCCTTCATGGGACTGCCCTGTCCGAACCTTGGAACCGGCGGCTATGCCTTCCACGGACCATGCGAACACATTACCGTTGAAGGAATGGATTATGCTGTGGAGAATCTGAAGAATATTGTGAAGCTGTACGCCTGCTGATTCGGGTAGGAAAAAAGCATTGGTGAGATATATAATTTTTTAAACATGCTTTAGAAAAAAGCATCTGTCGAATCGTAACCGACAGGTGCTTTCTTCTTCTCAAAATTTAAACAAAATTTTACATGGCTAAGACAACAACATGCTTTTTTCCCCTTATAATTATCCTGAGAAAAAAGCTAAAAAGGATAAAAAGGAGAACTGATCTACTTGAAGTACCAGGAAATTGTAAATAATAAGGAAATTAATGCATATCTGAAAAAGGGAGATGCTAATCTGGGGACAATGGGATTTACAGATGTAACCTACATAAAATCATACAAAACAGAGCCCCTATATTTATGCAATATGTAGAAGCCCTAAAATAATGATAAAAATTAAAAAAAATAGTTGTTAAAAGATTGTCATTGTGGTATCTTAATGAGAGCGGAGAAAACCAATATTTTATGCGGAGACGAAGAGGGAAAAGTCCTTTTGTTGAGAATTGTTTGTCAAGAAACACATAGTGACATGACTTGAACCAGGAAAACAGGAAGAAAATTCTCTGTGTTTCTGGTTTAGGCCATGTCACAAGGCAGAAAATAAAGTTTTTACCCGCTTTTTTTCTAACTGTGATTGTTAAAAAATAAACAAGAAACAAAGGACATCACACAGGGAAAACCAACCAATCCCACGGAAAAGTAACAAAACAGAGGGAAAAGTTGACACAATCCCACAACCCCATGAAAGGAGTTTTTTATGAGCAGCAAAATTACCATTATCGGAGCTGGAAGCGTTGGCTCCACTATCGCTTACACACTGGCACACGATGAGATCGCTTCCGAGATTGTTCTGATCGACATCAACAAGGAGAAGGTTGAAGGAGAGGTTATGGACATTGAGCAGGGAACCTGCTTTAGAAGCCCTGTATCTCTGGTGGCCGGAGATTACGCAGATGCCAAAGATTCAGACATCGTGATCATTACTTCCGGAATCGCCCGTAAACCAGGACAGACACGAATTGAGCTTACTCAGACAAACGTAAACATTCTGAAGAGCATCACTCCTCAGATCGTAAAAGAAGCTCCAGACGCAAAGTATATTATCGTAAGCAACCCGGTAGATATTATGACCTATGTATTTACCAAGATTTCCGGTCTTCCGGAGAATCAGATCATGGGATCCGGAACTATTCTTGATACAGCAAGACTTCGCTATGGACTTTCCGAGCACTTCAAAGTAGCCCAGGGAAATATCCACGCTTATGTTTTTGGCGAGCACGGAGACACCTCCTTCATTCCATGGACAGGCGCTTACATTTCCGGTCTCAGCACAGATGAGTATTATGAAGAAATGAAAGCTCACGGCAAGGATGTGAAACCTCTGGATAAAGAAGCCATGCTGGAATATGTACAGAAATCCGGCGGAAAAGTTATTGCAAAGAAAGGTGCAACCTTCTACGCAGTATCTGCTACCGTTTGCCAGCTGGTAGGTCTGATCCTGGCAGCTTCCGATTCCCTTGCAACTGTATCCTCCATGCTTCACGGTGAGTATGGGATTGAAGATGTGTGCCTGAGTACCCTTACTCTTGTAGGACCAAATGGAACACAGGGAAAAGTTCAGATGCGTATGAATAAAGAGGAAATTGCATTGCTGAAGAAGAGTGCCGATGCCCTGAAGGAAGTAATCGCACAGATTGAGCTTTAAAAGTTATTGTTCCCAGATATTATTCCGCGAAGCAGACAGATGTGAACGGAAGAAACAGTAATTTTTCACCTTAGCTTTGTAGAGTGCATTTTGTAAAGAAAAAAATAATTTCAAGTGCAGAATCGAAGCATTACATTCAACTATACCAGCAAAGACATCCCCGGCTTCTATCGCGGAAAGCGGTAAGTCGGGTTCCACTTTGCGAAAGCAACCCAAATAGCTGCTGTTTACATATGTGAATTTAGAAAAGCACATTTTGTGAGCAGTGACAAGAAAGGAACAAGAAGCATGAAGTACAGTTTCCCGATTTCTTTTTTTAAATTACCTAGAGCTATTAGAAAAATTCCTGTTGAATGTAGAGAGGCTTTTAGAAGAAAATATGATAGAGATACTAGAATTGCGTTGCTGTGTAGAATATATAGGTTACCAGATTTGTTGAAGGATAATAAAGATTTTCCAAAATCAGAGATACGAAAGCAAAAGGAAGGGTATTCTAAGCTATTAAAATTTATGGATGATTATTGGGAGGTTCCAATTACTGAGAGAACAATAACGCCAGAACTTATGCACAAATTAAAAACAGTTCCAACTACTTATTATCCATTGGATAATAGATAGAACAGACAGCGTCAGGGCAGTTATAAGTCGAGAGATTTTTAGCTGCCCTTTTTTATTGCTTTTGGACACGATGTCCAGAAGCGGAAAGGAGAATTATGAGGTATTTATTACATCGGCTGTATGTTCCACCTTAGCGGAGCATACGCACATGGAAATGCAGATCGGAGGTACTTATGTAAGAGGAAGTAACGCAGAAAACAATTGCTCTTGTAATTAAGACCGCTAAATTGGATGCCAACGTCTTGAAGGCTGCAATGCGGATGTATCTGAACCACCGCAGGCAGAAAGCACAGAAAACGCATGGTAAAACTTCTGTGAAAAAGCTGGTTGGCGAAGGCGTGGGAGTTTCGTCTATCGAAGTGACGGACGGCAATATCAAATCCTTTGAGCGGGTAGCTCGTAAATATAATGTTGATTTTGCCGTCAAGAAAGACAAGACAACGGACCCGCCGAAATATGTGGTATTTTTCAAGGGCAGGGATGCCGATGCAGTAGCACAGGCATTCAAGGAATTTGTTTATGGTAATGAGAAACGAAAGGGCAGGACTTCCGTAAGGGAGAAACTGAAACGCTTTAGGGATGCAGTATCACAGAATAAGAACAGAGAACGGAGCCGGGAAAAGAATAAGGACAGGGGGCAGAGCCTTTGAGTAACATCATTGAAGGCATAACCAAAGACCTGACGGAAATCCCGAAAAATCTGAAAGCAAAAGCAGGAGGTATGGATACCAAGAAGCTAGTGCTTTTGAATCTGCCCTATATCTTTGCTGGGTATTTCTGTGACAAGGTTGCATGGTTGTGGAGAGTATCGGAGGGGACAAATGCTTCCGATAAGATGATGGCAGTCATGAACCGCCTTGATAAGCTGTTTGCCAATCCCTTGCCCAGCTTCCACCCAAGGGATTTACTGATTGGTGTGGCAGGCGGCATAGCACTCCGACTTGTGGTGTATTACAAAGCCAAGAATGTCAAGAAGTTCCGACAGGGTGTAGAATACGGTTCCGCAAGGTGGAGTGCATAATTTTAAGTGTAAATGACACATACATGGACGCACAGGA
>ERZ772954.2596-NODE-2596-length-11206-cov-12.742265_pt1 | contig 11206 bp, 9 predicted proteins | sample MGYA00580684_ERZ772954 | MGnify/ENA primary metagenome ERZ772954 (study PRJEB29015, sample SAMEA2737654) | human gut metagenome | biome: human gut; feature: human-associated habitat; material: faeces | place: China | collected 2012 ...
TGGTGCCGTAGTCCTTGATGCCGCACTGGCGCTTGACCACGCTGGCAAACAGGTCACCATAAATGCCCAGCACCGCCGCCACACAGCCCAGCAGGGCAATGATGACATACATCGACACGCCGATGTTGGAGCGGGTAAAGGCCTCCATGCGGTCGGCGGCCACCGAGTAGATCAGGGTCGCCACCACGCCGAACACCATGGTGCCCAGCACGCCGCCGATGGCACCCTCCACGGTCTTTTTGGGGCTGACCACCGGGCACAGCTTATGCTTGCCGAAGGCGCGGCCCGCAAAGTAGGCGCAGGTGTCGCCGCCCCAGGCAAAGCAGAGGATGAGCAGGATGAAGAACACCGCATCGTAGCCGAACTGCTCCACCGGCAGCAGTTCCTTGAGCCGGATGAAGGAGTAGAAGCAGAAGATCACGATGCCCGAAAACACGAGCAGACCGCTGGCCTTCTGGTAGCTGATGGTGCCGTTCCGCACCACCAGATAGATGGCGTAAAAGGTGACCAGCACAAAGGACACCGGCATGACCAGACGGCGCATGACCATGTAGTTGGAGGTCATCACCAGCAGGGTATACGGCACCAGTGCCGCGTACATCAGCCAGTCCTTTTTGGTAAAGCCCAGCGCATTGTAGATCTCGTGGATGGCAATGAGCGTGATGGCCGCAATGACCAGATTGAAGATCAGCGTATTGAAGGTGAACATGACGCCAATGAGGACGATGATGCCCACAATGGCTGTGATAATGCGTGTTTTCATAGGTTGGCTCTCCTTTGTTCTGCCGGAAGGCACTCCCCTCTTGCGGGTGCCGCACAACCCGAGGAACGGTCGGGTATTCCGGTCCCTGCGCCGTGCACAGGATATTTTGGGTGTCGTTGCTGCCTTACAGCCCGCCAAAGCGGCGGGACCGGTGGTTATACTCCTCAATGGCGGCGTCCAGGTCGGCACGGGTAAAGTCCGGCCACAGAACGTCCATTTCCACCAGCTCTGCATAAGCGGCCTGCCACAGCATGAAGTTGGACAGACGCTTTTCTCCGCTGGGCCGCAGGATAAAGTCCGGGTCCTTCTGCCCGGCGGTGTACATGGCATCGCTGAGCATCTGCTCAGTGATCTCTTCCGGCTTCAGCTGCCCGGCTGCGGCCTTTTCCGCCAACTGCTGCGCGGCCCGCACGATCTCCGGGCGGCCGCCGTAGTTGATGGCAATGTTCAGGGTCATGCCCGTCTTGACCGACGATTCAGCTTCCAGCTTGTTCATCAACCGCTGCAGTTTTTCGTCCAACACGGTGCGGTCGCCCATGAATTTGATGCGGATGTTGCGGTTCTTGTAGTCAAACCCCTTCAGCAGGTATTCGCCGAACAGCCGCATGATGGCGTTCACTTCTTCCAGCGGGCGCTTCCAGTTCTCGGTGGAAAAGGCATAGAAGTACACCGACGAAACGCCCAGCTCGTCGCAGTAGTCCGCGATATCGCTGAACACCTCGGCGCCTTTTTTGTGCCCGGCGGTGCGGGGCAGGCCCCGGTTCTTGGCCCAGCGGCCGTTGCCGTCCATGATGATGCCGATGGACAGCCCCTCCGCAAACTCTCTGGGATGTGCCATTTGCTCCTCCCGGCAGCATTGCTGCCCTGAAAAAAGTGCCGCGCACCACAGGCGCTGCTTTTTTGAAAAGCGGCTCCCCCACCAGCGCACGACACCTTACATTGTTGTTCTGCTCAGCGCAGCCGGATCAGACGGACATGATCTCCTTCTGCTTTTCTTCCACGGCAGCGTCGATGTTCTTGATATACTTGTCGGTCAGCTTCTGGACATCCTCTTCCATGGTCTTCTGGCTGTCCTCGGTCAGCTCACCGGCCTTCTTCATGACCTTGGCCTTGTCCATGGCGTCGCGGCGGATGTTGCGCACAGCCACCTTGGCCTCCTCGCCCAGCTTGGAGACTTCCTTGGCCAGCTGCTTGCGGCGCTCCTCGGTGGGAGCCGGGAAGTTCAGGCGGATGGTCTGGCCGTCGTCGATGGGGTTGATGCCCACATCGCTGGCCATGATGGCCTTGCTGATGGCACGCAGCAGGGTGCGGTCCCAGGGGGTGATGGTCAGAGTGCGGGCCTCGCTGACAGCCACGGATGCCACCTGCTGGATGGGGGTGGGCGCGCCGTAGTAGTCCACGGTCACCTTGTCCAGCACAGCGGGGTTTGCACGGCCTGCACGCACAGCGGCCAGCTCGCGGCCCAGGTGCTCCACCGAGCTCTTCATCTTTTCTTCGTAAACCTTGGTGTTGCTGCTCATTGTTGTAGTCTCCTGTTCCTGTTGATATATTCGGTGGGCAGAGTGCATCGGGCAGCCCCGCCCTTCATTGTATGTTTCTGCGCAGAAGGCTATACGCGGTCAGCCCTCATACACCAGCGTGCCCACGTTCTCGCCCTGCACAGCCTTTGCGATGTTGTCCGGGTCGGCCAGATCAAACACCAGGATGGGCAGCTTGTTGTCGCGGCACAGGGTGGCAGCGGTGCCATCCATGACGGCCAGCTGGTCCTCCAGCACCTTGGTGAAGGTGAGGGTATCGTACTTCTTGGCGTCGGGGTACTTGTGGGGGTCCTTGTCGTACACGCCGTCCACCATGGTGGCCTTGAACATCACATCGGCGCTCACTTCCACGGCGCGCAGGGCTGTTGCCGTGTCGGTGGAGAAGAAGGGGTTGCCGGTGCCGCCGCCAAACACGGCGATCTTGCCCTCGTCCATGGCGCGCAGGGCGTCTTTGCGGGTAAAGGGCTGTGCCACCTGGGGCATAGTGATGGAGGTGAACACCTCGGTGGGCACGCCCAGCTGCTCCAGCTTGTCGGAGACGGCCAGAGCGTTCATCACCGTAGCCAGCATGCCGATCTTGTCGGCCAGAGTGCGCTCCATCTTGCCGCTGGAACGGCCGCGCCAGAAGTTGCCGCCGCCCACCACGATGCCGATCTGAACCCCCAGATCGTGGGCCTTTTTCACGCCGCCGCAGATTGCATCCATGGTCGGCTCGTCAAAGCCCATGCCTTTTTCGCCGCCCAATGCTTCGCCGCTGATCTTGAGCAGGATACGCTGATATTTCAATGCCATAATCCAAACACCACCTGTTTATATTCCGTCGGGCTGTGTGCCCGACATTGTTATTCAAGTGTATTTTACAATAAAACACGCATAAAGTAAACAGGAAATCTGCCCAGAAAATATGGAACGTTTTATGAACAGGCCCTCGGCAAAATTGGGGCTGGACATTTTCCGGCAGACATGCTATACTATTCTTCGCAAATGCGGGCATCGTACATCGGCTAGTATATCAGCCTTCCAAGCTGAGGAGGTGGGTTCGATTCCCATTGCCCGCTCCACGAAAAAGGCACGCTGATTTGTCTGGAATCAGCGTGCTTTTCTTATTATTTGCCACGCTTTTTACCTCACATAGCAAAACAGCAGGCAGTTCCCGCAAAAAGGAGCTGCCTGCTGTTATTTTTCATTCTGTCAGGCCCAGGGCTGCAAACTCTCTTGCAAGGCCGTCCTCGTACACGGTGGGGGCGATGCGGTCGCACAGCTGCTTCAGCCGCTCCGAGCCGTTGCCCATGCACACACTGATCCCGGCGGCCTGGGTCATCTGCAGGTCGTTATCGCTGTCGCCAAAGCCAATGGTATCTTCCTGCGGGTGGCCCAGATGGCGGCAGATGGCCCGGATGCCGGTGCCCTTGTCGAATTTGCGGTTGATGAGCTCCCCGTTCACCATGCCGTCATCCATGGTGTCCAGGTTGCTCTCGCAGAACACGAACTGGTCCTGATACAGCCGCTTGGCCTCGTCCAGATCGTGCAGGTGCTCAGCAATGTACACGATCTTGTAGATCGGCTGGCCGTCGTACCGGTCCAGCGGGGTCAGGCTCATGCCGTCCTGCATCGCCTTGCGCCAGCGGGCTGCCTCGCTGTTCAGCGGCTTGTCCGGCGCGTCGGCGGTAAACTTCCAGCGTGCGGTCATCTTCGGCCCGGCAAAGGTCTCGTCACGGGACTCCAGCGTGTAGTCCACGCCGTGCTGCTCCAGCACGGCGCTCAGCCCGCTGCACTGTTCCGGCTCCATGGGCAGGTCCACCAGCACCTGCCCGTCGCAAAGCACATAGCCGCCCGCGCTGCAGATGGCACCGTCAAAACAGCCGTACTCCAGCAGCGGCGCGGTCATGCGCAGGTTGCGTCCGGTGCACAGAAACAGCTTGTGCCCGTTGGCCCGGGCCGCCCGCAGCGCCTGCAGGGTGCTGTCCGGGATGAGCATCTCCCCCGGCGGCAGCAGGGTGCCGTCAATGTCCAAAAAGATCAGCTTACGGTTCATGCGTCCTCCTTCATCCGGATCGAACCACGGTCCACCACGCTGTACCCCAGGGTGGTCTGGCGGACGGGGCCGCCGTTTTCCGGGTGCTCCAGCATCTGCAGCAGCATCCGGGCGGCTTCCACACCCACCTGTTTCTGGTAAAAGCGCACGGTGGTCAGACCCGGCTCCACAACGCCGCCCACCCAGCTGTCGCCAATGCCGGCCAGACTGACCTGGGTGCCGATGGCGCGGCCTGCCGCCCTGAGTGCCCGCATGGCCCCCAGCGCCACCGTGTCGGTCACGCACACCACGCCGTCCAGATCCGGGCAGCAGGCCAGCAGCTCGTTCATGCAGCGCTCGCCCTCTTCCATGGTAAAGGCAGAGCAGCACAGCCGGGGCAGCTTGTCGCCGTCCAGCCCGGCAGCATTCAGGGCGTCCTGCACACCCTGACGGCGCGCAAGCCCGACGGCCTGATCCTTCTCGGTGCCGCCGATGTACACCAGCCTGCGGTGCCCGCAGGCCAGCATCCGCTGGGCCAGCTCCCGGGCCGCACTGCGATCATCGTTGTACACGCAGGGCACCTCCGGGAAGCGCTGCCCGGTGACCACCAGCGGCACCCGGCAGGCCTTGAAGGCCCGGGCCAGCTGAGGGCTGTAGTAGCACCCCAGCAGGATGATGCCCGCCACATGATTGCGCTGCATGGCGGTCAGGTAGCCAAGCTCCCGCTGCTCGTCCAGCTCGGTGTTGCCCAGCAGAATCAGGTAGTTCTGTTGATCCAGTTCGCTGGCGATGCCGGCGGTGATCTGCCCCACCGACTGGGAGCTGATGCTGGGGGCAATGACCCCGATCTGGTTCACCCGGCCGGTGCGCAGAGTCTGCGCGGCGGCGTCCGGGCGGTAGCCTGTTTTTTCCACCACTTCCCGGATGGCTTCCCGCTTCTGTTCACTGAGCGGCCCGCCGTTGAGATATCGGCTGACTGCCGCGCTGGACACGCCAGCCATTTTTGCAATGTCACTGATGGTCATGGGGCAATTTCCTCTCACACGCTCTGCATCCCGCAGATTGTAAACGTTTTCACTTTCTATTATAAACCGGCCTGCACCGTCCCGCAAGGGGTGCAATGGCCTGTTTTGTTGCAGCGGCATCCCCAGTTTTTGGCAGTCCTGCACAAATCCACTTGCATCTGGCAAGCAGGGTCCAACTCTTTTTTGCTATTCCGGCGGGCAGCCCTTACAGGACACCCATGTGCAGTGCCCGCAGCAGCAGGCCCAGCACCAGCACCACCAGCAGCAGGGTCAGGATGGTCCTGTTCCCGGTGCGCTTCTTTTTGGAGCTGCGGCGTGCCGGGGCGCTGCGCTTGCGGGCAGCCGTGCGGCTGTTGTTCGACGCTTTCCCGCCCGACGTCCTGCTGCCGGTACGGGCCGCAGGCTTCGCCGCTTTGCTCTGCCCGCGGGTGTTGTCGGCCGGGCGAGCCGCCTTCCGGGCACCGCACTGCTCCAGAAAGCTCTCGGCCTCCCGGTAATACTGGGCCAGCTCGTTTTCCCGGAAGGCGGTGTCCGCATACCCTTCTTCCAGGCTCTCGATGGCCTCATGGAACAGCAGTGCGGCCTGCGCTGCATCCTGTGCATCGGCGGCGTGGGCCGCCTCGTTGCGGGCGGTGCGCACCGCGTTGCAGGCCCGGCGGGCTGCGCCGGGGTGCCGGGTATTGCCCAGCAGGTCCAGCGGTTTGGCGGCGTCCTTCTCCGGGTCCAGCAGCACCCGCATGCACAGGGTGGTGTCCAGCTGCTGCCAGCTGGTCTTGCCGCTCAGGTCCGGCATCCGGTCGTAATAGTCCGGGCTTTCCTTCTGGCGCTGGGCAATGTGCCGCAGCAGCGCGTCCAGACTGTGGCTGCCCGGCTTCTGTTCCCAGTGCCAGCGCAGCAGGCGGCGGCTGATCTCGTCGCATTCGGTCTTGATCTCAAATGCAGCCTGCAATGCTTCGTCCTGCATAATGGCCTCCTTTTTCCTTCTTGTGCAGAAAAGGCGGAGGTGGCACACGCCTTCCTCCGCCTTCTTTCTGCATTCTTTTACAGCATGAATTGATAATACACAAAGCCGCACAGGGCCACTGCCGCACAGACGATGGCCGTGATGGGCGGCACCCAGCGGATCAGCGCTTCGGCCACGCTGTCGCGGTCATCTTCCTCGTCCTCGTCCAGATCGTCATCCGGCACTTCCTGCACCGGTTCGGCGCGGCGGGAGGGCGTTGGGATCACCCGGGTGCCCTCGTCGGCACTGCTGCCCGGGAACGCTGCCCGGGTGGATGCATCCAGCACACGGGTGTGCTCCTCGGCATCCTCCAGCGGCTCGCGGCGGAGCTCAAAGGGTTCCACCTCCTCGGCCGGGCTGCGGGGTGCGCTCACCACGCGGGTGGGCTCCTCGCCAGCGGGTGCAGCTCCCACGATGCGGGTAGGCTCTTCCGCTGCGGCGGGCTGCGCCGGAACTTCGGCCGCGGGCCGGGCAGGCTGCTCCGGCTGCAGCAGCGTGTTCAGCGCGTTCTGCAGCAGGATGCGGTCACACCGGCACTCGGTGCAGTAGACCGTATCTTCCTCTTTGGGATGGAATGCACCGCAGGCGCAGTACCAGCCGTTCTCAAACACCTGGGGTTGATACTTCAGGCCGGTGCGGTTCATGCGGCTTTCCAGCGCCTTCTGCAGCTCCGGGCTCAGGCGGCGGGGTGCCGACAGGCGCACCCGCTTGATGTCCTTGAGGTGCACCACGCGCTTACCATTGTACACGTTGACCAGCGAGACGTCCACACTGGTGATGGCCTTGGACGTAATGAACACGGCATCATCCATGCCAAACAGCTCGCCGGGCTTCACTTCGATGTCCCGGTACTCAAACTGATCCTCACACAGGATCACGCCGTCCACGCCCTTGCACTTGAAGTGCACTTCCAGAGCGGTCAGGGTCACGCGGGAAATGTTCTTGAAGGTCAGGCAGACGGCATTCTCGCCGCTGACATCCCCCCGCAGCAGCTCCACGCAGACAAACTGCACCGGGCTGCCCGGGGTGTAATAGTTCGCACGGGTCCGTGCGACCGGGTTGAAGTTTTCCTCCACGACACTCGCTCCTTTCCGGGGTCATTCCGTTGCTTCCGGGGCATCCTGCTCCGGTGCGGGGTCCTGCTCCGGCTGCTGACCGGTCGGCTGTTCTGCCGTCTCGGCCTGCTCGGCATGCTCTGCGGTCTCTGCCTTCTCGGCGGTCTCCACAGGCTGGGCAGGCTGCACAGTCTGCTCCGGCTGCCCGGCATCCACGTCCTCCAGGGGAGGCAGGGTGCCCCCAGCCATAATGGTGTTGAACTGCTGCTCGTTGAGCTTTTCGCGCTCCATCAGGGCCTTGGCCAGTGCATGCAGCTGGTCGATGTGCTCGGTCAGGGTGCGGCGGCAGGTCTCGTAGGCCTCGTCGATGATATCCCGCATCTCGCCGTCGATCTCGGCAGCGGTGGTCTCACTGTAACCCTTGCCCTGGCCCAGATCACGGCCCAGGAAGGTCTCCTCCTGCGAGGTGCCGTAGACCACCGGGCCCAGACGCTCCGAGAAGCCGTACTTGGTGATCATCTGCCGGGCAATGTTGGTGGCCTGCTGCAGATCGTTGGAGGCACCGGTGGAGATATCCTCCAGGATCAGCTGCTCGGCCACACGGCCGCCCAGGCTGGACACGATGTCCTCGAACATCTCGCCCTTGGTCACATAGCTGCGATCCTTTTCGGGCAGGTACATGGTGTAGCCGCCGGCCTGACCGCGGGGGATGATGGTGATCTCATGCACGCGGGGGTGGTGCTTGCAGTAGAAGCCCGCCACGGCATGGCCTGCCTCGTGGTAGGCGGTAAGCTTCTTTTCTTCCGGGGTGACCACACGGCTCTTCTTTTCCGGGCCGGCCATCACCTTCATGGAAGCCTCTTCGATGTCCTCCATGGTAATGGCCTTGCGGCTGCGGCGGGCTGCCAGCAGGGCAGCCTCGTTGACCAGGTTCTCCAGGTCGGCACCGGCAAAACCGGCGGTGCGCTGGGCGATCACCTTCAGGGACACATCCGGAGCCAGCGGCTTATTCTTGGTGTGCACCTTCAGGATTTCTTCGCGGCCCTTGACGTCCGGCAGGCCCACAAAGACCTGACGGTCAAAACGGCCGGGACGCAGCAGCGCCTTGTCCAGAATGTCGGCACGGTTGGTGGCAGCCATCACGATGATGCCGTCGTTGGCCTCAAAGCCGTCCATCTCCACCAGCAGCTGGTTCAAAGTCTGCTCGCGCTCGTCGTGGCCGCCGCCCAGACCGGCACCGCGCTGACGGCCCACTGCGTCGATCTCATCAATGAAAATGATGCACGGCATCGTCTTTTTTGCCTTGTCGAACAGGTCACGCACGCGGGATGCGCCCACGCCGACGTACATTTCCACAAAGTCGGAGCCGGAGATGGAATAGAACGGCACCCCTGCCTCACCGGCACAGGCACGGGCCAGCAGGGTCTTGCCGGTACCCGGAGGGCCCACCAGCAGCACGCCGTGGGGGATGCGGGCACCCAGCGTATTGAACTTGTCCGGGCTCTTGAGGAACTCCACCACTTCCTTGAGTTCCTCTTTTTCTTCGTCTTCACCGGCAACGTCGGCAAAGGTAGCGGTCTTTTTGTTCTCGCGCTCATCCTTCACGCGGGCCTTGCCCACGTTCATGATGCCGCCGCCGGCACCGCCGCCGCGCATCATGGAGAACAGCAGGAAACCGGTGCAGCCCAGCATGGCCAGATAGAACAGGATCTCCATCCAGGGGATGCTCTCCTTGAGCGGGGTATAATCATACTCCATCGGGGCATCGGGGTTTGCTTCGTCGTAGGCTGCAATGTAGCTGTCCACATTCTTGACGAACATGGAGGCATAGGGCAGCTTGTAGCGCACGGTCACGGTGCCGTCGCTGTTCTTCTCGGCCCCGGTGGAGCCGGAGGAGGAAGAGGACAGCATCCCGGACAGCAGCCCGCCGGTGGACTGCACCGTGCTCACGGACGACGGGTCGGGCAGGTCCAGCTTGCCCTCCTTGAGGGTCATGGTGAGCACACCGGTGTTCAGGTCCAGCGTGAACTTGGTGACCTGCAGGTTTTCAAAATACTGCACCGCCGTGGAGTAAACCATGGAGGACGAGCCGCCGCTGCTGCTGCCGCCGCCCAGCACGCTCCATACCATGAGCACAGCAGCCAGTGCCAGTGCCAGGATCAGCGGGTTGAAACGAGGTTTCTTCGGTTGCAAAAAAATCAACTCCAGTTCAGGGTGAATTTGATCCGGGACTTACTTCGTGTAGATCTCGGGCTTGAGCACGCCCACATAGGGCAGGTTGCGGTACTTTTCGTCGTAGTCCAGGCCATAGCCCACCACGAACTCGTCCGGCACCTGGAAGCCCTCGTAGTCGGGCTGGATGTCGGCCTTGCGGCGGCTGGGCTTGTCGAGGATGGTGCAGATCTTGACCGAGTTGGGGTTGCGCATCTTGAGCATGGGCACCAGCTTGGACAGGGTGACACCGGTGTCGAGGATATCCTCCACGATCAGCACGTCCTTGCCGGACAGGTCACCGTCCAGATCCTTGATGATCTTGACCAGACCGCTGGTCACAGTGTTGCTGCCGCCGTAGCTGGACACCACCATGAAGTCGATGCTGCAGGGGATGGTCACTGCCCGCATCAGGTCGGCCATAAAGACCACCGATCCCTTCAGGATGGACACCAGCACGAGGTTTTTGCCCTCGTAGTCCTTGCTGATGCGTGCACCCAGCTCCGCAACCTTGGCTTTCAGCTGTTCTTCCGAGACCAGAACGGTCTTGATGTCATCATTCATGCTCATGATGTTTCTCCTTTTTATCCCTTCAAGTTTCCTGTTCCATCTGCAGGATCTGCGTCGTGGTCTCATCCGGTGCAAGGCCCTCGGCAAAGCCGCTGCCGCACACCCAAAGCACCTCGCTGCCTGCTGCCAGCAGCGGCAGCGTGTCCCGCTGCTGCGCCGGGATGTCCGCTTCGTTCATCCATTTGCGCAGGCGGTTGTGCACCGCTCGCCCGGCGGGGCGGTAAACATCCCCCGGCTGGCGGGTGCGCAGAACAAGACCAGCATACAACGTAGTTATTCTAGCATAATCCGCCCGATTTTTTAAGTCTTTTTTATGAACGACTTGTATTTTTTCTTCAAAATCCGCCGGGAACACCCGTGCAGTCAGGGTTTTGCCCCCCGGCAGAGGCATCCGGGCCGGTTTTCCGGCCTGCAGGGCTGCGGTAAATGCGGCCGCCGCATCGGCGTCCCAGCCGGCGGATTCGGCCTGTGTTTCCTGCCGGAGTACCCCATCTGCCGCGCAGAAGCGGACCTTCCCGGTCAGCTGCACGGCTCCGCTGCCCTGCTGCACCAGCTGCGCCAACAGCCGGATATATTTTTCTTCCGGGTCCCGCACCGGGGCCGCCAGACGGTGCAGGGCCGTTTCCAGAATGGGCGCATCCGCTGCCGCCAGCGGCTCCAGCCGCCAGCACACGGGGTCCGTGTCCGACAGGCGGGCATCCATCAGCAGCGCTTCGGCCTTTTGGGCAAAGTAGGCATCGGCCTGCGCCGCCTTCTCGCAGAAGCGGGCCAGATTTTCCGTCGCCGCCTCGTTCGTGCTCTGCAAAGCAGGCAGTGCCGCCCGGCGCAGTCGGTTGCGGGCGTAGGCGTCCGTCTCGTTCGTCTCATCGGTGACCCATGTCTGCCCGGCCGCCCGGCAGACCGCCTCGGTGTCGGCCCGGTTCAGGCAGAGCAGCGGCCGCAGATAACACCCGCGCCGGGGCCGGATGCCTGGACAGTTGCCTTCTTTGTCAAACTCTGCTACACCATAACGTTCTGGATCTGAAAC
>ERZ772954.2603-NODE-2603-length-11171-cov-76.854624_pt1 | contig 11171 bp, 11 predicted proteins | sample MGYA00580684_ERZ772954 | MGnify/ENA primary metagenome ERZ772954 (study PRJEB29015, sample SAMEA2737654) | human gut metagenome | biome: human gut; feature: human-associated habitat; material: faeces | place: China | collected 2012 ...
AGCCGGCTTTCATCAAAATTGGTTTCAGAAAAGGAGCCGGTCATGGCAGCGTCCAGCATCCTTTCGATTTCTTCCATCGTTTTTCTGGTCTTTCTCCGCTCCCATAACACAACAGCTGCCGCCGCCAGAAAACACAGCAGTATGATCACAATACCGGTTTTATTCATCTTTTGTCACCCAGCTATAACCGATTCCATAGACGGTTTTAATGTATTTCTGTGCACCAAGCTTATCCCTCAGACGCTTGATCGTAACAGACAAAGCATTTTCATCCACATATTCTGCGCCATCTGTCCAGATCCGGTCGACAAGGTCTCCACGGGTCATGGTTCGACCACGATTTTCAACAAGCAGACGCAGTAATTTTTGTTCTGTTTTACTCAATTCCACTTTTGAATCTCCCACATAAAAGGTCATAGCCTCAAAGTCAAAGTGAAATAGATCCATATGGAACGGCGCATTTTTATGGTTTGACGCTTGCTTTCGCAGTTGGGTATTCACCCTTGCCCGCAAAACCGAAAGAGAAAAGGGCTTGGTAATGTAATCATCAGCGCCCCTCTCCAGTCCGTCTACGATGTCCAGATCGGTGTCATTGGCAGTCAGCAGAATAACAGGAATATAGGGTGTGTTTTCCTTGACCTCCCGGAGCAGCTCGAGCCCGCTGCCATCCGGCAGATTGATATCCAGCAGGATCAGGGATACACCGCCGCAAAGAAGCTGTTCCTTCGCCGTTTTTAGGTCTTGGCAGGATATAATCTGACGGTCATCTGCTTTCAGTGCTTTACTTAAACCCTGATTCAACCCTATATCATCTTCAATAATCAATAATTGCTCCATATATCTCACTCCTTCGTTACGCAAAAGCGATTGTCGTTTCCTTTGGTGGTTTCTCATCTTCACAGTTCAGAAGATAGGCAATTGCCTTATTCGCAAAGCAATTTGTTTTCATGGTATATAAGGATTGAAAAGTAGTACTGGACTTAGCACATAGCAAGCGCAAAACAATCCCCAAGGTGGCATGAGTTACCTTGGGAGTGCTGTTATTTATCGATCCAGAGAAATCAGCAACGCACAGGAGTCTAACATATCCAAATTCTTTCTTCGTTTGTGATGCGCATGCTTATGCCATTGCTCGATTATATGTCTAATTCTTAGGAGCAATGCTGCACTTTCAGCCAAAACGATGTGCAACAGCTCCTACTCGATTAACTGCTTTACGCTCCCGCATTCCTGTAGAGCAGGGGAGTACAGAATCTGATGCGGAGGCTGTTGGGGATTGCTGATCCGCTCAAACAGAAGGTCCACAGCGGCAGAACCCATTACCTGCGGTTCCTGATCCACGCTTGTCAGGTGCAGGTATCCCGGAAGAGTCTCGTTGACCGTATCGTTGCAGATCAAGCTGATGTCATCGGGTACGAAGATGCATGCCTGCCGGAACGCATCCTGCAGACCGGCGGCCATAGAACCATTTACACAGTAGATGGCCGTATATAGCTGTTCTCTTGGGAGAGCAGCTATATGTGTACCGATCTCATAGCCGCTCTTGTAAGTCCTATCTCCGCGATATACATAATCACAGGGCAGGTCTGCATCGCGCATGGCATCCATATAACCGCGGCAGCGATTTTGGCAGGTAATGGAGCTTTCCGGGCCTGCTATATGGGCGATTTTGGTGTGCCCCTTTTGCTGCAGATAGGTCGTGGCCAGATACCCGCAGCGATAATTGTCAACGGTCACAACATCCAGATCCAAGGCCTTGAGATACCGGTTTACGAGGACTACGGGCAGAGGGTAATCCTGCAGCAGGGCGATGAGGGCCGGGTTCTCCACCGCATTCAGGAGAAAAACGCCGCAATAGCCATTCCGATTGGCATATTGCAAAGCGTCCAGCTCCTGCACGCCATCGTAATCAGTAACGGAGATAAGCAGCCGCTTGCCTTTGGCCTGCAAGCTTTCATGAATGCCGTTCAAAAAAGCGACCGCGATAGGATTTGTCAGCTTACCGATAAGGGCGAGCGCCGTGTCGGAGTTCTGGACGAGAGAAGATTTACGCCGCGGGCGCTTCTGGTATCCATACGCCTCGAGGTCATGAAGAATCTTCTCTTTTGTAGCTGCTGAGACACTGCCGTCATCGTTGAGGACGCGCGATATAGTCGCAGTGGATACACCGATCTTCTTGGAAAGCTCCGCCAGTGTCATAGGATAACTCCTCCCGATGCCGTGTATAAGATACATTGTTTCGTTATTCTCTAGTATAGGTGTGATTGCAGCGAATGTCAATTCTGAGTGGGTGTTTTGCTGAACACATTGCAGAAAAATGACAAAGGGATGCTTTTGTAAAGACTATGTTATGTTACCGCTAAATCGAGGGAAATTCTATTGCAATATGGGGAAGAGGGTGATATTATACGGGCGAAGAAAGAAATTACAGCGGAACGCCGTTATGTAATTACATTTCTTCAATGAAATAGTGAGGCAAACACGATGACGAAGGCTATGCACAGGATACAGCGGAAGAATAAATTTCTTCCATATCTTTTGACTTTACCCTCCATGCTGCTGTTCAGCATGTTTACATTCTACCCTTTTTTAAAGACAGTCGCGCTGTCTTTCTTTCTTACGGATAAGCGCGGCAATCCTACAAAATGGGCCGGTATCTCAAACTGGGTACGAGTTCTCTCTAAAGAAACCTTTTGGAAGATTATTGCGATCACCTTGGAGATTGCAGGGATCAATCTGGTGTTCACCTTCGGTCTTGCAATTTTCTTTGCGCTTTTGTCCTCGCAGAAGAAAAAAGGCGGAAAGCTGTACCAGACGATGTATGCACTGCCGATGGCAATAGCTTCTTCTCCTGCAGCAGCGATCTTTCTGTTTATCTTTCGGCAGAAGAACGGTGTGGTCAACAGCCTGTTGGGCGGCGCGAATATCGGCTGGACGACAGAGATGCCCTACGCCATGTGGGCTGTCTGCATTATGACGATCTGGATGAATGTGGGTATCAGCTACATTTTTTTGCTGGTTGGTTTCCGGGCTGTGCCGCAGGATCTGATCGAAAGTGCCTATCTGGACGGTGCCGGTGTTTGGGCAAGGATCTGGCATGTTATGCTGCCAATGGCATCCCCGCAGATATTCTTCGTCCTGTTCTTGAATATTGCAATCTCTTTCCGCAGCTTCGCACAGATCAAATTGCTGACCGGCGGTGGACCTGCCAATGCAACCAAGAACCTTATCTACTATATTTACGAAAATGCGATTATTAACGGAAGGTACGAAACAGCATGTGTACAAGCAATCTTTCTGTTCGGTCTGATCCTGCTCTTTACAAGCCTGCAGTTCGCGCTCGAAAAAAGGTTCGTGCATTACCAGTGAGCACGGCAAGAACAAAAAAGCGTGCGGCAGAGGCAGCAGGCTTCACAGTAAAACTGGCTTTGGGGCTGGTCTTTATTTCGCCCCTGATTATCGGTCTGTTCTTCTCGTTCCAGACGGAGCAGGAGCTGATGTCCTACCCGCTGCACTTGCTCCCACAGCATTTTACGCTGGAAAACTATCAGGCGGTCTTTGCCAAGGTTCCGCTGCTGCTCTACCTGAAGAACTCCGTCATCGTCTGTGTGATTGCTATATTAGCGCAGGTGATCTTCGCTACACTGGCAGCCTACGCATTTGCCTGCTTTGAATTTCCCTTCAAAAAGCTGTTGTTCTCTCTGGTGCTGGCAACCACAATGGTGCCCGGCGAGGTTGTCGTGGTAACGAACTACCTTACAATTCAGAACATGGGCCTTACCAACAGCTATGCAGGTTTGGTTCTGCCGTCCTTCATTTCTGGTACTGCCATCTTTCTTATGCGGCAGTATTTTCTGGCGCTGCCCAAAGAGTATAAGGAGGCAGCAACGATCGACGGCTGCGGAGAAATCGGGTATCTGTTCCGCGTAGCGATGCCGCTGGCTGTTCCGACCTTTGCCTCACTGGCCATCTACCTGTTTGTGCAGATCTACAATCAATTCTTCTGGCCTCTTTTGGTCACGCACGAAAATGCGATGCGCACGATCCAGATAGGCATCGCCTTCCTCGTAACGGGTGATGTCATCAGCTTTGGTCAGATCCTCGCAGGTGCCATGATCGCAATACTGCCGTCGGTCCTTGTGTATATCCTTGGGCAGGATTACATCATTCAGGGTATGACGGCGGGCGGTATCAAAGGCTAAGTTCTTATTGCCGAAAGTACAGAACTGTACTTTTTAATATATCAATCGGGAAAGAATGTCGTAAGGAGTAAAACAAATGAAAGCAAAGCATCGAGTTCTGGCAGCTGGTATGGCTGCTGCAATGACCCTGTCCTTGGCTGCGTGTGGTGGTTCCGCTTCTACCGCAGAGCCTACGGCTAGTTCTACCGTAGAAGCAGCTGCACCGGAAGCAACTTCTGAAGCCGCCAGCGGCGATGTGACGGAAGTGACCTGGTGGACCTACTTTGGCGACAAGAATATCGGCTACCTGCAGAACATTATTGATGACTTCAACAACAGCCAAAACCAGTACCATGTGACCATCGTATATCAGGGCAACCAGATGGAGTGCAACGCCAAGCTGCAATCTACCGAGAAAGAAAATCTCCCGGCCATGTTCTCCGGCGCAGTGGAAGATGTCGCTATGTATGCAAATTCTGACTTCTGCGTTCCGCTGCAGAAATATGTGGATGCAGACACCGAGGGTTGGCAGGAGCTTGATGATACATGGGATGCACTGCGCAGCGCCTACTCTGACGGTCAGGGCAATCTGATCGGTTACCCCATCGGCTACAGCTATCCGAACATTTTCTACAATGCGGATCTGCTGAAAAAGGCAGGGGTCGATCCTGCAAGCATCCAGAGCTTTGACGATTTGTATGATGCCAGCAAAACGATTGTGGACGGCGGCTTTGCCACCTACGGCATCGGCTTCTTTGCTAACGGCGCTATGTTCAATGTCGCGCTCGGCCGCGAGGGTGTGCAGGCCTACAACAATGAGAACGGTCTGAACGGCCAGCCCGTCACCGAATGCCTGTATGACAGCGACACGACGGTGCATGATTCCATCTACAACATGCTTTCCATCTACCAGAAGATGGGTGCCGAGAAGCTCTGTGTCCCTTACGGAGCAGACTATCAGTCTGAAATCATTCCGCAGATGGCCTCCGGTGACTGTGCTATGATGATGGGTGTTATTTCGATGACGACCAAGGTTCTGGACGCTGCAGCCGGTAATTTTGAGGTCGGTGTTATCCCAATGCCTTCTGCATCGGAAAGCGGCAAGCGTACCGGCGAGCCCGCTGCGGGTACCGGCACCTATGTCTGCGACAATGGCAACGAAAAAGCTATGCAGGGTGCCTATGAGTTCATCAAGTTTGCCTCCACCGGTGAACAGGCAGGCTACTTCGCTTCCGCAACCGGTTATATCGCACCGAACCAGGAGGCTTACGACAGCGCTGCCTATAAGACCTACCGCGAGGAAACCTTCCCCGGCGTCTCGGTCGTCTACGATTCTCTGGCTAAGTCCGATTCTTCCGCTACCAATCCGTATGTTGCCATCTCCAATGAGATGCGCGATGCAAACAAGGTTGCGATGGAAACGGCCGCTACCGATCCTACGGCGGACATCAATACTGTGATTACGACCGCCAAGGACAGCATCCAGGAAGCGCTGGACATCTATAACCAATCCAATTCCTAATCATGTGTTAGACTTCTCCTTATAGCAAGGGGGCAGGGGAGACCCTGCCTTTTTGCAGTTTTCAGGAAAGGAAAATCAAAATGAAGCAGAGAGTTTTAGTCTTTTCCGTGGATGCGATGGTGTATGAGGATCTTCAACACCTGCGCAGCTGCCGGAACACCAAAAAGTATTTTCAGAACGCCTGCGGCGTCTGGCATATCAGGAGCATCTACCCGACGGTAACCTACCCGGCACATACTACTATCCTGACAGGCTGCTATCCGGCCAGCCACGGTGTGATCAGCAATACGCATTTTACGACCGGCAGTACCGAATACGAATGGCTCTGGGATGCAGGCAATGTCAAGGTGCCGGATGTCATTACGGCGGCAAAGGAGCAGGGGTACACGACCGGTGCGGTCTTTTGGCCTGTGACCGGTAACCATAAGGCCGTGGATTATCTGATCGATGAGTACTGGTGCCCGCATGAGGGAGAAACGCTCCTTGGTGGATTCGCGAATATGGGGTCCAGCCCGGAAATGCTGAAGATCATCGAGAAAAATCAGCATCTTCTCCCCAACGGCGGCAAGCTCGGCCGTGTAGCCCTGATGGACCACCCGCAGATCGATCATTTTCTGATTTCGTGCGCCTGCGACATCATTCGTGAGTATTCTCCGGAATTTATGCTGGTACACAACGGCAATATCGATGATGCCCGCCATAAGTACGGCGTTTTCAATGAGGAGGTTCTGCATGGTCTGGATCTGGTTGACCTTTGGATTGGGCAGCTGATGCGGGCTTTGGAGGACAGTGGTCATCTGCACGATACGGATGTAATCATTGTGAGTGACCACGGGCAGATGGATCTGTCGCGCGTCATCAAGCCGAATGTATTCTTTGCAGATACCGGTCTGATTCAGGTGGATGAAAACGGAAATCTGCGGGACTGGACGGCGTTCTGTTGCTCCAACGCCATGTCCGCCATGGTCTATCTGAAAGACCCCGCAAATGTGCAGGACTATGCCAAGACCTATGCGGTACTGCAGAAGATGGCGGCGGAAGGCATCTACGGCTTTACGACCGTCTACACAAAGGACGAAACAAAGGCCATGGGGCTGGATGGTGATTTTTCGTTTGTGCTGGAAACGGATGGGTATACCTCCTTCAGTACAGATTGGAACCGTCCTGCGGTACGCCCCTTTGACCGAAACGATTTCCGGTACGGGCATGCCACACACGGATATCTGCCGGAAAAAGGACCCCAGCCTACCTTCATGGCAGTCGGCCCCTCCTTCCGGGAAAATGTATGGCTCGACAGTGCCGCTATGATCGATGAGGCACCGACCTTTGCCGCATTACTTGGCGTGCCGCTGCCTGCAGCCGACGGAAAAGTCCTGCAGGAATTGCTGCGGTGAGGAAAAACAATGGAAAACGCGCACTATTTTTTGCATGTAACAGACACACATCTTTGTTTCGATGCAGAGACACCAGACACATGCTGCACAGAGAAGGCGCTTCGGAGCCTCTACCAGACGGCATTTGCGTGGGATCACAGGCCCGCGTTTGTGCTGATTACCGGCGATCTTGTGCATGAAGGTACATCCGCTGACTATGCCAGAGCAAAGATCCTGCTGCAGGAGCTGGACGAGCAGTATCATACGAAAACTTATCCCGCATTGGGAAACCATGATATCCGTAAGAACTTCAACAGTGCTTTTCGGGGACTGGCCTCTGATCAGCCCTTGGACTATTGTGTACAGAACGAATGGCTCAGATGGATCGTACTGGATTCCTCCTGCGGGCAGGTTATTGGCCGATTGTCCGGCAGCCAACTTGCGTGGCTGGAGCAGGAGCTGAACAAGCCCACAGACAGCCCAACGATCCTCGCACTGCACCACCCGGTATACGGAACGACTACAGCGGAATCTGATGCCAACAACCTTGCCACACCGGACCGACTGATTCGGCTCTTGCAAGATCATCCGGTTGATGGGATCCTTTGCGGACACAGTCATGAGGCGACTCTTGTGACAGAGCAGGGGCTGCCGCCCCAATTTGTTGGAGCCGGCGCGGCCTCTGCGGCTCTACCGCTGATACAGGGCCGGGTGCAGTTTCGCAAACAGTGCTGGATACAGTTTTGCAGGGTGCAGGACAAAAGATTGTATTGGTCCCCGCTCTCCCTAGACCGCAGTAAACTGCTCGCCAATATGACTCCGCAGGAAATGCTGGAGTAAATGGCTGCTGCACATCATTTTGTCTGAAAGTGCAGCAGCTTCACTAAGAATCAGACGAATAATCGAATAATAGAGAAAAGCATGCGCATCACAAATCCATTGAAAATTTCTGGCTTTCAAGGGAATCTGTTGCACATGCTTTTGTTTTGCCTGTAACATGTATGAACAACACAAAACGAGGAGCTGCTGCACTTGGGTCTCCTCTGTGCAACAGCTCCTTTTGTTTTCGTTATCCGTTAGAGGCAGTCGGCTCTTCCAGAATGCGCCAGCCGTCCATCAAATTCGCATTATCCATAATAAAAGTGTGAGCCGTATCCTGTCCCCAGGAATTGTCGTATTTCAGCATCAAGTAATCGCTCAACTCAGTTCGATTTTTGAATTTTAATAAACGATATGGCTCCTGAAAAGCGACCTTTTCCACGAAATATACGGCATCCGATGTGGGAAGCATAACGCCGACATGGCCAATCATAAGGGAATTGTCTGTTTCAGAAAACTGATCGTGTAGAACTACGGAGATAAGACGAATTTTATCATCTTCTACAAAGGATAGACCGCGCCTTTTCCATTCTTGCTGAATTGCTTTTAAATGCGTGGGAATGTCGGTTGTGTTGGTAGTTTTAACGGGAGCAAACAGTGTATCGAATTTCTGCCTGTTGTCACAACAAAGGGCCTCGGGGTCAGTATCCAGCGTTTCATAGTCCATAAATAAGGTGTCCTCGGCTGCATTGAAGTCTGCTTCGCCAGTGACGGTGATGAAATCACCGAAAAGTCCACAGGCGGTGATTCGACAGTTCCAGCCGGGGAAGGTGCCATATTTTTCCGCCCATACATCCTGCATAGAATACGGATCATATTTCAAATCCAGAGGCTTTGAGGTTTCAAATCCTGTGGTGAGCCATGCTGAATCTACAGCGCTATTGAATTTTTGAACATGTTCAAAGAAAGTTTGTATCCGAAGATCAGATACGCCGGCATTTTGCAAAAGATCGGAAAGAAGATTCTGCGTATCCGCATCTGCTAAGTTGGAATATTCAATCTGCTGAAGGATCGGCTGAGAAGGGGTTTTACTGCATCCTGCCAGAAATGCACCGCAAAAAAGTGCAGCGGTGCAGACAAAAAAGGTTCGGAATTTCAAAAATAATCACCTCGTGTTTTTTGAAAGATTCTTCCTATCGAAATTGCCACCACATGAGAAAAACATAAATCGTGTTGGCTTCACAATAAATGATAGCACAGATAAATGAAGAAAATCAATGATATCTGACAAGTGTGAGCCTTGTATATACTTTTGTTCTGGCATGAATACTGTTTATTCTTATACCTGTTCATATAAAAAAGGAGCTGCCGCATTGCAACAGTTCCTTTTTAGAAGGAGAATAGTGAATATCAGTTTTTCATTTCGGCGCGGATCTTATCGTTGACCTCCTCGACCTTCATGCGGGAGAGAATAAAGGTAATGATGGCGTCCAGCACCAAGGGAATTACGAGGTACATGAGTTTCAGCATATTGATGCAGGATTCCGGCTGCACGGCCAGTGCCTTATCATAGTTGCTGAATGCCAGCAGCCAGCCGGTGATGGCGGTGCCGAGACCGCCGCCCAGCTTGACGCCGAGCGAGGTGCAAGAGTACATCGTGCCGTCTACGCGCTTGTGCTTCGTCAGCCAAGTGTACTCGGAGCAGGAGGCGATAACGGCGTTCATGTCAGCCGTTGGGGTATAGCCGTTGGATACAGCTATGCGCATGAGCAGTTCCAAGGTGCAGCACTTAAAGAAGATGTGTTCCAAAAGTATGGACATTTGAACATTGTTATTCGAGACAACTATGTCAAGGCGGCTGGTGGTGATGGTATTACAGTCATGTATGCTCTCCGCCCATTGGTAAAGCATAATACCGCAGACTCAGTTGCCTGTGAAATGAATGACCGTATTTACAGTGAACCGGGCAATCGTCTTGGCAAAGTGGCTGCCGCCATCTGGCCGTGGAAGTGCAAAGATGCATTATTCCGGTATAATGAGGTTACTGATACAAGGCTCAACCAAGATGGTATGGCCTATGATGCAGATTCTGGCGATGGGACTGTGTACGAGTACAACTATAGCCGGATGAATGAAGGCGGCTGTGTGATGTTCTGCCTTGAAGAGGCAATTCACAATACATTCCGTCACAATGTGAGCTATGATGACTTGGGCGGTAGCATCAGTCCTGCCTCGAACCCAGATGCAAGATTAGAAGAAAACATATTCTATGTTCGGGACGGTGTGCCATTTGTCCGCAACCATATGGACGGCGGCAACTACACCGAGAGCAATGATCGAATTATTCCAATCGAAAAATAACCTATAAAAATGGAGAGAACCCTCATTCAGGTGCAGAAAAGTATCTGAATGGGGGTTCTCTTTTTTAGAAACAAGTGGAACATCCGAATCAAAATACATTGGGGAAAGAAACAAGAAGCAAAGTAGAAAAAAGGCATTATGTTTTATTAAGAAAGATTAACTCTTATTGACGGCTTTTCGCTGGGACTTCTGCAATATTTTGCAAGACCGTTTTGGGAGCGTCTGACCTTGTTGTGGGTTGGACGCTTTTGCACTTTTCGGTGAAGATTTGTGCAGTGGGGTTTTGTATCAGACGCTTTAATGAACTCCATTGCACGCTCTTTTATGCAACAGTCTTAAAGAGATTACATCTTGAAAAAAAGCTAATGCTTTAAATCGCTAAACTTGAAGAAAATCTTCAGGGTATGCAGCTATACTGAATTTAGGCGAAAAAAGGAGGGAAGAAAATGAGTCCGGATGAGCGCCAAGCGGCTATTTGGGATATTGTTTTTCAACGCAATTATGAAACAGTTCCTAATTTGGCATGCGAATTAGGCGTCAGCACTCGGACAATCTATGAGGATTTAAGTCGGATGAAAGGGAAGTACTCTATTATAACTATGCCGGGAAGATATGGCGGTGTTTACATTACATACGAACCGCGCAGTAGGCACAGGTATTTAACCCAGACACAAGAGATGACCTTACGAAAAATCATCCCCTTACAGCCCATGGAGACACAACAAATTCTTCAAAGTATCCTCGATGTATTCGCCAGAAAGCATTCGTAAGTGAGCTTTCCTGCACCTTGACAATCAAATATCCAGCATAACAGGTACATTACTTTCCCGGCAAGCCCCAGAGGGCGGTTTGGCAAACCAGAATTGCGGCGGGAAAGACCATAATGATACGCCAGCAGCCTCCCGCGTCAGAGGG
>ERZ772954.2606-NODE-2606-length-11164-cov-9.020884_pt1 | contig 11164 bp, 9 predicted proteins | sample MGYA00580684_ERZ772954 | MGnify/ENA primary metagenome ERZ772954 (study PRJEB29015, sample SAMEA2737654) | human gut metagenome | biome: human gut; feature: human-associated habitat; material: faeces | place: China | collected 2012 ...
TTCAGTGCGTCCATTTTTGAATCCTCCATTTGTTTTTAGACGTTCATGCACGGCACCTTGCCGTCAGAGGACCGCCCGTTTAATGATATTGTCATTAACCCCGCTGTGGTATCAGCGGACACTAACGCCTTAATAGGATAGCACAAAACGCCCGTAAAATCAAGCGATTTGCCCAAAATAATCCCAAAAATTTTCTGTTCTGCCCAAAAGGCATTCTTTGCCCGGGAAATCAGGCAAAGAGCTGCCGATCCGCCGTCAGGAAGCGCTTGCGCAGGATGCCTGCGCTGGCGGCAGGCAGACCGAACTTTTCTTCCAGAAAGCCGGTGAGCAGCGAGGGATTCAGGTTCAGCTCCTGTGCAGCAGGCAGGCAGAGCTCCATGCAGACACGATCCCCTGCGGTGGTATATTCCACCTGCGGGATGTGATCCTTGAGCTCCACGATCTTTTTGCCCTTTTTGCTGTGCTTTTCCACCGGGGCGCTTTCCAGCGCGTTATACTGTTCCAGCACAGCCGCTGCCGCTGCCGGGTAGGTGATCTGGTAGCAGGCAAAGGCGATGAGGTCAGCCTTCATCTGCACCGGGCCCACATGGGTGATGCGGATGCCGGTGGGCATGATGGCGTTCAGTTCGGTCTGCCACTGGGCAAAGTCCGGGTTCTCAGCCTCGGTTTTGACATCCACGCATTCGCACTCGCTCTCCTGCCCCAGCGAAAGCGGGCAGGCAAAGGTCATGTAGATGTGGGGGTTGAAGCCCAGCGTGTGCCACACAGGCAGGCCGCTGCGCTTGAGCACCCGCTGCATCACCCGCTGCAGATCCAGCAGGGAGATGTAGGAGGCCTCATTTTTTTTCTCAAACGAGATTCTGACTGTAATCAAAGCAGGGACCTCCTAACAGATGATTGGCACCGCAGCCATGGCAGGCGCGGTTGCAGGGCTGGGTGGTCTGAGCGGCAAGGGCCTTGTTGTACTCCCGCACCAGATATTCGTGGGTCACACCGTAGTCCATGTGGCTCCACGGGGTCACCTCGTCCAGCCCAATGGGACGCTGGCAGTAGAACTTGGGATCAATGCCCAGATCCTCAAACACCTGCATCCAAGTATCATACTTGAAGCACTCTTCCCAGCCGTCAAAGTAACAGCCCCGCTTGTAGGCTTCCAGAATAACAGGAGCCAGACGGCGGTCGCCCTTGGCGAATACGCCCTCCAGAAAACTGGTGGTGCTGTCGTGATAGTTCACCTTGATCTTGCGGCTGTGGACGCTTTCCAGCAGGTGCTTCTGCTTGGCCTGCAGGCTTTCCTCCGTGTCCATAGGCACGAACTGGAAAGGCGTGTGGGGCTTGGGCACAAAGCAGGCACAGCTGATGGTCACCTGCACGCCCCTGCCCTTGGCGTGCCTGGGGTTGGAGTAATAGAGATCTACCACCTTCTGGGCGGTCTCGGCAATGCCCTCGATGTCCTCCATCGTCTCGGTAGGCAGACCCATCATAAAGTAAAGTTTGACCGAGGAATAGCCGTTGGCAAAGGCCAGTGAGCAGGTCTTTTCAATCTCGTCCCAGGTAACATTCTTGTTGATGACATCCCGCAGGCGCTGGGTACCGGCCTCGGCCGCAAAGGTCAGGCCGCTCTTGCGCACCTTTGTGGTCTTTTCGATCAGGCTCTGGGAGAAGTTGTCCATCCGCAGGGAGGGCAGAGAGAGGCTGACGTGCTCCTTGGGGGCCCACTCATTCAGATCATCCAGCAGTTCTTCCAGCTGGCCGTGGTCGGAGGTGGACAGGCTGGACAGGCTCAGCTCCTCATAGCCGGTGTTGGCGCACAGATCCTGCGCCGCCTTATTCAGCAGGCTGGCATCCCGCTGGCGCATGGGGCGGTACAGGAAGCCCGCCTGACAGAACCGGCAGCCGCGCACACAGCCGCGCAGCACCTCAATGCTGGCACGATCCTGGATGGCCCCCACCATGGGCACAACAAAGTTCGTTGGCGGAGCAAACTCGTTCAGATCCTTGATGATGGCCTTGGTGATGACCGCCGGGATGCCCGGTTCGTTGGGGGTAATGGCTTTGACCCGGCCGTCCTCAAAGTAGGTCACATCGTAGAAGGCGGGGATATAGACCCCGGGGATCTTTGCAATGCGGCGCAGCAGCTCCTTTTTGGAGACACCGCCCTCTTTCTTGGCGCGCTCGATCTCGGCGCAGATGGAAGGCAGCTGGTTCTCGCCCTCACCCAGCTGGATGACATCAAAGAAATCCGCAATGGGCTCCGAGTTGCAGGCGCAGGGGCCGCCCGCCACGATCAGGGGCCAGTGCTCGTCGCGGTCCTTTGCGTAGAACGGAATGTGCGCCAGATCGAGCATGGCCAGAATGTTGGTATAGGAAAGCTCGTACTGCAGGGTAAAGCCCACCGCATCAAAATCGGTCAGGGGGTCCTTGCTTTCCATGGTGTACAGGGGCAGGTCCAGCCGCTCCATCTCAGCCTTCATATCCAGCCAGGGCATAAAGGCCCGCTCACACCACCAGTTCTCGTGGCTGTTGAGCAGCTCATACAGGATCTTCTCACCGAGGAAGGACATGCCCACCTCGTAGGTATCCGGGAAGCAGAATGCAAACCGGACATCCACCTTTTCTTTGTCTTTATACACGCTGCCCGGTTCGCCGCCGGTGTAACGGCCCGGCTTCTGTACCCGGCCCAGCGCTTCTTTCAGCTTGGGATCAAACATCAAGTTCCTCCATTGACAGAACAGTTTTACTTCATTCGTTTTATTGTACCCGATTCTGCCGGGAAATGCAATCATTGTTTTGGAGCAGCGACCAGCCGCACGCCGCCAGCTGTGCCCCATCCAGCGGCGGGATGGGCAGGAGGTTGAAGGCCCCGGTCAGGAGGTTGGCCGCCAGAAAGGCACTGGCCCGGATGGTGGCCCGCTGTTCCAGCCGAAGCATCCAGAGCCCGGCCAGCACCAAATTCACCGCAGGGCCTGCCGCGGCAAGGAGAGCGGTCTGCCACAGGGTCATTTCCCTGCCCCGGGTGCGCATACAAAAGCCGGTAAGGGTGACTTCAATGACCGGAAACTGCCCAAACAGGGCAAGATATATCCCGATGTGCCCCCACTCATGCAGGAATGCTGCCAGCAGCCCCAGCCGCAGAAACCCGCTTGCATCGAAATAGAGCAGAACGTACAGCGTCCCGCAGAGCAGCAGTGGGTCCCGAAACACAAACGGCCCGTACCGGAACCGATGCCGCATCACGGCAGGCTCAGTGCGGCAGAAGGATCATACCGGATGCCGCCTGTCAGAAATTCAAAGTGCAGGTGTGCCCCGGTGGCACGGCCCGTCTGTCCGGCAGTGCCCAGCCGCTGGCCTGCTGCAACCACCTCCCCGGCCCGGACATAGAGATACTGCATGTGGGCATAGAGCGTTTCCTGCCCGTCCCCATGGGTCAGCCGGACATAGTTGCCGTAAGCGGCTCCACGCCGGGCGGCGGTCACCACGCCGTCCAGTGCCGCAAGGACCGGTGTGCCCTCCCCGCAGGCAAGGTCCACGCCCCGGTGGAAGGCTTTTTCCCCGGTAAAGGGATCCTTCCGCCAGCCATAAGGGTCAGAGACACGCCACGCCGCCGTTTCCAGCGGGAAGCAGAGGATCTGCCCCGGCTTTGCCTGTTTCAGGCTGGCTCCCGCCGGGACATTTTTGCCCGCACAGACCGGGAGCACCCTGCCCGCCAGCAGAATGATCAGCAGCACCGTCAGGGCCAGCACCGCCGCCCGTTGATATCGCTTGTGTTTCCCTGCTCGTCCATGTTTTGCCTGCATCTTTTCGCCCTCCGTTCTGGAAAGTGTATGCAGAAGGAAGATTACTGAGAACCAGAACACCCCCTGGGAGATTTCCCAGAGGGTGCTATTTCCGTATTTACCGGCGGAGCCAGTCATGGAGCCGCTGGAAGAGGCTGGAGTGGCCGTGCCGTTCCGCGCGATCAACAGCGTGCGAAGTGGGTGCGCTCTGCACAGCCGGAGCAGGTGCTGCTTTCACCGTGGCAGGCTGTTTTGTTGGTTCTGCGGGCTGCTCCGCCACCTGAACCGGCTCCGGTCTCGTTTCGGGCTCAGACAGCCGTTCCGGTGCCTTTATTTCAGGCTGCTCCGGTTCTGCCGCAGAAGCGGTATCCCGGGCAAGCCAGTCATCCCGGAGCAGATCGTACATGTCCATCTGGCCGTTGACAAGGGGCTCACCGGGGGCCGCTTTCACCTTCTGATAGCTGCCGTCTGCCCGCATCTCCCGGGCATTGACATTATCCCGCAGCTGCAATTGGAGGATATCGCTCAGCTTCCGGATGAGGACAGGGTCCTCCACCCGGACACCCACCTCCACGCGGCACTCGGTGTTGCGGGTGAGGAAATCGCCGGAGGCGATATAGATGCGGGTGGTCACGCCATCGTAGAAGCTGTAGATGCGGCCATGCTCAAGGTAGCGGCCCACCAGACTGCGGATATGCAGGTTCTCGGTCTTACCCAACACCTCGGCGCGGACACAGCAGATGCCGCGCACGATCATATCGATGCGAACCCCCGCACAGCTGGCTTCTTCGAGCTTCAGGATGATATCCCGATCCGAGATGGAGTTGTTTTTCAGGATCATGGATGCCGGGCGGCCCAGCTTGGCTGCATTGATGACCCGGTCCATCTCGTCCAGCAGCACGCTCTTGAAGCGCAGAGGAGCCACCAGCATCTTCTCGGTGGTCTCCGTCAGCTTCTGCACGGCAAGGTTCTGGAACACGTTGGAGGCTTCCTCACCGATGCCCAGATCTGCCGTGATGAACGAATAATCGGTATAGAGCTCGCTGGTCTTTTCGTTGTAGTTGCCGGTGCCGATCTGGGTGATGTAGCTGTAGCCCTGCGGGCCCTTTTTCGTGATGAGGGTCAGCTTGGAGTGCACCTTGTAATCATCAAAGCCGTAGAGGATGGTACAGCCAGCCTCTTCCAGCTGCTTGGACCAGTCGATGTTATTCTGCTCGTCAAAGCGGGCACGCAGCTCTACCAGAGCCACCACTTCCTTGCCGTTTTCGGCGGCTTCGATCAGGGCCTGCACGATCTGGGATTCCCGCGCCATCCGGTAAAGGGTCATCTTGATGGAGATGACCTCCGGATCCCGCGCAGCCTTTTTCAGCATCGCGATGAAGGGGCGGATGGACTGATACGGATAACTGAGCAGGACATCGTGCTTTTCCACCTCGGCGGCAAGGTCATAATCCTGGGGCGGCAGCATGGGCCGGGCCGAGGGATAGAACAGCTCCGGGTTGCCCTCGGCCTCCATTTTACCGGTGAGCTTGTAGAAGAAGCTCAGATCCAGCGGGCTCTTCTGGGCAAATACCCGCTTATGGCTCAGTTCCAATTTATCGCAGAGGAGACGCAGGATCTCCTGCGGGGCCGTGGGAGTTACCTGCAGGCGGACAGCGGCCAGCTTGCGGCGGCGCTTGAGCAGGTCGGCCATGATCTCGCGGTAATCGATATCATGGTCCATCATGCCCTCTTTTACATCAATGTCAGCGTTGCGGGTAACGCGGAACAGGCACTTTTCCTGCACAGCATCCTTGCCGAAGATGAGAGACGCATAATGCAGCACCAGTTCCTCCGTCAGGGCAAACTCGGTCTTGCCCTCCCGGCGCACCAGGATCAGCCGCTCCATCTGGCTGGAGATGGGGATCATGCCAAGGCTCTGGCCCTCTTTTTCCTTGAGCAGAGCGCCGAGGTAGATTTCCTTATTGCGCAGGAATGGGAACGGGTGGCGGTTGTCCACGATCTGCGGGCTGAGGATGGGGAACAGCTCGTTCTGGAAGTATTTTTTCCAGAAGCGCTCCTGCTCCTTATCCATCGCATCAAAGTTCACCTTTTTATAGCCGCAGGCATCCAGATTTTCCAGCGCTTTCTCGTAGTATTTATCGCAATCCTCCTGCAGATGGGCAACCTTGGGCATGATGGCGTTCAGCTGTTCCTCGGCCGTCATGTTGGTCTTGTTCTCACGCTTGTCCTTGTCTTTCTGACTGCGTGCAAGGTTGGCGCGCTCCTGCAGGGAGCCTACACGCACCATGAAAAATTCATCCAGATTGGAGCCATAGATGGCAAGGAATTTCACCTGCTCTGCCAGCGGGACATTCTTATCCTTGCCCAGCACCAGCACACGGCGGTTAAAATCCAGCCAGCTGAGTTCACGGTTGATGAAGATCGTATCCTCTTTCATAGTAGTTTACTCCCTTTTTCCCTGACATGCGGCTTTCGCCGCAGCGCTTCAGCTCACATAAGCAAGCCCATCCCACTCATCCACCACTGCTTCCGTCAGGCCGGGCACAGCAGCAGCATCTTCCACTGCAGCAAAGCGCCCGTACTGCTCCCGGTATTCAATGATGGCCCGGGCGCGCTGCTCCCCCACTCCCGGCAGGGTGCAGAGAGCATCTAACCCGGCGGTGTTCAGATCGACCCGCGCCGGCTGGATGAGCGGTGTTTCACTCCCGGCTGCACGGCCCGGCCCTGTCTGCCGCGGAACGGCAAACCCAAACGCCAGCGCGACGCATACCGCGCAAACAAGGGCCGCTGTCCACAGAAATCTCTGTTCCGTTTTCGTGAGACCGGCTTTCTTCATTCCATTGTACCCGACTTTCTCTGAAAAAGAAAGCCCTCTGCGGAGAATTTGCAGAGAGCTTTACAATGATTTTACGCAGAAGTTTCCGCACGGCGCACCATGCTGTACAAAAGCTCTGCCGCTGCACCGGTATCGTGGTCAGTCAGGGTCATCCGGTTGGCAGCAAGGCGCAGTTCAGGTGCGGCATCCGCAGGCACAATGCTCTCCCCCGCCAGATGGACAAGGTCGAGCATCTGAGTGCAGCCGGCCAGCACCGTCAGCTGCTCGGCAGCATAGCCGGAGGGAGGGCAGACGGCATTGAGCATGGCACTGCCTGAGACAAGGCCCGGGGTAAGCACCAGCGTATCCGGTGCAAGGCGCTCCGCATGCAGGAAGGCTGCCGCGTCCCCCAGCGCCTTTTGAAGTGTGGGCAGAATGGGCATCTGCTTTTTGTCCTGATAGAACAGGATGCGCAGAACGTCCTCGCCCTTGACATCGGCGGCGTTGCTCAGCACAAAGGGAGTCCACTCCTGCTTGAGGTGGAACACCAGTCCCTCGCTCATCCGCACAGCACGGGTGGAGCCATCGCGCATCTGCAGGGCAATGCCCACGCCGGACAGGGAGGGCAGCATCTTCAGGACAGACTCCTCCATCCCCTCAAAGCTGCACAGCGCAGTGCCGGAACCCTCCGAAAAGTTGTAGGCCAGTGTACCGCCGCAGACCAGCGCAGGCGCACTGAGCCGCACCCCGCCCAGCAGAGAGCGGACCGCCCGGGGCGAGCGCTGAGAGAAAACGGTCAGCCTGCCACCCCTGCTGGAAAAAAGCTGCAGCACATCCCGCTGGAGCTGAGGCAGATTGCCTCCAGCATCCAGCAGCAGGCTGTCCAGATCACAGAGAACTAAGGTCTGGTCAATGGTCGTCTCTTTCATAGGGTATTTCCTCCTGTGCGCTGACGGAGCGTGGTCAAGAAGCGGATGAAGTAATCCGGCAGCTCAGAATCGAACCGCAGGCGTTCGCCCGTGATGGGATGAACAAAACCCAGCGTTTTTGCATGCAGGCACTGGCCATGCAGGCTGGTGATGCAGTTGTGGGGGCCATACACCGGGTCGCCCGCCACCGGGTGGTGGATGGAAGCCATGTGAACGCGGATCTGGTGGGTGCGGCCCGTTTTCAGGCGGCACTCCAGCATCGTGAACTCGCCCAGCCGTTCCAGCACTTTGTAGCCGGTATAGGCATACTTTGTGTGAGGCTCACTGGCCGGATAGACCGCCATCTTCTTGCGGTCGGTCTTGCTGCGGCCCAGATTGGACTCCACAAAGCCCTCATCCTGTGCAAAGCCGCCGTACACGATGGTATTGTAGGCACGCTCCACGCTGTGCACCGCCATCTGCTGCGACAGGCCGATGTGGGTGGCGTCATCCTTGGCCACCACCAGCAGGCCGCTGGTGTCCTTGTCGATGCGGTGCACGATGCCGGGGCGGATCTCGCCGCCGATGCCGGACAGGCTGCCCTTGCAATGCCACAGCAGGGCGTTGACCAGGGTGCCGTCCGGGTTGCCGGGGGCCGGGTGCACCACCATGCCCTTGGGCTTGTTGACCACCAGCAGGTGGGCGTCCTCATACACGATATCCAGCGGGATCTCCTGCGGAACGGCCTCGATGGGCTTTGCGTCCGGGATCTCCAGCAGCACGGTGTCCCCTGCTTTCAGCTTGAGACTTTTGGCCACGGTCTTGCCGTTGCACTGCACATGGCCGTCAGCTACCAGTGCCTGCAGCGCCGAGCGGGACAGGCCAGTATCCTCACCGCTGAGGAAGCGGTCAATGCGCTGGCCCGCCGTCTCCTGCTCCACCACAAATTCACGCTGTTCCATGGTTTACGGCTCCTTCGGGGCGTCGGCATTGCCGGAGTGGCTCTCTTCCAGAAAGATCACCAGCACCCAGAGCGCCACGCCTACACACACGCAGATGTCTGCAAAGTTGAACACAGCGAACCGCATGAACAGCAGGTTGATGTAGTCCACCACTTCACCGTTGAGCACGCGGTCGATCAGGTTGCCAATGCCGCCGCCCAGCACCAGAATGAGCGCCGCCTGCTGCAGGTATTTGCCCCGGCTGCGGAAAAACAGCGCGTAGGCTACCAACAGCAGAGCTGCACTGGTTGCAGCAATGAGGAACAGCTGCTTGCCGCTGAGCAGGCTGAACGCCATGCCCTGATTGAGCACGAACCGCAGCTCCACCACATGCGGGATGAGCGGCATGGCCCCTACCGGCTGCAGCACATTGGATGCCCACAGCTTGATGAGCTGGTCGATGCCCACCAGCGCCGCCACCGCGGCCAGATTGAAAAGTACAAATGCCATAGGTTACTCCCAAACGATCCGGTATGAAAAAACGGCGCTCCCCGGTATAAGGGAGCGCCGCCCTCAAAAACGATCGTGTTTCTGATAAATTTTAGGCTTCCACAACGCTGGCGCAGCGTGCGCACAGGGTGGGATGTGCGGCGTGGCTGCCGATGGTAGCAGAATACTTCCAGCAGCGCTCGCACTTTTCGCCGGTGGCGTGGGCCGCTGCAACGCCCAGGCCTTCGACGGCGCTGGCAGCACCGCCTTCGCCCTTGACCAGCTCCACCTGGGAGACGATCATCAGGTCGGCCAGCTCATCCATGGGGATGCTGTTCAGCAGGCCGTAGACGGCATCGTTGCAGTACAGGGTAACGGCAGCTTCCAGAGAAGCACCGATGATCTTTTCGGCACGGGCCTGCTCCAGCACCTTCTTGACCTCGTCACGCACAGCGATGAGCTGAGCCCACTTGGCCTTGAAGGCGTCGTCGGCGGCATACTGGCCAGCCTTGGGCATGTCCTCGAACACGACATACTTGTTCATGCCCTCGGTCTTAGGCATAAAGTCCCAGATCTCCTGGCTGGTGAAGCACAGGATGGGGGCAATGATCTTATCCAGAGCCACCAGGATCTTGTACATGGTGGTCTGTGCGGCCTTGCGGGCAGCACCGTTGGTGCAGTACAGACGATCCTTGGTGACGTCCAGATAGAAGTTGGACATGGCCACCACGCAGAAGTTGTACACAGCGTGGTAGACCTTGTTGAAGTCGTACACAGCGTAGCCAGCGTTGGTGTTGACGATCAGGTCATCCAGCGCAGCCAGTGCCCAGCGGTCGATATCCTGCAGCTGATCGTCTGCAACACAATCGGTGTTGGGGTCAAAGCCGTCCAGATTGCCCAGAATAAAGCGGGCGGTGTTGCGGATCTTACGGTAAGCCTCGCTGAGCTGCTTGAAGATGTTCTTGCCGGCGCGCACGTCCACGGTGTAATCGGAAGAAGCCACCCACAGACGGATAATATCGGCGCCGTAATCCTTGATGATCTCGCTGGGCTCCACGCCGTTACCGGCGCTCTTGTGCATCTGCTTGCCCTGCTCGTCCACAACCCAGCCGTGGCACAGCACGGACTTATAGGGTGCGCAGCCCTTGCTTGCAACGCTGGTCAGCAGGCTGGACTGGAACCAGCCGCGGAACTGGTCGCCGCCTTCCATATACATATCGGCGGGGAAACGCAACTCGGGGCGCTCGTCCAGCACGGCAGCATGGGTGGAGCCGGAGTCGAACCAGACGTCCATGATGTCGGAATCCTTCTCCCACTCGGAAGCGCCGCACTTCTCGCACACTTCGCCTGCGGGGATGATCTGCTCGGCATCGTACTTATACCATGCGTCAGAGCCTTCCTTGCGGAACAGGGCGCTGACAGCCTTGATGGTAGCATCGGTGATGTGGTAGGTGCCGCACTTCTTGCAGTAGAAGGCGGGGATGGGCACGCCCCAAGTGCGCTGGCGGCTGATGCACCAGTCGTTGCGGTCGCGCACCATGCCGGTCATGCGGTCATGACCCCAATCCGGCATCCAAGTGACGGTATCAATGGCCTTGTACACGTCCTCGCGGAACTTGGCAATGGAGCAGAACCACTGCTCGGTAGCACGGAAGATGATGGGGTTGTGGCAGCGCCAGCAGTGGGGGTACTGATGCTTGATGTGCACCTGGCCCATGATGGCACCGGCTTCGGTCAGGTCGGCCAGAATGGTCTTGTTGGCAGCCCAGACACGCTGACCTGCGTACTTACCGGCCAGCTCCGTCAGGCAGCCGCCGTCGTCCACAGGAACAGTGATGGGCACGTTGTACTTCTGAGAAACATTGAAGTCATCCACGCCGTGGCCGCCTGCGGTGTGGACGCAGCCGGAACCGCTTTCCAGCGTGACATGGTCACCCAGGATGACGGTACCCTCCTTGGGCAGGTAGACGTGATGATAGCGCATCAGCTCGAACTCAGCGCCGGAAACAGGCTCGCCCACGATCTCGTAGTTCTCAATATGGCAGGCATCCATCACGCTCTTGACCAGCTCGGTGGCCATGATATGGTACTCCTCGCCGATCTTGACAAAGGAATACTCAAAGGCACCGTTCAGGCAGATGGCCTCGTTGGCGGGCAGGGTCCAGGTGGTGGTGGTCCAGATCACGAAGTAGGTCTTTTCCATCGGGATGCCGTACTTTGCCAGCACACCGT
>ERZ772954.2610-NODE-2610-length-11146-cov-13.604093_pt1 | contig 11146 bp, 10 predicted proteins | sample MGYA00580684_ERZ772954 | MGnify/ENA primary metagenome ERZ772954 (study PRJEB29015, sample SAMEA2737654) | human gut metagenome | biome: human gut; feature: human-associated habitat; material: faeces | place: China | collected 2012 ...
GCCTGCTTGCGGGCCTCGTGCACCGAGCTGCCCTCGATGATGCTGTCCGGGCGGGCAAAGTAGATGAACTCGAACACGCACATCTGGGTGTCCGGGCGGCCCACATGGTCGGTGATGCTGCGCAGCTCGCCGGTCTTGGCGTCGGCCACCACGATCTCGCCGGGTTTCACGTCCCGCAGCAGGGTGGCACCCACAGCGTCCAGGGCACAGCTCTCGCTGGCAAAGACGTAGCCGCCGCCGGGCAGCGTGCCGATGCACAGGGGGCGGTAGCCGCGGGGGTCGCGCACCGCGATGAGTTTGGTGGCGGACATGATCACCAGACTGTACGCGCCTTCCAGCACGTCCATGGTCTTGCTGATGGCCGTCTCGATGCTGCCCATGCGCAGGCGGTTGCGGGTGATGAGGTAGCAGATGACCTCGGTGTCCGAGGAGCCGTGGAAGATGGCTCCCTCGTTTTCCAGCTGACGTCGCAGCTCAATGGCGTTGGTCAGGTTGCCGTTGTGGCACAGAGCCATGGTGCCGCGGCCGTGCCGCACGATCATGGGCTGAGCATTGGCCCGGATGCGGCTGCCGGAGGTGGCGTAGCGCACATGGCCGGTGGCCATATGGGCGTTGGGGTTGGCCAGGCTGCCCAGCACCGCCGGGGTGAACACCTCGTTCACAAGACCCAGATCCCGGTGGCCCTGGATGACGCCGTCGTCGTTCACGGCGATGCCGCAGCTCTCCTGCCCGCGGTGCTGCAGGGCATACAGCGCCGAGTAGGCGGCAGCGGCCACATCCTCGGTGCCGGCCCGGTCGTAGAGGCCAAAAACGCCGCATTCTTCGTGCAGCGGATATGCAAAATCAGACATTGGTTCTCCTTTACAGTTCGGCGATCTCCGCCTGCAGTTTTTCCTCCTTGGCCGCGATCTGTGCCGCCATGGCGGTGCGCTCGGCTTCCAGCTTCTCGGCCAGAGCCTCATCGCCCAGTGCCAGGATCTCAGCGGCCAGCCAGGCGGCGTTCTTGGCGCCGTTCAGGGCCACGGTGGCCACCGGGATGCCGCTGGGCATCTGCACGGTGGCCAGCAGGGCATCCAGACCGTCCATGGCACCGCCCTTCATGGGGATGCCGATCACCGGCAGCGTAGTGTTGGCGGCAAAGGCACCGGCCAGATGGGCTGCCATGCCGGCCGCGCACAGGATGACGCCAAAGCCATTGGCCTTTGCGCTTTTTGCAAACGCAGCCGCCTCGGCGGGCGTGCGGTGTGCCGACAGGATGTGTGCTTCAAAGGGGATATCCAGCGCTTTGAGCTGGGCACAGCCCCCCTTGACCACCGGCCAATCGCTGTCGGAACCCATGATCACAGCAACTTTACGAACCATAATCCAAACCCTCTCTTTCCACTTCTGACAAACAAAAAAGGCAGTGGTACACCTGCACCACAGCCTTTATTTTTGCGTATTCTGTTCCCATGCCTTGCACGAAGCTGCACGATGCCCCTGACATGCACGAATATTGGTTCGTCCCATGCGACCCGGCAGCGTCTTTTTCATGGATCTCTTCCTCCGCAGTTTCTGTGCTGACATTTCTGCAGGGTGCGGGGCCCGCTCTATGGGGTGACCGTCCCTGTGCTACATACAGTTTACGGCAAAATAATGGCTTTGCAAAGGGTGTTGCGGCAAATTCTCCCTTGTGTTTCCATGCGCCAAAAAACTTTCAAAAGTTTTGTGCAGTTTCGCCATCGTTTTTCTTTTTAAGTATGACTTATGGTTTGAGTATATTTTCCGTAAAATCTTCCAACCGTCTTTGTCCCAAAAGACGTACTTTTCTGCCCGGTTCAGAAGATGATCTTTGCCGTGGTGGCCCGGGCGGCACGGATAAGGTCCGCCGGAGCACAGCACACCTGGGTGCCGATGCGCCCGCCGGAAACATACACTTTTTCCTGTGCGAGGACGCTCTCGTCGAACACGGTCTTGTACTGCTTCTTCATGCCCACGGGGCTGCAGCCGCCGCGCACATAGCCGGTGACCTTGTTGATGTCGGCTACATGGATCATGGCCACGCTCTTTTCGCCCACGCTGCGGGCGGCGGCTTTCAGATCCAGCTCTGCCGCCACCGGGATGACAAACACAAAGTAGTTTTTGCTGCTGCCCTGGGTCACCAGCGTCTTGTATACGCAGGCCGGGTCCTCGCCCATGCTGCCGGCCACATCCACACCGGCCACGGCCACGCCCTCTTCGTGGGCGTACTCGTGGGCCGTATAGGGCACCTTTTCACGTTCCAGAATGCGCATGGCATTGGTTTTTGCTTCTTTTCCCATATTACTTCCCTCTCTATCTATCACTTTCTTTCATTTTACCACTTTTTTGAGAAAATGAAAAGCCGCCCTTGACTTCCGGCAGCAGCAGTGATATCATGGCATCATCACTTCAGGAAACTGAAGTCCCGTATTGCAGTCCACGCAGCGGAGGCCCCTCCCTGCCGTACCGATAAAGGAGATTTGCCGTATGATCATCGTACTGAAACAGAATGCCCCCGACGTACAGGTGCGCGAGTTCTGCCACGAGCTGGAGGGCATGGGCCTGCAGATCAACGACTCCAAGGGCAGCGATACCCATATTCTTGGCCTCATCGGCGACACCAAGGCCATTGCCGAAAGCTGGGTACTGGCAAACCCCGTGGTGGAGACCTGCCGCCGCGTGTCCGAACCTTATAAAAAGGCCAACCGCAAGTTCCACCCGGACGACAGCATCATCGACGTGGACGGCGTGAAGATCGGCGGCGGCAACTTTGCGGTCATCGCCGGCCCCTGCAGCATTGAAAGTGAAGAGCAGATCACCTACTGCGCCCAGCGCGTGAAGGCCGCCGGTGCTTCTCTGCTGCGCGGCGGTGCATTCAAGCCCCGCACCTCCCCCTACTCTTTCCAGGGCATGCGCAGCGAGGGCCTGGACCTGCTCAAGCTGGCCCGCCGCGCCACCGGTGCCCCCATCGTCACCGAGATCATGAACACCGAGCACCTGCCCCTGTTCGAGAACGTGGACCTGATCCAGGTGGGTGCCCGCAACATGCAGAACTTTGAGCTGCTCAAGGCCGTGGGCCGCCAGAAAAAGCCGGTGCTGCTCAAGCGCGGCCTGGCCAATACGCTGGAAGAGTTCGTGATGAGCGCCGAGTATATCATGGCCGAGGGCAACGAGAATGTCATCCTCTGCGAGCGCGGCATCCGCACCTTTGAGACCAGCATGCGCAACACCCTTGATCTGGCCGGTGTGGTGATGCTGCACAAGATGACCCACCTGCCCGTAGTGGTGGACCCCAGCCATGCCTGCGGCCACGCCTGGATGGTGCCGGAGCTGGCCAAGGCTGCCGTTGCCGCCGGGGCCGACGGCCTGATGATCGAGGTGCACAACAACCCCGCCAAGGCCAAGTGCGACGGCGCCCAAAGCCTGACCCCCGACCAGTTCGATGAGCTGATGCAGTTCATCGGCAAAGAGGTCGAGTTCTTCGGCAAGAAGATGAACTGAACCATTTGAACCCTCTCAGTCATCGCTGCGCGATGCCAGCTCTCCCGAAAGGGAGAGCTTTTATGTTTGCGGGGAACATTCTGCTGCCCGTGCTGGCTTTCCGGCCGTTCCCCGAAAGGGGTCGTTTCCTCATTTTCTTTTCCGCAGTTTTGTGTTATACTATAATATATTTTGCAGTTTACTTCTGAAACGAGGTATTTTCAATGAAAGCACATATTGCACGCAACCAGAACGCCGGGGTGCCGCTGGCGCTGGGCTGGAACCTTTCCGCCGGCGACCGCGGCAAGCTGGACGGCATGGCCCCTGCCTTTGGCATGAAGGTCCTGCCCGTGTCCCCTGCCGACGCCGGCAAGACCGTGGCGCAGCTGCTGGGTGAAGTGGAGACCAGATCCGCCCGCACGCTGGTGCTGGAGCCGGGGGCTTACCCGTCCGCTCTGGTGCTGGCCAACTTCAAGGACAAGGACGTGGACACCCTGCTGGACCTGCTGAAGCAGGCGCAGGTAAACATCCCCCTCAAGGCCGTGGTGACCCCCGCCAACCGCAGCTGGGTGTTCGGTGACCTGCTGGCTCACCTGCAGGAGGAGCACACCGCCTTTACCGCAGCAAAGGAGAACCAGACCCGATGAAAACCACCCTGTTCAACCGCCTCACCGCCGGACTGCTGGCGGCGGTGCTCTGTCTGAGTGTGCTGGCCGGCTGTGCCGCCAAGCCCCAGAAGGAGCTGACCCGCTACAGCACCATCTTCTATGATGTGTTCGACACCGTCACCCAGGTGATCGCCTACTGCGAGAGCGAGGAAGAGTTCACCAAGCAGATGGAAGCCCTGCACGCTGACCTGATTTCTTACAACCAGCTGTACGACATCTACAACGACTACGACGGCGTGGTGAATGTGAAAACCATCAACGACAACGCCGGCAAGGCCCCCGTGCAGGTGGATGACCGCATCCTGTCCATGCTGGAGCTGGCTCAGAAGATGTACGACACCACAAACGGCAAGCTGAACGTGGCCATGGGCAGCGTGCTGAACATCTGGCACAACTACCGCGAGGCCGCCGAGAGCCACCAGAACGAGGCCGACAACACCCTGCCCACTCAGGAGGAGCTGGAAGCCGCAGCCCAGCACTGCGACATCAACAATGTGGTGATCGACGAGCAGGCCAAGACCGTGTACCTGGCCGACCCGGAGATGTCGCTGGATGTGGGCAGCGTGGGCAAGGGCTACACCGTGGAAATGGTGTGCCAGGCCGCGCAGGCCCGGGGCCTTACCAGCGCACTGGTAAGCGTGGGCGGCAACCTGCGTGCCATTGGCAAGAAGCCCGACGGCAGCCAGTGGACCGGCGGCGTGGAGAACCCGTGGAACGCTTCGGAGGTGTACACCACCGACTCCCTGTTCGGGGCCGCCATCAACATGAGCGACATGGCACTGGTGACCAGCGGCGACTACCAGCGCTACTTTGTGGTGGACGGCAAGCGCTATCACCACCTGATTGACCCGGACACCCTGTGGCCGGCTGCCTATTTCAACAGCGTGACTGTGCTGTGCCCGGACTCCGGCATGGCCGACTGCCTGACCACCGGCCTGTTCTGCATGCCGCTGGAAGAGGGCCAGAAGCTGGTGGAGTCGCTGGACGGCGTAGAGGCCATGTGGTGCACCCCGGACCAGCAGGCGGTCGCCTCCAGCGGCTGGGAGAGCCATACCCGGAAGTAACCGGAAATTTCCGGAAATTCATCTCATAAGCAAAAGCCCCGTGTGTTCACGATGCGGAACACACGGGGCTCTGTTTTTGATGTGAGTTTGTCGGCTCAGAAGCCGGTCGGCGGGACGTAATAGCTGGGCAGGCCGCCTTTCTGGCTGGCTGCTGCCTGCTGGCGCAGTGCCGAGCGGGTGACCTCGGCCCAGGAATACTGGGTCATATATTCACCGCGGTAGCTGCTGATGGTGGAGCGGTCTCCCCGCAAGAAGTTGTAATAATCGCACTCCACCTTGCTGGTGTCGATGGCCAGCGTACTGCGGCCGCGCACCAGCAGCCCGCGCACACCAGCATCCTCCAGCGTATGGCTCAGGTCAAAGATCAGATTGCGCAGATGGCTGTGCAGGGACGCCGTATCGGGCTTGTCCTCCCAGAGCACAGCCAGCATCTCGCCGTTGGTGCAGGTGGCACCGTTGCGGTCCACCAGATAGGCCAGCAGCTCCTTGCTCTTGCTGCGCTTGAACGAGAGCGGACGCCCGCCCACGAACACTTCAAAGTTGCCAAAGCACTGCACCTTGACGCCCGCAGGCACATCCTCGGCCGGATACCGCAGATTTTCCAGCACATTGCGCACATCAGCCTCGTTAGCCGGTTTGAGCAGGAAGCCGCTGACAAAGATCTGCAGGGCTTCCAGCGCATACTCAGGGTGTTCCGTCACCACGATCAGATTGCAGCGCGGCTGGATCTTCTGGATCATGCGAGCCAGGGCGAGGCCGTTCATCCCCGGCATCTCCAGATTCAAAAAAGCTGCATCCATCGGACCCTGACGCAGCCAGGTCAACGCATCGTCTGTGGTCATCGCACTGATATAATCGCAATCCGGTGCCACTCTGCACAAGATACGGATCAGAGAATTGATCGCAAGCTGTCCGTCGTCTACGACCAGAATTTTCATCCATATCACCTCCTGACGTATGTAAGCAAATTCCCCTTCTCCTTATAATTTTATCACGCAGACGTTCTTTAAGCAAGTTCTTTCGGGCAAAAAAAGCCAAAAAGCCATTCCCGTCGGAAACTCTCGTCGTGCTCTTGGCACTTTGACGAGAAATCCGACCCGAAAATGGCAATTCTGACCGTTCTATTGGGTTAGCAGCAAGGCATTGTTTCTGCCAGTCAGCGCATCCGCATCCGGCTGTCCCAGCATGCCGCACAGCCGCTCATAGGCCGCCTGCATCCGGGTGGCCCGGGTCGTGCAGTTATGTGCGTCCGAGGAGATCGCGTCCACAAGGCCGTCCTTCAGCCAGCGGTCCAGCTTCCGGCGCTGAAAGAATCCGCCCTCCAGCACCGTGGCCGCATTGACCTGACAGCGGATGCCGTACTGTTCCTTCAGGCGGGACAGCGCACCGCTGCGGGCAAGGCGGGGGTAGCGCTCAATGTGCGCCAGCAGCACCCGGTAGCCGCTGCCGGTGATCTGCCGCAGGGCCGTTTCCACTTCCGCCGCCGCCACATCGGGCACGAACTCCAGCAGCACCCAGTCGGTGCCGCCCAGCGTGACCAGGCTGTGCTCCGCCGCCGCATAGGCCGCAGCCGGGGTATACAGCAGCTCCGAGCCGCTTTCCAGCATCAGGTCGTAGCCCTTTTCGGCGCAGTAAGCCCGTGCAAAATCAAGATGCCGCTGATACACGTCCAGCGGAAAGGGCTCCATGCCCGGCGTGCTGTGAGAGGTGGCAAACAGACGGGTGACCCCATCCGCCGCCGCCGCATCCAGCATGGCAAACATCTCTTCCCGCGTGCGGGCACCGTCGTCCACACCATAGACGAAATGCGCGTGATAATCCGTAAAGCCGCTCATTTCTTTTCAGCCGTGTGCTTGTGCTTATAGTACCGGTTGTAGTAGCCATATTTGCCGTAGGTACGGTAGTAATACTTGCGGCTCAGGTAGCTGTCGTAATCCACCTGGTTCAGCACAGTGCCCAGGATGGGGCAGCCGCTCTGCTCGATCTGCTGCTTCACGTCCAGCAGCTCCTGGCGGCGCACATCGTTGTACTGCACAGCGATCAGGGTGCCGTCGCAGGATTTTGCGATCTCGGCAGCATCAATGACCACACCCACAGGGGCGGCGTCCACCAGCACATAATCCACCCTCTGGGCCAGGGTGTCCAGCAGGTCCTTGAAGTGATGGTTGCTCAGCAGAGCCAGAGGGTTGGGCACATCCCGGCCCACCGGAACCATCAGGGCACCGGGGATGTCGGTCTGGTAGATGACCTCCTCCATGCCCACCATGCCGGCCAAAAAGTGGGAAAGGCCCTTGTCGTCGTTGCGGCCGTTCTCAAACTGCAGGCCGTACTGGGCGTTTATCATGCTGCGGCGCAGGTCGGCGTCCACCAAGGCCACCTTCATGCCACGCTGGGCCAGGGTCCGCATCAGGTTCATGGACAGATAGCTCTTGCCCTCCGAAGCGTGGCAGCTGGTGATCATGATCTTTTTTACAGTTTCACCTGCAAAGGACAGGTTGGTGCTCAGGGTGTTGAAGGCCTCGCTGCCTGCATAGTCCAGTTCCGGAAATTTTATGATCTTCAGCTGTTTCATGCGTTCCTCCCGGCCTTTCCGCCCACACGGCGGCAAATATCTTTGCTCAGGCGCTTCATGCGGCGCTGGAAGTTGCTGCCCTTTTTGGGCTCGGTGCCACCCACCAGGGGCACAGAGGCCAGCACCACCATGCCGGTGTACTTGCGGATCTCCTCAGCGGATTTATAGGTATCGTCCAGCAGCACCCGCAGCACCACAACACCGCAAGCCAGCACAAAGCCTGCCAGGAAGCCCAGCAGGATGTTCTTGGTCTTGCTGGGGCTGAAGGGGTTGGCCGGTACCCGGGCCGAGGACATGATGGTGGGCTCGTCGGTCTTCATCTTCTCCGCAATGTAGCTTGCGCCCACCTCAGCATACTCATTGGCAATGGCTGCAGCCTCTTCGGGGTCTGCATCGGTCACCGTAATGTCCAGCATACGGGTGTCGTTGGCATTGGTCACGCTGAGCATGTTGTCCATCTGGGTATAGGTATAGTCCAGATCCAGTGCACTGATGACCTTTTCGTGGACCTCCCACATCTCAAACACCTTGATGTAGTCGCTGGTCAGGGCGCTGCCGATCTGAATATCCGACAGGTTCAGCACCGAGTCGTTGCGGCTGACCACATAGATGGTAGAGGTGGCCTTGTAGAGGGGGGTCACCAGCAAAAAGGTATAGAGTGCTGCCAGCACCGCTCCTGCTGCGGCGGCTGCCGCAATAAACTTCCAGTGGTCCAGCAGGCCCATGCACAGTTCCAGAAGATCAATGGTATCTTCTTCCTGCTGCGGCCGCACCTCGGAACGATAAGGTTCCTGCGTTAAAGTATCTCGCTGCACTTCGTTGCTCCTTTAAAATCCCTTGGCTTTCTCCGTGAAAAATGCGGCGTCCTCTTTTTCGGAAGAGAGCGCCGCAGGACAAAGTCGTTCTGTTTTTACTTCCGGGTCACAGCTGCAATGTAGGCCTTGCCTGCCTGCAGGTTGATCATGGTGGTGGCATCCAGCTCCAGCTGGACCTTACGGACCTTACGGGCCACACCGTTCACCACAACGGTCTCCTCCACGACCACACCGGCCAGAGGCAGGTTGACGATCTTGCCGTTGGGGGTCTTAACACGGATGATCACGGCAACGGTGGTGCCGCTCTCCGGCAGAGCTGCCATGGGGACCTTGATGGTGGTCTTGTCCATGTCGGTCTTGTAGCCGGAGACCTTGATCTCCTTGATCTCGCTGACGGTCACGGCGTCCTTCTCACTGCCCAGGATCTTCGCAGCTGCATCCACAGCCTCTGCAGTCAGGTACTTCTCCACACCCTCGCCCTTCAGCTGGGTCTCTTCCTTATTGGAATCCTCCGTGATCTTGACCTCCACCTGCAGGCCCTCACTGCTGACAGAACCGGAAGTAGAGACCTCGGTCTTGCCTGCATCGGCATCGGGCAGGTCGATGAAGTAGTGGAACACGCGCTCCGGCAGTTTGTCCGCCTCGTCGAAGAGCAGCAGAGGTGCCTCCATCTGTATCAGGTCGTCGATGATGCGGTCGAGCAGTTCTCTGACGCTGTAACCTTCCGTCCGCTGTCCGATGCGCCGTGCTATCTCACGGATGAAGTCGCTCTTCTTCATGTCTTCCGAGCAGAGGATATAAAAGACCTCGCCGTGCTCCGTGGCGTAGAGCTTCGCCGTGGTGGTCTTGCCGCAGCCTGCTTCACCCACCACCCAAGTGACATTTTTCACCGCCTGGGCGTCCTGCATGGCGAACGCCATCTCCTGAAAGGCACGTGTCTCCACCACCTGCCAGTCGGTTCCGGTACCGGTGCCCAGCTGCGCCCCCAGGTTGCGCCACATGTCGTCGCTGATGTTCTCCCACTTTCCCTGCAAGATGCTGCTCACCGTAGCGCTGCTGGTACCAGTCAGGCTTTGCGCAGCCTTGTTCTGGCTTGGAAACTTGGCCACATATCCGCGCAGCCCTTCCTGTATCCGTTCTTTCTCACTCTTTGTCAGTTTCATAATATTGTCCTTTTAATGTTTTACTTTTTTACCCTTTTACTTTTTTACCTTTCAGAGTTTCCCTGCCACCGAAGCCATATCGACTTTAACAGGTGAAGCTATATCCTTTTCCTTATTGGCATTAACTTCTTCACACCAATCCGTCAGACTGATTTGCTTGGTTATCTTCCCTATTGTGAAGTCTTTGGGAGGTTGGGAGTACAGGGCAAACCTTGATTGGGCTTGTTCCTGCTGTTCCTTGTTCAGCCCCTTCAGCTTCGGATAGTTAAGCCCGTTCTGCTCCGGATCGGTTCCATGGGCAATGGCTATGCATCTGCCCGCCACTACACGTTCTATGCGATCCTGCTTGCCGGCCTCGATGGCTTCATGTATCAAGGCTTTCTCCTCGGCACTCTGGTCCTGCAAGGCACGGTGTATCTCCAGGTAGGGACGCGCCACGGCAGAGAAACGCTTTCCGCCGGCAAGGTCAATCGAATAGAGATTGACCGTGGTCATGTCATTCGGGTCATATTGCACATAGAACTTCTCCCACGTGTGCAGCCTGCGCCATTCCAAGTCCGGGTCTTTGCCATTGAACACCTCCCATGTGTACTTCTGCTTCTTCACCTCAATAGTGATACCCTGGTCGGTGAACGTTGCAGGCCTGTCGTGCATAATCCAGAACATATCCACCATGTCCGCTGCTGTCACGACCGGTGTCTCCTCGTTTACGCTGCCTTCATATACTTCCATCCGGCTTTTGCCATAGATAGGGTGCTTCATCGAGTTCCACTTCTTCCGTGCTTCAGCGTAGATTCCTTTCAGCTCGTCCAATGTCGGCAGATTCTTCTTGTTGGCTTCCATGCTCTCAAGGTTAGGCCGGCTGCTGGCTTTCTTTGCGGTGATGTTCTGGCCCGTGAAGTTGTCATACTGGTGGAGAACCTGCTGCTGGAAGCGTCCGAATATGGCCTCAATCGTTTTGGAAGATCCGTTGTTGGGCATTGTGGCACGGTGGATATGGCATATTTTGTCCAAGAAGCCTTTTCCATTTGAGTTCGGCTGAACCTTGTTCAGTTTCTTATGTCCGCCCTGGTTGTCATGCACAATCTCGTATGGCTTGTGCCCGCTTGTCTGAATAGCCATGCGGAATGCGTGGTATTGTGCCTCGTAATCCTCCGAGTCGCTTATCCAGTAGCCCAGCATCACCTCGCTCATTGCGTCAATCACCTCGTAAACCTGTGTCGTGCGGACTTTCCCTTCCCCATCCTGATAATACAGGTTCAGCCTTGTCCCGTCACCATACCACAGCGAGTCACGGCGCGTGGGGAGCTTTGTCCTCTGCTTTCTGCCATATCTAAGGCGTGCGGCCTGCTCGCCATGCACCGCGTCAAACCATAAAGGTTCT
>ERZ772954.2624-NODE-2624-length-11121-cov-2.802458_pt1 | contig 11121 bp, 7 predicted proteins | sample MGYA00580684_ERZ772954 | MGnify/ENA primary metagenome ERZ772954 (study PRJEB29015, sample SAMEA2737654) | human gut metagenome | biome: human gut; feature: human-associated habitat; material: faeces | place: China | collected 2012 ...
TTAAGACACCGCCTTTTCACGGCGGTAACACGGGTTCGAATCCCGTACGGACTATAAGTACCAGCTAGAGAAAGCTGGTTTTTTTGTGTCCTTTTTGATAAAATAGAGGGGTTGACTGGCCTAGGTCAGACATTTTATACCACTTTAAAATCATAAATAACGAGACCTCGACCCGAAGAAAAAACTTTGTTTTGTGATGGCTGTCAGATGATAAGCAGTTGGTTGAGTCGTGGTCTTATTTGAATAAGAAAACAGATAATAAGGAAATGCAATGACATACTATAACGTTGGAAAGATTGTAAATACACAGGGCTTGCAGGGTGAACTTCGTGTTTTGTCTGTAACAGATTTTGCGGATGAGCGTTTTAAGAAGAAGAGTGTCCTAGCCCTTTTTGATGACAAAGATAATTACATCATGGATGTCGAGATTGCGAGTCACCGTAAACATAAAAACTTTGATATCGTTAAGTTTAAAGGGCTTTACCATATCAATGATGTAGAGAAGTATAAAGGCTGCAGTCTTAAGATTGCTGAGGAAAATCTAACAGACCTTGATGATGGGGAATTTTACTACCATGAAATCATTGGCCTTGATGTTTATGAAGGCGACACTTTGATTGGTCAGGTCAAAGAGATTCTCCAACCGGGTGCTAATGATGTTTGGGTAGTGAAACGTAAAGGCAAGAAAGACTTGCTCTTGCCATATATCCCACCTGTAGTTCTTGATGTTGATGTTGCAGCTGGCCGTATTGAGGTTGAGCTCATGGAAGGATTAGACGATGAAGATTGATATCTTGACCCTATTTCCAGATATGTTTGCTCCCTTAGAGCATTCCATTGTTGGTAAGGCAAAGGATAAGGGGCTTCTAGAAATCAACTATCACAATTTCCGTGAAAATGCGGAAAAGGCTCGTCATGTAGATGATGAACCTTATGGTGGCGGACAAGGCATGTTGCTACGTGCCCAGCCAATTTTTGACACCTTTGACAAGTTAAATGTCACTAAGCCTCGTGTTATCCTCCTAGATCCTGCGGGTCGTACCTTTGATCAGGCCTATGCAGAAGAATTGGCGCAAGAAGAGGAATTGGTCTTTATCTGTGGCCATTATGAGGGCTATGATGAGCGCATCAAAACTTTGGTGACAGACGAGATTTCCTTGGGAGACTTTGTCTTGACTGGGGGAGAGCTGGCTGCTATGACTATTGTAGATGCCACTGTCCGTTTGATTCCTGAGGTTTTAGGTAAGGAAGCTAGTCATAAGGATGATAGTTTCTCATCAGGGCTTTTGGAATTTCCACAGTACACTCGCCCAGCTGAGTTTCGTGGCATGAAGGTGCCAGATGTGCTCTTGTCAGGCCACCATGTCAATATTCGACGTTGGCGTATGGAGCAGAGTTTGCGTAAGACCTGGGAGCGTCGACCAGATCTTTTGGAAAACTATGACTTTACGGATGAAGAACGTCAGATTTTAGAAGAGATAAAAGCAGAAGGAAAATAAAATGTCAGAAGAAAAGATTTATGATATTACCATTATCGGTGGTGGACCAGTAGGACTTTGGGCTGCCTTTTATGCTGGACTACGTGGCATGACTGTTAATATTATTGAGAGTCTGTCAGAGCTTGGTGGACAGCCTTCCATCCTCTACCCTGAGAAGAAAATCTATGATATTCCAGCCTTTCCTCAAACAACAGGTGCGGAATTGACAGAAAACCTCTTGACTCAGCTTAAGCGTTTTGAAGATCGTGTCAGCATTCATTTGAAAGAGGAAGTTCAAACCTTTGAAAAGACCGATGGCATCTTCACAATTACTACTAGCAAGGGTCAACACTTGTCTAAGGCTATCGTCATTGCCTGTGGAAATGGTGCCTTCGCCCCACGTCCTTTAGGTGTGGACAATGAAGAAGATTATGCGGATAATAACTTGTTCTATAATGTGCATAGCCTGGACCAATTTGCTGGCAAGAAGGTTGTGATTGCTGGTGGTGGTGATTCAGCTGTTGACTGGGCCAATCACTTGGATGGTATTGCTGAGAGCGTGACCTTGATTCACCGCCGTGATGCCTTTCGTGCCCATGAGCATAGTGTAGAGCTTCTTCATCAATCATCAGTTAATGTGATGACACCGTATGTACCTCTTGAAATCAAGGGTGAAAATGGTCTTACCCAAAGTTTGACTGTTCAAAAAGTGAAGTCAGATGAAGTTGTGGAATTGCCGCTTGATGCCCTTATTGTTAGCTTTGGCTTCTCAACCAACAATAAAAACCTTCGTAACTGGAATGTTGATTACAAACGCTCTAGCGTTGCTGTTAATGCTCAGTTTGAAACTTCACAAGAAGGTGTTTACGCTATCGGTGATGCAGCAGAATATGAAGGCAAGATTGACTTGATTGCTGTGGGAATGGGTGAAGCTCCTATCGCTATCAATCAAGCTATTCAATATATTGATCCAGATGGTAAGAATCGTCCGGTTCACTCAACATCGTTAATTGAAGAATAATGTCAAAAGAAGGAAAGTCGCAAAAGAAGACTTTGTCTTCAATCTAAGGAGAGACTTGTCTCTCTTTTTTCATGTCTAAAAACGTGGTATAATACACCTATGGCTACAACGAAAAAAACGAAAAAAGGGGCGGCTTCTAAGAATGGTAAGAAGCGTCTTACAAAAGCAGAATTAGACAGACAGAAGGCGATTAAGCGAATGCTATGGACCTTCTTTTTTGCCTTTGTCTTAATTTTCCCAGTCTTTCGATTGGGTTTCTTTGGGGTTACCCTCTATAATATCTTTCGAGTATTTGTGGGGAGTATGGCTTACCCTTTAATTTTTGCTATCTATGTTTATCTCTTTGGCTTTAAATGGTTACGTAAACACAGTAACTATGTCACAGGATTTTGGATGGTCTTCGCGGGGCTCTTGTTGGAGTTTCATGCCTATCTCTTTAGTCTAGATCGTATGAGCGGTCTCGATATTTTCCCTGGTACCAAGGACTTGCTTTTTGGGGAACTTGTGAGTGTGCAAGTCGCTCGTTTTGCGGGTGGTGGTATGTTGGGGGCTCTTCTGTACCAACCGATTTCCTTCCTCTTTTCAAATATCGGTAGCTTCATGATTGGGGTATTGATTATTCTCTTGGGTGCTTTCATTCTTAGCCCTTGGGATGTCTTGGATATCATGGAGTATGCTAAGGAAGCTTGGCAAAAAGGGGCTGAGAAGCGTTTGGAACGGACGGCTCAACGTCAGGAGAAGAAGGCAGAACGTCAGGCTCAGAAAGAACGTGAAGCAGAAGAACGTGCCGAAGCCGAGCGTCTGGCTGATTTGACTGTCGACGAGGAGACGGGAGAAATCTTGGATGATGCCGCTGAGGCCTTGCCACAAGAAGCTGAGATTTTTGCACCTGAACCTGAAATCAGTGATTATGCCTCTGAGGACTACTATGATAATCTGCCTCCAGAGGATTATGAGGATTTCCAAGAAGATTATGCACCTTATCCAGAGGATGTGCCAAGCGAGGAGTTTCCCCCATCTATGGTGGTTGAGGGAGATGATGCCCCTGTTGAGGTTGATTTCACGCCTAAGGAACTCCTGCAGTATAAATTACCTCATATAGATCTCTTTGCACCTGATAAGCCTAAGAGTCAATCTAAAGAGAAGAACATCGTTCGTAAGAATATTCGAATCTTAGAAGATACCTTCAAGAGTTTCAATATTGATGTCAAGGTTGAGCGGGCTGAAATTGGACCGTCAGTGACCAAGTATGAGGTCAAGCCTGCTGTTGGGGTCCGGGTCAATCGCATTTCAAATCTAGCTGATGACTTGGCTCTGGCTCTAGCTGCGAAAGATGTTCGTATTGAGGCACCAATTCCTGGAAAATCTTTGGTTGGTATCGAAGTGCCTAACTCAGAGATTGCGACGGTTTCTTTCCGTGAACTTTGGGAACAGTCCAAGACGGATCCTAATAAGCTCTTGGAGGTTCCCCTTGGTAAGGCGGTTGATGGTTCGGCTCGTAGCTTTGATTTGGGACGGATGCCTCACTTGCTGGTGGCTGGGTCAACAGGTTCTGGTAAATCGGTTGCGGTTAACGGTATCATCTCTAGTATTCTTATGAAGGCTCGTCCTGACCAGGTGAAGTTCCTCATGGTCGATCCGAAGATGGTTGAACTTTCGGTTTACAATGATATTCCTCATCTTCTTATCCCTGTCGTGACCAACCCACGTAAGGCCGCTAAGGCTCTTCAAAAAGTGGTAGATGAGATGGAAAATCGTTATGAACTCTTTAGTAAGTTTGGCGTGCGTAACATTGCTGGCTACAATGCCAAGGTGGAAGACTGGAATGCCCAGTCGCAAGAAAAACAGATTCCCTTGCCTTTAATTGTGGTTATTGTCGATGAGTTGGCTGACTTGATGATGGTAGCCAGTAAGGAAGTGGAAGATGCCATCATTCGTCTGGGACAAAAAGCGCGTGCTGCGGGAATTCACATGATTCTTGCCACTCAACGTCCGTCGGTTGATGTTATCTCTGGTTTGATTAAGGCCAATGTGCCATCTCGTGTGGCCTTTGCGGTGTCTTCGGGAACAGATAGTCGTACCATTTTAGATGAAAATGGGGCAGAAAAGCTACTTGGACGTGGGGATATGCTTTTCAAACCGATTGATGAAAACCACCCTGTTCGTCTACAAGGTTCCTTCATCTCTGATGATGACGTGGAACGTATTGTGACCTTTATCAAGGATCAAGCTTCAGCTGACTATGATGAGAGCTTTGATCCTGGCGAAGTTTCTGAAAATGATTTTGGTGGAGGTTCCTCTGCCAATGGTGGTAGCTCAGAAGGTGACCCACTCTTTGAAGAAGCCAAGGCTTTGGTTCTTGAAACACAAAAAGCCAGTGCTTCCATGATTCAACGTCGTCTGTCAGTTGGTTTCAACCGTGCCACTCGTTTGATGGAAGAATTGGAAGAAGCAGGTGTTATCGGACCGGCTGAAGGTACCAAGCCGCGTAAGGTTTTGATGACTCAAGAATAATAATCTGGAAAGAGTCTCAAGCCTAGTTTTTGAAGGAATTAAAATCGACAAAAGAAATGAGAAAAATGAGTGTTTTGCCATTTGTTTTCTCATTCTTTTTTTATGTTCAAAATAGACCAAAAAATTGCAAAATATTCCATAAGAACGCTTACAAAACGAACATTTTCTGCTATAATAGGAGAAAAAGTGAGTAACAAAAACTAAGGAGTAAAAAATGGACAATTTATTAACCGTTCATTTTCATAGTATGCATGGCGACTATTCCAGATACAGTATGTGGAAGTGGCTAGATGGTTATTGGGGCGAAGAAGCCCATTTTTCACGTGAAGATGATTTTGGTCTTGTTGGTCAGGTTACTTCTCCCTCCAATCGTTTTATTGAATCTGTCAATCTTTTGGTAAAAACGGAAGGCTGGTCGAGGCAAACACATGATTATCGCGTTCGACGTTTCCTAGGGGATGCTCCAAATGCTATTTGGATAGTTGAAGGTGATCCAACGGTTTATTATTCTAAACAGGCAGCCTTGACTAGCCATAGTTTTGAAGGTCGCGACCAGCATGCCTTTGATGTGGCTCTCCGAAGACAGGAATTTGACCAGAAGTGGGGATTTCAAGGCTGGTTGGGTCATAAGTATGAAAAAGGGGCTACAGAGTTTCGCCTTTGGTCACCTCTAGCTCGTCGTGTACAGCTCTTACTTTTTAAAAAGGGCAGTAAAAAGCCTAAGATCATTAAGATGAGCCGAGGAACCAGTGTCAATAAGGACCGTCATGAGATGAATACTCACGGTGTTTGGAGTACCACTGTCAAAAAGGATTTGGATGGGGTAGCCTACCAATTTCGTGTGTATCATGAGGAAAGCTTCTATCAGGATACGAGAGATCCTTATAGTATCGCCCTTAGCTTAGATAATAAAAAAAGTTTGGTGGTCAATCCACAGCGACTTGTCCCAAGAGGGTATGAAAAGGTTACCAAGCAAAAAGCGAGCTGGCGTAAGGCAAATGCTTGCTCATCCGTTATCTGTGAAATGCACCTACGTGACTTCTCGATTTCAGAGACGTCTGGGGTTAAGAAGTCCTATAGAGGAACCTATCTAGGTGCTTGTCAGAAAGGGACTAAAAATGCCCATGGAGATGTGACTGGTTTTGATTACCTCAAGCGTATGGGTTACAGCTATGTCCAATTGCAACCGGTCTTTGATCACCATAAAACCTATGATAAAGATGGTAAACTGCTCTACAACTGGGGCTATGATCCTGAGAATTACAATGTTCCAGACCGTCAGTTTGCTGCTGATCAAAAGAATCCTGTGGCACCAATTTTAGAGCTTAAGAAAATGATTCAGGCCTACCATGAGGCAGGAATAGGGGTTATCATGGATGTGGTTTATAACCATACTTACTCATCTTACAGCTCTCCTTTCCAACTATCTGTGCCGGCTTATTACTACCGTATGCATGACAATGGGTCTTTCCAAGATGGATCAGGCTGTGGAAATGAAACAGCCAGTGAAAAGGAAATGTACCGTAAGTATATGATTGATTCCTTAACCTATTGGGCAGAAGAATTTGGAGTGGATGGTTTCCGTTTTGACCTTATGGGCTTACATGATGTTGCTACGATGAATGCTATTCGTTCAGCCATGGATGATATTGATTCTAGGATTCTTCTTTATGGTGAAGGATGGGATATGGGAATTGGACTTCCTGTAGACCAAAAGGGCAAGAAGGATAATGCAGCCTTGATGCCTAGAATCGGATTTTTCAATGACAATGCGCGTGACGCGGTCAAGGGAGCAGAGGTCTATGGGTACATCAATAACGGCTATGTGTCTGGAGCCCCATTGGAAGACCAGATTGCCAAGAGTCTGCTTGGTAGCCGTGGTTTTGTAAACTACCTCATGCCAGGTCAGGTCCTCAACTATATCGAAGCGCACGACAACTACAATTTGAATGACCTTATGCATCATTTGCATCCACATGATTCGCCAGAAGATATTGAAAAACGTATCTACTTGGCTAATGCCCTCAATCTGACTATGCAGGGGATGTGTTTCATGCAATTGGGACAAGAATTCCAGCGTAGTAAGATGGTTGCAACAGGTGAAGATGGAAATTACACGGAAGCGGATGTTAAGCGTGCCATGAATAGCTACAATGCCCCTGATGCTGTTAATCAGGTGGATTGGAATCAAGTGACTCTTAAGAAAGACTTGGTTGCTAAAGTTGCCAAATTAATTGAGCGTAAGCAAACCGTACAAGAATTTTCATATCGTTCATATGCAGATATTTACGATAATCTCTATGTCGCAAAAGCTGAGTATGATTCAGGTATTGTTGAATTACATATTTCTGGAAAATTACGTAAGACTTTTGTGTTCGATAATATGAAAAAAGATTTGGAGATTTACTGACAAGAATGTCAAAAAATGTTATAATACAGTAAACGCTTACATAAGTGGTTTTGTTTACTTGTAAGCCCTATCGGTCTGAAGGGTTTTCTAGTGTATTTACATATATTTCAATGTTTTAATTTCTTGATAGTTAGAACTATCAAGGCTAGTTTAAGAAAGGAGTGATGGTATGAATCTCGATGAAGCCATGTACACATTTGGAACAGGTGAGAACTTCCACCTTCAGAATTATTTGGGTGTGCATGAATTAGAGGGAGAAGAAGGTTTTATCTTCCGTGTGTGGGCCCCTCATGCTGAGCAGATTCAGGTAATTGGAGATTTCACAGGTTGGTTTGATGAACCTCTGGATATGACCAAAAACCATATCGGTGTTTGGGAGGCAACTTCAGCTCTCCCAGAGGAAGGACAACTCTATAAGTTCTTGGTGAAACGTAAGGGAGGTCAAGTCGTCGAAAAGATGGATCCTTTTGCGACTTACTTAGAGCCTCGTCCTGGAACAGGAGCTGTGATTCGTAAGAAGAAAACTAAGAAGTGGAAGGATGGCCTTTGGATGGGTCGTCGTAAACGCTTTGGTTTCCAAAAACGTCCGGTTAATATCTATGAAGCTCATGCATCATCTTGGAAACTAAAAGAGGATGGTCAACCTTATACTTTCAAAGAATTGAAAGAAGAGTTGATTCCATATTTGGTTGAGATGAACTATACCCACGTGGAATTCATGCCACTCATGGCTCATCCTCTTGGGATGAGTTGGGGTTACCAGCTTATGGGTTACTTTGCTTTTGAGCATACCTATGGCACACCAGAAGAATTTCAAGATTTCGTAGAAGCATGTCACCAGAATAATATCGGTGTCTTGGTAGACTGGGTCCCAGGTCACTATACACAGAATGACGATGCTTTGGCCTATTTCGATGGCACACCAACCTTTGAATATCAAGATCACGATCGAGCTCATAATTATCGTTGGGGTGCCTTGAACTTTGACTTAGGAAAAAATCAAGTTCAGTCTTTCCTTATTTCAAGTGCTCTTTATTGGATTGAGAATTATCATATCGATGGTATCCGAGTGGATGCAGTTTCTAACATGCTCTATTTGGACTATGATGAGGGTCCATGGATGCCAAACAAGGATGGTGGTAACCGTAACTTGGAGGGCTATGGCTTCCTTCAAAAACTCAATCGTGAAATTAAAAATCGATATCCAGATGTCATGATGATCGCGGAAGAATCAACTGCGGCAACGCCAATCACACAACCTATTGAAGAAGGTGGTCTAGGCTTTGACTTCAAATGGAATATGGGTTGGATGAACGATATCCTCAGATTCTACGAGGAGGACCCTGTTTACCGTCAGTACGATTTCAATCTGATGACTTTCAGTTTCATGTATTGCTTCAATGAAAACTATGTTCTACCATTCTCACATGATGAGGTGGTACATGGTAAGAAGAGTATGATGCATAAGATGTGGGGTGACCGCTACAATCAGTTTGCTGGTCTTCGTAACCTCTATACTTATCAACTCTGTCACCCAGGTAAGAAATTGCTCTTCATGGGATCTGAATTTGGTCAATTCTTAGAGTGGAAATTTGATTACCAACTGGAGTGGGGAAATCTTGAAGATGAGATGAACCAGAAGATGCAGGCCTTCACTAGCCATGTGAATGCTTTCTATAAGGACCACAAGTCTCTCTGGCAGATTGATGATTCCTACGATGGTATTGAGATTATTGATGCGGATAACCGTGCTGAAAGTGTTCTTTCCTTCATTCGTAAGGATGACAAAGGCGATAAGGGTGATTTCCTTGTCTGTGTCTTCAACCTAGCTCCAGTGGAACGTCAAGACTTCACTATTGGATTGCCAGTAGCTGGTATCTACCAAGAAGTGCTTAACACTGAGATGGAAGAATTCGGTGGTGTCTGGAAGGAAGGAAATCCTGATACCCGTACCCAAAAAGCGAAGTGGAAGGACTATGAAAATACCCTTAGCTTCACCCTACCTGCTCTAGGAGCAAGTATCTGGCGTGTGAAACGTCGCCTGAAATAAAGGGTAGACTTAAACGTGTACACGATTTGTTTTTCAGAGGTGATAGCAAGGAAGTCACGGTTGAAAGAAGCTGTTTGATGCCCAAACTATTGCCAGAATGAGAAACTTACTTTAATTGTCATAATCAGTTTCGACTGATTGTCTCGTCATCCTTTTTAGGATGCAACTAAAAATCATGAGGGGGACTATTCATGAAAAATGAAATGTTGGCTTTGATCCTTGCTGGTGGGCAAGGAACTCGTCTTGGAAAATTGACCCAAAGTATTGCCAAACCAGCTGTTCAGTTCGGTGGACGCTACCGTATCATTGACTTTGGTTTGTCAAACTGTGCCAATTCAGGGATTAACAATGTTGGTGTCATTACACAGTATCAACCACTTGCTTTGAACAACCATATCGGAAATGGTTCAAGTTGGGGCTTGGATGGTGTTAACTCTGGTGTATCAATTCTTCAACCTTACTCAGCTAGCGAAGGTAATCGTTGGTTTGAAGGTACCAGCCACGCTATTTACCAAAACATTGACTATATCGACAGCATCAATCCTGAATACGTTTTAATCTTGTCTGGTGACCATATTTATAAGATGGACTATGATGATATGCTCCAATCTCACAAAGATAACAACGCAAGTCTTACTGTCGCCGTTCTTGATGTGCCACTTAAAGAAGCTAGCCGTTTCGGTATCATGAACACAGACGCTAATAACCGTATCGTCGAATTCGAAGAAAAACCTGAAAATCCTAAATCAACGAAGGCATCAATGGGTATTTACATCTTTGACTGGAAACGTCTTCGCAATATGTTAGTTTCAGCTGAAAAGAACTTAGTTGATATGTCAGACTTTGGTAAGAACGTTATCCCAACTTATCTTGAAACAGGTGAAAGCGTCTTTGCTTATGAATTTGAAGGCTATTGGAAAGACGTAGGTACTATCGAATCCCTTTGGGAAGCAAATATGGAGTATATTTCTCCAGAAAATGCTTTGGATAGCCGTAACCGTCAATGGAAAATTTACTCACGTAACGTGATTGCTCCACCAAACTTCCTTGGTGAACATGCTCATGTTGAAGATTCACTCGTTGTTGATGGCTGTTTGGTTGATGGAACTGTTAAACATTCTGTGCTTTCGACAAATGCACAAATTCGTGAAGGTGCAGTCGTTGAAGATTCAGTGATTATGAGTGGTGCAGTTATTGGTAAAGGTGCAAAAATTAAACGTGCTATTATCGGTGAAGGTGCACACGTTTCCGAAGGTGTGGAAATTGACGGTACAGAAGAAGTGCAAGTCGTAGGATACAATGAAGTAGTGGGGGTACCAAAAGATGAAGATTGATAAATATTCTGCAATTCTAGGGAATACCGTAGGTTTCCATGACATGGATGGCTTGACTGAGCACCGTCCTATTGCCAGCCTACCATTTGGTGGAAAATATCGCCTCATCGACTTCCCATTGTCTAACTTGGCTAATGCTGGTATCCGTAGCGTCTTCGGAATCTTCCAAAACGAAAACATCGGTTCTGTCTTCGACCATATTCGTTCAGGTCGTGAGTGGGGCTTGTCTACTCTTCTCAGCCACTACTATCTTGGTATTTACAATACTCCAGTTGAGAGTTCAACTGTTAATGAAGAATACTATCGCCAAATTT
>ERZ772954.2625-NODE-2625-length-11115-cov-3.055425_pt1 | contig 11115 bp, 8 predicted proteins | sample MGYA00580684_ERZ772954 | MGnify/ENA primary metagenome ERZ772954 (study PRJEB29015, sample SAMEA2737654) | human gut metagenome | biome: human gut; feature: human-associated habitat; material: faeces | place: China | collected 2012 ...
TCATTCTCATTGGGATAGAGAATGGTATTTTACAACATCAAGATCTAAAGTTTATCTTATGAAAGATTTAAAGGACGTATTAGATACTTTAGAAAGCAACCCTGATTTTAAATATTTTATGGTTGACGCACAGGGGTCATTACTTGATGACTATATTAAGTGGATGCCACAGGATAAAGACAGAATAACAAAATTAGTTAAGGAAAAGAAGTTAGTAATCGGACCTTGGTATACACAGACTGACCAGTTAGTTATTTCAGGTGAAAGCATTGTTCGTAATATGTATTACGGAATGAAGCGTTGCGAAACTTTTGGCGGATATATGAATGTTGGATATGTTCCTGATTCATTTGGACAGTCAGGTAACATGCCTCAGATTTACAAGGAATTTGGTATTGATGATACTTTATTCTGGAGAGGCGTAAGTGATGATATGGTAAATCACACTGACTATAACTGGAGAGGTGACGACGGAAGCGTTGTATTCACAACACAGATTCCTTTCGGATATTATATTGGTGGAAATATTCCTGAAGATCCAAAGCAGAGTGAAGAATTTTGGCAGAAGGAATGTTTCGAAAAAGCAGGCGGACGTAGTGCTACAAAGCATATCTACTTCCCTAACGGATTTGATCAGGCTCCAATCAGAACAAATCTTCCTGAAATTATTAAGGAAAGAAACGAAAAAGATCCTGAAAATGAATATGTAATCAGTTGTATTGAAGATTATATTAAAGACGTAAAGAGCGAAAATCCTGAATTAGAAGAAGTAAGTGGTGAACTTGTTATTGCTAAGCATATGAGAATTCACAAATCTATTTTCTCATCACGTTCAGACTTAAAGGTTATGAATACACAGATTCAGAACTATGTAACTAACGTAATGGAACCACTTCTTACATTATCATACAATTTAGGAAATGATTATCCTCACGAAGCAGTAGGAGAAATCTGGAAATTATTATTTGAAAATGCAGCTCACGATTCAATTGGTTCATGTATTTCAGATACAGCTAATGAAGATGTTTATGTAAGATATAAGCAGGCAAGAGATATTGCAGTAAACTTAGTTGAATTACATTCACGTCTTATTGCAACAAGTGTAAAGAATGATGCAGAGATGACATTTACACTTATTAATACTTTACCTCAGAAGAGAAATGATACAGTTGTTGTTAAGACATATATTCCGGGTGGAAATTTTGCAATTTTAGATGAAAAGGGTAACAAAGTAGACTATACAGTTATTGAATCAAGAGATTTAACAGATTATGTTTTATCACAGACAATTAAACTTGATCCTTCACGTAAGTTCTATGTTCCAAGTAAGGTTCTTGAAGCTACAATAGCTATTAAGACTAGCGATGTACCGGCATTTGGTTATGTTCAGTACACACTTGACACAAAGGGCAATAGCGCTAAAAACTTAGAAAAGAAGAATACATTAGAAAATGAATTCTACGCAATTAACGTTGAAGAAGACGGTTCATTAACTATAACAGATAAAGAAAATAACGTTACTTATAAGAACCAGGGTGTTCTTGTAGAAAACGGAGATGATGGTGACAGCTTTAACTATTCACCACCAAGAAAAGATTTAGAAGTATTTTCTAATAAATCAGAATGCAGCGTTGAAGTAAGTGGTAGTGATATTTATGATCAGGCAGTAATTAAGTTTAACATGGTAGTACCAAAAGACTTAGAAGAACGTGCAGAAGGTAAGGTAAGTGTAAATCTTCCAATTACTATGACTGTAGCTCTTAGAAAAGATTCTAAGGTTATTGATTTTAACGTACATGTTGATAACAAAGGTTTATCACACCGTTTATGTGTATTATTTGACAGCCAGATTGTTTCATCATTTAACTATGCTGATGAACAGTTCGGTTCAATTAAACGTCCAAACTACTATGAAAAGGAAATGAAACTTTACATGGCAAGTGCGGAAAACAAAACAGAAAAGAAAGCAGGAGTTCAGGAACTTGCTAACTGGGCTAATGACCAGTCAACATGGCAGGAACCACCTATTAGCATTGAACCTACACAGTCATATGCTTCATTAACAGATGGCAAACAGGGTATTGCTGTAATTCCACAGGGCGTAAGAGAATACGAAGTTCTTGATGATCATATGATTAGACTTACATTATTCCGTACTTATGGATTTATGGGTAAGGAAAATCTTATTTATCGTCCGGGCCGTGCAAGTGGTGAAAGAATTATTGAAACACCTGCAGCTCAACTATTAAAAGAAATGGACTTTGCTTTCGGATTTACAACATATGCTTCAGACATTAACGAAGCTAATGTTGACACATTGGCAAAAGCATATAATACTAACATTGAAGTTTATACTTATGCAGAATTCTTAAACGGAAGATTAATCTTCTCACAGCGTGAAATTGAAGGAACAAAAGAATCACGTTATTCATTATTTGAAACAGAAAACAAACTTGTTGTTTCTGCAATGAAGAAAGCTGAAGACAATGACGGATATATTATCAGACTTTTTAATGGTAAGAATCATGAAAACATAAGTGATACAATCAAGTTTAACTTTGATGTAAAAGAAGCTTACTACACTAACTTAAGAGAAGAAAAGACTGAAGACATTAAGGTAGAAAACAATACAATTAATGTTAAAGAATTATCACATTGTAAGTTTGTAACAATTTGTGTAAAAGCTAAATAGGAGGAAAAACATGAAGTACTCAGTAGCAATTGATATTGGTGGCACAAATACAAGAGTGGCGTTAGCTGACGAAGAATTAAATATAATCGAGAGAAAGCAGTTTGCAACAGACAGTGAAAATCCTGATGTAACACTTGGCAAAATTGCAGAAGTTATAAAAAGTTTTGACTGTGATATTGTTGGTGCAGGAATGTCATGTCCGGGTCCACTTGACTTAATTAACGGAAAGATTTTAACACCGCCTAACCTTAAGGGACAGTGGCATAATCTTAAAGTTGCAGAAGAATTAAGCAAGCTTATTAACAAGCCTGTATATCTTGAAAATGATGCTAACCTTGCAGGTCTTGCAGAAGCAGTTGTAGGTGAAGGAAAGGATTATAATTATGTTCAGTTCTTTACTGTATCAACAGGACTTGGCGCAGGATTTGTAATAAATAAAGAAATCTATCACGGCGCACACGGTTTTGGTAACGAAGTAGCTAACTGCGTAATGATGAAAGATGGACCAAGCCATGGCTCAATAATTCCCGGAGGAATTGAAGCAATAAGCAGTGGTACAGCCATTACATCAAGAGCTGTTAAGGCAGGACTTGATGTAAAACATGCAGGAGAAGTAAATGACCTTGCAAAAGCAGGAAATGAAGTTGCAAAGCAGATAATGGATGATGCAAAAGAATATCTTGCAAACTTTATCGGTGTAGTTTACGGATACGCAGATCCTGAAATAGTAATTTTAGGCGGTTCCGTAGCATTAAAGATAGATGGCTTTGTAGAAGAAGTTGAAGCTCTTGCAAAAGAAAGAGTTTACGAAATAATGAAGCCATATGTAAAGGTAAGAAAATCTACATTAAACGAAGACTCAGGACTTATTGGAGCAGCTTATCTTGCATTCTCAAAGGCAGAATAATATTTCACATTTTAAATTGAACAGGGTTTAATTATGGGAGCATATCAGAATTGGTATGCTCCTTATTCTTTTAGAAACATATAGGTAAGGAGGCATATAGGTAAGGAGCAATACAAGAAAGTTGATTTTATTTATTAAAAGTTGTAAAATTGAACTTATGTGTTATGATTCGAATTAAAAATAAATAAGGCTATATTTTTTGGAGGTATGTTATGAGTGAATTATCTTTTGGAAATAAGAAACTTGGTTTTGGACTTATGCGTTTACCATTGTTAGACGAAAATGATGGAGCTAGCATTGATATTGAGCTTACTAAAAAGATGGTAGATGCCTTTATTGAAAATGGATTTACATATTTCGATACAGCATGGATGTATTGTGGATTTGCCAGTGAAAATGCAACAAAAGAGGTTTTGGTTAAAAGATATCCTAGAGATAGTTATACATTAGCAACAAAGCTTCACGCAGGTTTCATTAAGACAAAAGAAGACAGAGATGCGGTATTTAATAAGCAGTTAGAAAAGACAGGTGTAGAATTTTTTGATTATTATCTGTTACATGATATAGGTCAGGATCATTATAAAATATATAATGACCTTGATTGTTTTAACTGGATTATGGATAAGAAGGAAAAAGGTCTTGTAAAACATATGGGATTTTCTTTCCATGACAATGCCAAGTTACTTGATAAAGTGTTAACAGAGCATCCTGAAATGGAATTTGTTCAGCTTCAGATTAATTATTTGGATTGGGATAGCGAAGGGATTCAGTCAAGAAAATGTTATGAAGTAGCAAAAAAACACAATAAGCCTGTTATTGTTATGGAACCTGTAAAGGGTGGAACTTTGGCAAAAGTACCTGATAATGTGGAAAAGATGTTTAAAGAGTACAACAGTGAAGCATCAATTCCATCTTGGGCAATTAGATTTGCAGCAAGTCATGAAAATGTGAAGATGGTACTAAGTGGAATGAGTAATATGGAACAGTTAATGGACAATATGAGTTATATGAAAGATTTTAAGCCACTTAATAATGAAGAACAAGATATTATTATGAAGGCTGTAGATGTGATTAATAGTAATATTGCCATACCTTGTACAGGCTGTTCATATTGCACGGAAGGATGCCCGATGAAGATTGCAATTCCTAAATATTTTTCATTATTTAATGCGGATTTGCAAGAAGTTAAAGAAAAAGGATGGACTCCACAGGGTGAGTATTATGACAGATTAACTCATATATTTGGAAAGGCAAGTGATTGTGTTGCATGTGGACAGTGTGAGAAGGCATGTCCACAGCATTTATCAATAATAGAAGACCTTAAAAAGGTTGCAGAATATTTTGGAAAGTAGGTGTATTATGGCAGCAAGCGAAAAAGACATTGAAAATATTATTAAGATGCTAGATGAAGCATCAGCTACAACAGCCAGAATTAATTTGAATGTTGCAGAAGATGGTAACGATGGTGAAATACGAAAGTTAAAGCATCACGGCAGATGTGATGTGGGAAGTGCATGGGCAACAGGGAAAGTAAAAAATCCTGAATGTGTAGATGCACCTATGTTAGATGAAGAAAGTAAGTAAATATATACGAAAAAAATTAAAATTGTGAAGCGCAGAGCAATCAGCGTAATCAAGATTTTGGTGTTTTGCATTTTAATTAAAATATATAAAAGTTAGTTAGAACTTTTAAAATAAGAAAAGGGAGTTCAGATAATGACAGAAGCATATATAAGTACTAGATGTAAGAAGATATTATATATGATTATGGCAAGTGATACTTACGTTTCGTTACCACAGATTTCAGAAGAATTCAAACTATCAAAAAGAAGCATTTATTATGAATTATGCAAAATTAATGATTGGTTAAGTGTTCAGGGAATAAATGAAATCACTGTTGTTCGTGGCAAGGGAATTAAACTAACAGAAGAAGAAAAACAACAAATTGAACAGGTAATGGAAAAGGGAGGCGCAAAAGAAGAATATATCTTTTCACCAATGGAAAGAATATATTTTATAATTTGCTATATTATAAAATCTAAAGAGGCAGTAAATGTTGAACAATTAGCGGAATATCTTCAGGTCAGCAGAAATACTATTTTTAATGATATTAGAGTAGTTGTTAAGCAGTTACAGGATTTTGACTTAACATTAGGTTATAAATCCAAGCAGGGATATTTTATTGATGGGGACAGCATAAGAATAAGAGCATTGTTTATGCTATACATTAATATGTTGAAACCAGTGTACGAAAGCGAAACTTTTTCATATTTGAAAGATAACAGTGTAGAAGAAAACTTAAAAAAATTACAGAAAATTGAAACTAAATTAAATACAAGCTATGTTGAGGGAACATTAAGATCCATTGCAATGCTTATTCCGTTAATGGAAAAAGGCAATGAAGGATTATATTTCCCTGACTTAAAGAAAGAAGAACTTGAAAATTCTCAGGAATACAGGCTTATTGAAGAGGAGTTCCCGAATTTAATAGAGAAAGAAAAAATATACTTATGTCTTCATTTATTAGGTTCGAGAGTTTCAATGAATACAATGGATGTATTTAACAACTATTCTAAGGAATCTAACTACGAATTATCAAAGGCTCTTGTTGCTGAATTTGAAAAGGTAGCATGTGTTAAATTTGAAGATAAGGATGACCTTGAAAAAGCATTATATTATCACCTTAATACATCAATGTATAGGTTCCAATATGGTATTCAGGTAGGAAATCCTATGCTTGAGGATGTTGTAAGAGAGTATTCGGAATTATTTGATTTAACTAAGATAGTGTGTCACTATTTAGAGCAGCAGATAGGTCTTCCGGTTCCGGAGGGAGAAGTTGCATATCTTACACTTCATTTTGGCGCTCATCTTCAGAAGGAAGAGGAACAAAATGAGAAAATAAGAGTTCTTATAGTATGTACTAACGGTATATCATCAGGAAACATGATAAAACATGAGCTTTTAAAGATGCTTCCACAGGTAGACATTGTGGGAGTAGTATCCAACAAGGAAGCAATTAACGTACATAACATTTGTGATGTAGTTATTTCAACTCACAAGATTAACTGCTTGGTTCCTGTGATAGTTGTACATCCTATACTTACTGATTTTGATAAGAAGCTTATTTTAAATCATTCAGTATTTAAAAACTTACAGGGTAATGTTGATGTAGATGAATTGTTCCAGACTATAAAGAAGTTTGTTGACAATGACAAAAGAGATGACTTATACAATGAATTGCAGAAATACTTTGAAAGCAGAAATCAGAGAATGACTGTATATCTTGACAAGAAAAAGAAAGGTCTTCTTGATTTATTGTCAAAGGATTTGGTTTTTGTTGAAAATAAAAAATGCAGATGGGAGGAAGCTCTCAGGAAATCTGCAAAACCGTTAGAGGAAAGAGGTACAATTAATGAACAGTATATTGAAAGCATAATTGACAGTTTAAGATATTATGGGCCATATATGTTCATCACCAAAGATGTTGTTCTTGCACACAGTCAGCCTAAAGACAATGTAAATGATTTAGGTGTTTCAATAGGTGTGTTTAAGGAACAGGTACAGTTTTCTAACTTCCATAAAGCCAAGATTATCATTGTTATGTCTGCAAAAGACCAGGAAAAACATCTTAGAGTATTGAAAGATATAATGGGTGTCTTTTCAGTTGAAAAAAACGTTGAAAAACTGGAAATGGCTGAAAACCCTGATGAAATACTGGATTCGTTAAAATTACTAATAAAATAAAAAACGATACAAAAAATAGTCCAACACTTTGCACAAAAAATGTGCAAAAGGTTGGACTTCTTTTTTGCAAAAGTAAGTGTTATTATGGATTTACAAATTGATAAGGAGGTTCACGGATGATTCTTGACATGTTAAAAAAAGAGAATGTTCAAATTCTTGATCATGTTGACGACTGGAAAGAAGCGATTACCGTCAGCCTACGTTCCCTAGAGGAACAGGGTTATGTAACGCCAGATTATGCAAAGGGTATCATCGACATCACAAATGAGATGGGGCCATATTATGTATTAACTGATGATGTTGCATTAATCCATGGGAGACCTGAAACGGGAGTGCTGAAAAAACAGCTGGCAGTAACTGTACTTAGAAAACCAATCAAGTTTTCAGAAGACGGAAAACCAGTTCGTTTGCTGGTAGCGTTAGCCGCTACGGACTCAGAATCTCATATGTCAGTAATTCAGACATTGGCTCAGCTTTTTATGGATGAGGAAGCGTTAAAGGAATTAATCCAGGCAGAGACAGCTGAAGATGTATATGAGTACTTATTAGAATTTGACAGAAAAGCTCAGGAAAACAGCTAGAACAACAAAAGTAAAAAAAGGAGGAATTTTGAAATGGCAGTTTTGAAAGTTATTCAGGAGTTATTGTCAACACCATCTATCTTAGTTGGTTTGATGGCATTGATTGGTTTATGTTTACAGAAGAAACCAGTCGAAGATGTAGTAAAAGGAACAATTAAAACAATCGTAGGATTCTTAGTATTATCAGCAGGTTCATCATTCTTGCAGACAGGATCATTAAATGATTTTGGTACATTATTTAACTTTGCATTTAATGTACAGGGTGTTGTACCAAACAACGAAGCAATCGTTACAGCAGGTCTTGTTGATTATGCCGGACCAACAGCACTTATTATGTGCTTCGGTATGTTAGCAAACATTGTAATGGCTCGTTTCAGTAGATGGAATTATATCTTCTTAACAGGTCACCATACATTATACATGGCTTGTCTTATTGCCGTAGTACTTAGTGTAGGCGGACTTACAGGTGTTCCGCTTGTAATTGGTGGTTCATTAATCTTAGGATTAGTTATGGCATTATTCCCAGCAATCGCTCAGAAGACTATGACAAAAATCACAGGTACAGAAGATATCGGATTTGGTCACTTCAGTACAATTGGTTACTGGTTCGCAGCTCAGGTTGGTAAATTAACATCATCAAAGGCTAGAAAAGAAGGAAGAACAGTTAAGTCAACAGAGGATATTAACTTCCCACAGAGAGTATCTTTCATGAGAGATAATACAGTAGCAATCTCAATTACAATGATGGTTCTTTTCCTTATTGTAACAGGTGTTGCTTCAACTAAGTCAGGATTCGCTGACCTTGACACTAACTATGTATCAGGTGGTTATACTAACTGGTTTACATATGCACTTGTAACAGGTATGAACTTCGCAGGTGGTATTTACATCATCCTTTCTGGTGTACGTATGATCTTAGCAGAAATCGTACCAGCATTTAAGGGTATCGCTGACAAGTTGGTTCCAAACGCAAAACCAGCTATCGACTGTCCGGTAGTATTCCCATACGCACCAAACGCAGTACTTATTGGTTTCCTTGTATCATTCGTAGGTGGTATCGTTGGTATGTTCATCTTATTTGGTATTAAGGGTGCAGCTCTTGCAGCAGTTCCAATTATTCTTCCAGGTGTTGTACCTCACTTCTTCTGTGGTGCTACAGCCGGTGTATTTGCAAATGCTGAAGGTGGTTTAAAAGGATGTATCGTAGGTGCTTTCTTCCACGGTTTATTAATCACATTCTTACCAGTATTCTGTATGCCGGTACTTGGTGCTTTACATTACGCAGGAACAACATTCTCAGATGCTGACTTCTGTGGTGTAGGTATTATTTTAGGAAACATTGCAAGATTTACAACAGGTAACTTGTTATTAATTGTTTGTGTAATCTTATTCTTAATCCCAATTATTTACAACTTTGTTGCAAAGAAACCTGCAGCAAAAGCTGAATAATAATTATTGACAATTTAATATTTGAAAACTAAATAAAAATTATCCCCTGCAACTTTTAGCAGGGGATAAAACTTAATAACAATAAAATTTTTTATAAAAGGAGATGTTTATCATGGGAATCAAAAAAATAATGTGTTGTTGTGGTTCAGGACTTGGATCATCATTAATGATTAGACTTAATGTAGAAAAGGCATTAAAAAAATTAGGAATTAGCGGAGTTGAAGTTATGCATTCATCTTTATCAGATGCATCAGCTAACGCAGCAGATTTGTTTGTTGTAGGTGGCGACCTTGAAAACTTTACTCACTCATTCCCTAAGGTAGTTCTTTTAGAGAATATTATGTCAATGCCTGAACTTGAAGAAAAGTTAAAGAAGGCTTTTGACGAAGCACAGTAAAAACAAAAAATAAAGTCATTTTAGATTTAACCCCTTTCTTTTGGATGCTGTCGCAAGGGTTCTAAGCTCCAGTCAATTGAATGCCAAACGTCAGCATCCGGTAGAAAGGAAACGTAATAAGCAAAAAAGTAAATTTCTTAGATAAAAAACACAAGAGAGAATAAAAGTATACATAAGACAAATTAAAGTATACGAAAGATAACAAATAGAAGACTAAAGAAATTAAGATACAAATGTAAAAGTTATAATATACAAAAGAAAAAACTTTTAAAATTTATTAACATCGAAAACAAACAGGAAATGTAACAAAATAGAAATAAAGGTTTAGGAGGCAATGATATGAAGTTTTTTATTGATACAGCAAATGTAGAAGATATTAGAAAAGCAAATGATATGGGAGTAATTTGTGGTGTAACAACAAACCCATCATTAATTGCAAAAGAAGGAAGAGATTTCAATGAGGTAATCAAAGAAATTACTACAATTGTAGACGGACCGATCAGTGGAGAAGTAAAAGCTACAACTGTTGATGCAGAAGGTATGATTGCCGAAGGACGTGAAATCGCAAAAATCCATCCAAACATGGTAGTAAAGATTCCAATGACAGTGGAAGGCCTGAAAGCTTGTAAAGTCCTTTCATCTGAGGGAATCAAGACAAATGTGACTTTGATCTTTTCTGCAAATCAGGCACTTCTGGCAGCAAGAGCGGGTGCAACGTATGTATCACCGTTTTTGGGAAGACTGGATGATATCTCGGTAAGAGGAACAGATCTGGTTGCAGAGATCGCTCAGATCTTTGAAGTTGCAGGAATTGATACAGAGATCATTGCCGCAAGCGTAAGAAATCCGATCCACATTACAGACTGTGCACTTGCAGGGGCTGATATTGCAACAGTGCCTTACAAGGTAATCGAACAGATGACACATCATCCGTTGACAGACGCCGGAATTGAGAAATTCCAGGCTGATTATAAAGCTGTTTTCGGAGAGTAAAAGCAGGAGGCAATCATGAACAAATTAGAATTGATGAAAACTGCAAATGAAGTCCGCAAAGGGATTGTCACAGCGGTACACAGCGCAAAAGCGGGACATCCGGGCGGATCTTTATCAGCAGCTGACATTTTTACGTATCTCTATTTTGAAGAGATGAATATTGATCCAAAAGAGCCGAAAAAAGCAGACCGTGACAGATTTGTCCTGTCTAAAGGACACACAGCTCCGGGACTGTATTCTGTACTGGCGCAGAGAGGATATTTCCCGGTTGAAGATTTAAAGACACTGCGTCATACAGGATCTTATCTGCAGGGACATCCGGATATGAAGCACATTCCGGGTGTGGATA
>ERZ772954.2630-NODE-2630-length-11104-cov-2.767490_pt1 | contig 11104 bp, 7 predicted proteins | sample MGYA00580684_ERZ772954 | MGnify/ENA primary metagenome ERZ772954 (study PRJEB29015, sample SAMEA2737654) | human gut metagenome | biome: human gut; feature: human-associated habitat; material: faeces | place: China | collected 2012 ...
CACTCATCACGGAGAATTGTCTTTAACATACCCACATGATGTGAAGCGTTGGTTGCACCGATACGGTTGAATGCAACCATAACTGCCATACCCTGTGCATCCTCTAATGCGCCCTGGAAGCCTCTGAGGTCTGTCTCACGCATCTTCTGCTCATTCATGTATGCAGCAACACCGTTACGGTTGTGCTCCTGATCGTTGAAGCCGATATGCTTTGGTCCGTTTAAGATGCCCTTCTCATTGCATCCCTTGATGATGCCGTATCCGATTCTGTTAGTGAGCATCGGATCCTCTGAAATATACTCATAGTTACGTCCGTTGTAAGGTGTTCTTCTGAGTGTAAGACCTGTTCCCCATACGTCGTATCTCTCAAGCCAGAGTCCTGAATTTCCCTCTATAAGTCCCCACTCGTAAGCGAGCTCAGGGTTAAAGGATGAACCTAAGAGTGTCTGTGAGTTAACATTGAAGCGGTATGTCTTTCCTGTAGCTTCATCTGTGTATGTTGCCGTGAAGCCGTTTACACCTTCATTCTGCAATACAACCGGGTTGTCTACGTTGGTGAGAACATCACTCTGGCTTCCGCCGTGGATTACCGCACCTACTGCCTCGTCGATTGTTATTGATGATACAAGCTTGTCCCAATATGGGTCATTTATGTTGCTTAACTGCTCGTACTGAATATCCTCAGTGCTGAATCTTACTCCGTTATCCTTGCCCTCATCGGCAGGATTGTCTGTCTTTATTGTATACTGCATTCCTCTGAGTGCAGAAATCCATTCATCCTTCCTTGGGCTGTCAGCGATTGTAACTGTCACATCCTTATTGTAATTTATCGGATATGTGGCATCCCAGTCCTGTCTTGAAAGATATGTAACCGTCTCCTCTCCTGTCCAATAGTTGAGGTCTGCGTCGTCTGCCACATTCGTCACAACCGTATCATGTGATATTGAAAAGGTTGTAGTATCAAGTGACTTATTACCGTTCCATACAACTGCTGTTCCGACTGCATCTGCATCCATTCCGTCTGCAACGGTCTTACCCATTGCACCGAGCACATTGTTTACCGCCTCATGTGATCCTGCTGCCGCTGTGAAATAATAATCACCTTCATCTAAGATATATGTCTTGGCATTTGTATAGTCATAGCTTGCAAGATACTTGGTAGGAACAGTTATGGTTACCTCCTTTGTCTGACCTGCCGGGATATCGACCTTTGCTGAATTTAAGAACATGATTGCCGACTTTTCAACATTATTAGCCTTGTCGTAATCAGTGTATGGCTGCTGTACATATAACTGGGCAAGGAATTTTCCATCCTGACTGCTCTTGTTCTTCACCTCGATGACAGCAGTTATATTTCCCTCTGATGTCTTATCCACAGTAACACTCTTTACATTCTGTTCATAGTCAAGATATGAAAGTGTGTGTCCGAACGGATAAATTACCTCGTCATTGTAATTCCATGTGCTGCCCTGAGTAGAACCTTTTGCCGAATCAGCGTTCGAGGACGGATTTACAACTGAATCAAAATATCTTGTCTCAAAATACTTGTAGCCTACATAGATGCCCTCAGCCTCGACAATGTACTGTCCAGCACTGTAGGTTGCATCTCCGCCTCCGAAGGAGCTTGCGCTGCTGATATTGGATATATCAGTCTTAGGATAACGTGAATCAAAGCCGTTCTCTGAGTTAGCTGCCACAATATCTGCGTCTGCATAGTAGTCACCACCGAAGTTCTGTACGGCAGGGATTGAATTGTTGTCAACTACATATGTGTCTGTAAGAGCACCTGTAGCATTCACCTTACCTGTGAGAACATTCACAATACCTGTGCACTGGTAATCGTTGATACATCCGATGTATGCGATACCATCCACTTCATGTGCACTGCCCTCAGCTATCTCAGCAATTCCCATTGTATTTCCTGAGTTTAATAAAACTACAACCTTAGAGCATGTCTCCTTAGCCGCATCAATAACGGCAAGCTCCTCCTCTGAAAGTGCGAGCGGATCTGCTCCCGTGCTCTCACCTGCCGAATTCATAGCCGAACCCGGCGCGTATGTATTTGACTCTCCACCCGGACGTGCAAATACACATATTGCAGTGGTGTTCTCCTTATCTATTGATGATTTCCAATCAGCAGGTATACCTAACTCCGTAAATCTGTCAGGTGAAACTTCATTGATTATGAAATCCTGCATATCACCCACCGATGTTGTATAGATGTTGTCGTAGCCCGTTACAATGCTGACGGCACCCGTCCAGCGGTTAGTCTGTTCTACATCGTGAGGGTTAAGAATCTTGTTCATGTACATATCTTCAAGCGTGCTGTCAACACTGATGCCTGCGTCCTTGAGTGCCTGTGCAAGGTCTACTGCGTCATCATTGCCTGCGCGAAGGTCACGGCTGTTGTATGGGTATGGTGCGTAGGCTGCCAGACCGAACAGTGCTACCTTCTGAGTTGAAGCGATAGGAAATACGTTGTTATCATTCTTCATGATAACAGTTCCCTCCTCACCTTCTCTGATGGCAACATCCTTTGCAGCCTGCGCCATCTCCTCAATAGTTGTGTAATCACTCACAAATCTTGCCGAGCTTGCATCGGTAGATGTTATATAGCTTGTGGTTCCAAGCTGTTCGTCAAGATTTTTTCTGTAAGAATCTGCAATTCCGCTGCCAATCACGGAAAGTGCAAGTATGGAGGCTGTAACCGATGACACGCCTCGCATCACATTTGACAATCTTCTTGTCTTCATTATGTCTCCTCCTTTTGTGTTAATTGTATATAGTTATTACTTTTGATGCTGTTATATTAGCACTTTTCCACAATGCTGACACAGTATTAACGTGAACGGTGCTTTTTTCAACGTAATCAGTCAAATATTTCTTCATTTTTCATGATTTTTTAGTCAAATTTACTACATTTCCTTAGTTTTCTCTCAAACCTTCTGTTTTTCACCCCGTTGCTTATGAAACCGCCTATAACCCTGCCAAGTCCCCTGAAAAACTCTCCGTTTACAATTTCTACCATTCCATGAACCATATCCATGCCGACCATACCGTTGGTCATCTTAGCGATTGCCCTAAGCGGCATATTGTAGATAAAAAGAACATTGAGATCCGGCTTTCCCGTCTGCTCACTTTTCTTCTTTTTATCCGTGAGCACCTTATAGACAAATCTTGCAAGTCTGCTCTTTGCGTAATACATCTGACAAATTGCATCGTTTACTCCGAGCTGTCCGCTCCATTCTCCGCTTGGTATCTTATGTCCTAAAAGCGTCTCATACTCCTCATCCGATATTTTCTGTACCAGACCGGTATAATAATATGGAAGTAATGCCGGATTGTATGGCATCCCGATGTTACTTCCGGTTCGCTCTATGGTTCCAACAAGCCTTATGTCTGCCACACTTGAGCCTATCATTACATTATATGTTCCCGTCTCGACCTCCCAGCTTTCAGTTTTGACATTCCAATATCTGAAGGTCTTATCGTCAAACGGAATCTTTACCTTCCTGCTCTCGCCCGCCTTTAAAAATACTTTTGCAAAGCCTTTGAGTTCCTTCTCAGGACGAAATACTATGGCATTCGGAAGCCCTACATACATCTGCACAACCTCTGCCCCATCTCTGTCTCCGGTATTAGATACGGTAAGTTCTGCCCCGGAATCATCCACCTTCAATCCGGAGTATGTAAATTCCGTATACGACAAACCAAATCCAAACGGATACTGAACGCGGACCTTGGATGTATCATAGTATCTGTATCCCACGAAGATACTCTCCCTGTATTCCGATGTTCTCTCGCTGCTCGGATAATACCTGAATGATGGTGTATGCTCATACGCTATAGGATATGTCTCTGCAAGTCGTCCGGACGGATTAACGGCTCCCGTCAAAATATCCAATGTTGACGACGCTCCCGCCTGACCGTTGAGATAACCATTCAGGATTGCCTTGCAGCAGGACTGCCATGGCATCTCCATCGCCGAACCCGCACTTAAAATTCCTACCACATTCTCGTTCACCTTGCTTATATCCTGCAAAAGCTCAATCTGATTCTGTGGTATTCTCATGTGGGTCCTGTCAAGTCCCTCTGATTCGCTGATTTCATTGAGTCCAAAGCAGAATATTACAATATCTGCCTTCTCTGCCAGATCCAGTGCAGCCTTTTTCTCTGCCTCATCCACATCTCCGTCGCGCTTATACCCCCTCGTCATTCCAAGTATATTAAGCTTGTAATCCCTTGCAATACCCGCAACAGCCTCAACCTTAGTCGGATTAACCATTGATGAGCCTGCCCCCTGGTACCTTGGTGCAAATGCAAAGTCACCTATTATCGCAAGCTTCTTATTCCTGTCAAGCGGAAGAATTGAAGCTTCATTTTTCAAGAGCACCATGCTTTCTGCTGCTGCCCGCTTCGCCAGTCTGTGGTGTTCTTCCCTGTTAAAGCCGCTATGCTTTTCATCCCTGCCGGTGTTTTTGTGTTCTTTTAAATCCATAATCACTTTCACCAGCTCACATACCCTCTCATCAAGTACACTCTCTGACAATGTACCGTCCTTTACCGCTTTCACTATCTCACGGGCAGAACCGTATCCGCAATTCGGCATCTCAAGATTGGCTCCTGCCTCCACAGCCTTTACAGCATCGTTGTTGCCACCCCAGTCGGACACAACCATGCCGTCAAATCCCCACTCCTCGCGCAGAATATCCGTGAGCAGATGCTTGTTCTCGTTGGCATAGGTTCCGTTGACACGATTGTAGCTGCTCATAATTGCCTTGCTCTTCCCCTCTTTTACGGCAATCTCAAAGCCCGTGAGGTAGATTTCCCTGAGAGTTCTCTCGTCAATCACGGCATCCATAGCCATTCTTCTGAGCTCCTGGCTGTTTACCGCAAAATGCTTCGGACATGCCGCAACCCCCATCCTCTGTATTCCTCTTATATATGCCGCCGCCATCTTTCCCGAAAGATATGGATCCTCCGAAAAATACTCAAAATTCCTTCCGCACAGCGGGCTTCTCTTGATGTTGAGCCCAGGTCCAAGCAGAACATCAACGTCCATGCTCGCAGCCTCCTCGCCGAGTGCCTCACCGAGCTCCTCGCCGAGCTTCTCGTCCCAACTATTGGCTATCGTCGCCGCCGTCGGAAAACAGGTCGCTTCGAGCGAGGCGTTGAGTCCGAGATGGTCTCCCGCACCCGCCTGCTTTCTCAGTCCATGAGGGCCGTCCGAAAGAAAGATGGACGGAATAGAGAGCCTCTCGTTCTCTCTCGTCTGCCAGACGGTCTTTCCGCCGAGGAGGGCGGCTTTTTCCTCTGTGGTCATCTTCTGTAACAGTGCGCGTATCTCATTTTTATCCATGGGAACCTCCAATGTGTACAATATTTCCTAACTGTTTAATCTCGAAACGGCGTTTCACAACCAGCTATATATTATTAAAATCAAAAAAAACAGGCATGACAATCCATACTACAAATTTATACTATGTATAACCATGTTCTGAGTTCTTTGTTATATTAGCACATCATTGCTTCACGTGCGCTTTGTGGCATGAGTTGCGGGGATATGGCATGAAATGCAGGGGATAATATTGATTGTCTTATAAGATTCAGGTGTCAAAACATGCGGATCTGATTTTTATGTGTATATCAGGCGGTAATTGTTTTCTGAACAACACCACTATATCGCAGGTAAATAAGCTGTAGAAAATTGATGGGCAGTCAGCGCTGCCCATCGGGTATAAGTATTGTCAGATAGAACCAGTCATTCTGCTGTCCGAAATCGACTGCGCCGCCATATTTTTCTGCGGTGGCGCGGATACTTGACAAACCGAAACCGTGATTGTTCCTGTCGGCTTTTGTTGTCTTTATGAGAGACCTTTCGTCCTTCTGTATCGGGGTGTCGCAGTAGTTCTCCACCTTGATAAAAACAAAATTTTTTCTGGAGGATACGGTCACATGGATAAGTCTTTTCTCCGGCTCGGGTATCAGTGCCACATGCTCGATGGCATTGTCGAGCGCGTTGCCGAATATGGAGCAGATGTCCGTCACATGCATAAAATCGAGGAGACTTCCGTCAGCCACACAGGTGATGCTTATGTTATTTTTGCGGCAGTGGAATATCTTGGCAGCGAGTATGGTGTCGAGCACCTGATTGCCCGTCCTCTGCATGTTTCCGAAGGTGCTGACTTCCTCCTCCATGGCATCGAGCCACTTCTTTCTCTTTTCCTCGTCCGTCTCAATCCTAAGCCCCGAAATCTGGTGCTTCAGATCGTGATATTTTATGTGTATGAACTCCATGCTGTCCTGATAATTCCTGTACTGGTCGTACTGGCTTTTCAACAGCACATTCATGGCGGCGAGTTCACGCTCCACAATATAGTCGTAAATGCGGCTCTGGTAGATAAAGAGTATGGCAAGACCACCGAAATCCACGAGTGTTCTTATAAAAAATATATCGGCGCGGGTCGAGCCCGTGAATGGAAGCCCACTGTATTCGGTTCCGTCGTAGAGGAAGCTTAAATTGCTGAAAGCAAATACTGCCACCGCAATTCCAACAGCCGCCAACATCTCCTTAATGGTAAGTTTTTTCAGATAATCGCTCTCAAATACCTTCTTCTCGAGCCTCACCGTCGCCGCAAAGCCGGTGCCGTAAATGACAGTTATCATTAGAATATTAATTATCCTGAATAGCACGGGCTTCATCTGCTGCCCGCCAATATACATCATCAACTGCCACTCGAGCGAAGCCACAAACTCGGCTAACAGAAACGCCTTGACACAACAGTACCCGGTAGCAAGACGGGTTTGTTTTCCGGCGAACATGATAAAAATATACATCAGCCCCACCGCTGTCACCATGCATATAAGCCAGAACACAAGCCGAAAGCTTCCCGACCACACCAGAAAAAAAGCCTGCACCGCCAGCATCGCGGCACTGCAGGCCCAAAATTTCACTTTTTTAAATAGTTCCCTTTTAATCAAAAACAGATATGTCATGCACGCTCCCCACTGGGCAAGCGCCGTACATATTCTCGGGATATCGGGATAATACTGCATACCAATCCTCATTTCCGGGCTAAACATATCGGAAGAAAAAATACGCTTTTACACATGTTTTCCCCTGCTGCCCTCTATAACAGCCCAAGCTCCAAACTATCAACTATCCATATATCTCATCAGAAGCTCCATAAATTCCTTTCTCACACTGCGGCTGACGGGAATTTTTTCACCGCACACAATACATTCGCCGCCTAAGAGCCCGTCCACATTCGCCATATTCACAAGAAAGCCCTTGCTGCATCTGAAAAAACCATAGCCCTGCAGCTCTGACTCAAGCCCTTTGAGAGCAGCTCTAGACACAAAATCCCCCCTGACGGTGCGATATCTCGCATAGTGCCCCTGACTCTCAATATAATAGATTTCCGAGGTTTTAAGCTTCAGAACTCCTGATTCGGTGGCAACCGACACATACACCTCGTCCGGCTTTTTCATGCGGTCAAATGCCTTGTCGAGCTTCTGCGAAAATGCAAAATACTCCACGGGCTTTACAACGTAGTCCATCGCGTCCACTTCATATCCGCGCACCGCATAGTCGAGCCTGTTGGTGATGAACATGATTATTACCTCGTGGTCAAGACTGCGTATTCTCTGCGCCGCCGTCATTCCGTCCATGAAATGCATCTGAATGTCCATCAGAATTATGTCGTAAGTCCCACTATAATTCTCTACAATATCCTCACCATCGGAAAAAAAAGTGATATTTATTTTTTTGCCCCGCTCCTTCTCATAGCGCCGTATATATTCCTCAAGCTGCTTCGCAAAAAGAGGCTCGTCCTCCACGACCGCGATATGATATTTTTCCATAGCCGCTCCTTATATGCTGATTTCTATGCCGATGCCTTGGATGTATTATGATTTCACACTATTGCCTTTCATCGGTCACAATATGCTCTATCCCAGAGTGTTCCCTGCCAAGATAATCTTTGAGGAAGCTCGGAAAAGCCTTATAGCTGCCAAGCTCCTCTATCGGAACCCAGTGCATCTCCTCCTTCACCCCGTAGGTGGTGCTGTTGCTGTGAAGCTCCTTCGTTCCCCTTGGCTTCATAATAAAATAGAAGCTGATTTCATGGCAGTTCAAGCCCTTCAGAGTTCCTTTGTTCTCATTAAAAAAGTTCTCATGGATAACCGCAATCATACGTCATCTCTTGTACCTCACCGCTAATCAGTTATAACCGTCTTTCTTTTGCCGTTCTTGTTCGTAGGATACTCACGCAGACGTATCACATAGTCCAGATTCACAACCGATTCTGCACCATTCCTATCAATAACAACCGCGTTATCAACAACCTCCTTCAAAATACCGTCAATCGTCCCCGATGCCACCGTGTTAATCAGCACGTCCTTTCCAATAAATCGCTTTGCAAGCTCCTGCATATCATTATCTCCGTTTCTTCTTTTTATTTTTGCCTCAATATATTTTTCGGTCTGTTTTCTATTACTAAACAGCATCCAAAAAACAAATATGAACAGCAAATAGTAAATTAACCAGTTACTCATTTCAGCCCTCCGTGTTTTTCCCACTTATGCCATTATAGCATGAGTGTAGGATTTTAAAAGAAAAAATTTATACCTCTCTATCATTATCCCAAAATGGTCTTCCGCCATTCTACCTTGTGTTTTACCTATTATAAGCATGGGGTTATAGAACGGAATTCCCAACGCAGCTAACTGAATTTTATTTTATCCCTTGTTTCGGAAAAACATCCGGATTTCAAAAATTCTTCATAATCCTCATAATCAGTACTATTGTCTGCCCCGAACGCCCTGCCGTTGGCTTGGATACCACAAGCAATGCTCATAAGCAACGCTATAGCAAACGCCATAGTACTGCCGCCAATAAGCATTATGAAAATTTTTCAAGCTTATTACCCAAAATGCACTAAATCATCATTTTGATGGTTTTGTACTATATTTCCTTTATTAAAAAAGACCCGGAAAACATTAATAAAACATTTTCCAGGTCCTTTTCTTTAGATATTCATATCTCTTATAAGCTTCGCCGCCTCAACCATATTTCTGAGGCTCGCGTCTGTCTCCGCAACTCCCCTCGTCTTTAAACCGCAGTCAGGATTTACCCATAATTTGTCGCGGTCAATCTTAGCAAGCATTGTGTTGAGCGAATTGACAATCTCCTGCACGTCCGGTACACGCGGAGAATGGATATCGTACACTCCGGGTCCGACCTCCGTCTCAAAGTGGTTCTCCCTAAGTGCGTCTAATATCTGAAGGTCGGAACGCGATGCCTCGAATGTAATCACATCCGCGTCCATGTCATCAATCGCCGGAATAATGTCCGTAAACTCACTGTAACACATATGCGTGTGTATCTGCGTCTCAGGCTTGACCCCGCTGTGCGTCAGGCGGAATGCCGGGATTGCAAAGTCAAGGTATTCTGTATACCGGTCCGATTTGCGAAGCGGCAGTTTCTCCCTCAGGGCTGCCTCATCAATCTGAATAATACCGATGCCGTTTGCCTCAAGGTCAAGCACCTCGTCTCTTATGGCAAGCGCTATCTGCGATATCGACTCCTTTACGGAGATATCCTCCCTCGGAAACGACCAGTTCAAAATAGTTACCGGACCTGTGAGCATTCCCTTCATCGGCTTGTTGGTAAGCGACTGTGCATATACTGACCACTCAACCGTAATAGGGTTCTTGCGGTACACATCGCCCCATATAATCGGCGGCTTCACGCAGCGTGTTCCGTAGGACTGCACCCACGCCTTCTGCGTGAACAAAAAGCCTCCCAGTGCCTCACCGAAATATTCCACCATATCATTTCGCTCATACTCACCATGCACCAGCACGTCCAGACCTATTTCCTCCTGCCATGCCACGCACTGTGCAATTTTCTTCTTATTAAAGGCTATGTATTCCTCCCTTGAAATATCTCCACGCCTGTAAGCTGAACGGTTTGACTTTACATCCTGTGTCTGCGGGAATGAACCGATTGTCGTCGTCGGAAACTCAGGCAGACCGAATACTTTTTTCTGTATCTTCTGACGCTCACTTCTCTTCGGAAGCCTCACATAATCCTCTTTCCCGACCCCTGCAAGCCTCTGCTTTACCTGTTCATTGACGCAGTCTCTCTCCGCAGTGAACAGCTTCTGATTATTTATGTAAGACTCCGCCGACGTATAATCCTCCAAATCAGCAAGAACACTCAGCTCATGCAGCTCAGAAAGCTTTTCCTCCGCAAACGCAAAATATGACAGATAAGCCTGTGAGAGCTTGTCCTCGTGCTTTAACGTGTAAGGGACATGCAGCAGTGAGCAGGAAGTCGATAGCACGACATTTATATTCTTTTCTTTAAGCTGTGCCAACGTCTTTAATGTGCGGTCGTAGTGATTTCTCCAGATATTTTTTCCGTTCACAAGCCCCGCAAACAGCAGCTTGTCCTGTGGAAAACCATATTTTTCAATCAGTTTGACCGTCTCCCTGCCCTCTATGAAATCAAGCCCTATTCCGTCAAACACCATTCCGGTCAGGTTCGTGTAAATATCCCTCACATCTCCGAAATAGGTCTGGAGCAGTACCCTGCAGCCGTTTTTGCAAGACAGCACCGCATCGTATATTCTGCAAAACAGCTCGATATCCTTATCATCCATATCCTGCACAAGCGCAGGCTCGTCAAACTGTATCCACGCCACCTGATTTTCGGCGCAGCTTTTTAGAAGCTCCTTATACGCCTTTATGAAATCATCCACATAATCAGCCGCCGCCCTGCTGCCCGTAAATCTGCACAGCCTGAGCATCGTATACGCGCCGATTACTACGGGCTTTGTATCAATTCCAATCGACTTCGCCTGCTTATACTCGTCTAAAAGCTTACTTCCATACAGCCCGATAACCGTGTCGTCCTCGACCTCCGGGACAATATAGTGGTAATTGGTGTTAAACCACTTTTTCATGGCAAGCGCCTTCACATCTCCCGAGTCCCCCTGATATCCGCGCGCCATCGCAAAATATGTATCCAGCTCTGACAACTTTAATTCCTTGTAACGCCCGGGAACAATTCCAAGCATCAACGCCGTATCCAGAACCG
>ERZ772954.2640-NODE-2640-length-11065-cov-9.631335_pt1 | contig 11065 bp, 10 predicted proteins | sample MGYA00580684_ERZ772954 | MGnify/ENA primary metagenome ERZ772954 (study PRJEB29015, sample SAMEA2737654) | human gut metagenome | biome: human gut; feature: human-associated habitat; material: faeces | place: China | collected 2012 ...
TGACGCGCTTGCCGCCCAGCGGGAAGTCCTTTTTGGCACCGTAGCTTTCCAGATGATCCTCGCCGTGGAACAGCCGCTCCACGATGGTGTCAATGGCCTTGTTGGAGGCACAGCCCACCACGGCATCTACCTCGGGGATCTCTTCCTCGATCTGGCTGCGGTAGCGCTCAGCCAGACAGCCGGTCACGATGACCTTCAGGTCCGGGTTCTGCTGCTTGTAGGAGCAGGCTTCCAGAATGTTCTCGATGGCTTCGGTCTTGGCGCTTTCGATGAAGCCGCAGGTGTTCACAAGGATGACATCGGCCTCCGCCAGGTCGGCCACCGTCTCATGACCGGCCGACAGCAGGATGTGCACCATCACATCCAGATCCACCTGATTTTTCGGGCAGCCAAGGGAAATGCATGCAATTTTCATAGGGGATAATACTCTCTTTCTATAACTCTTCTTCCGTCCGCCGGATGGCCTCCTTGATGACCGCATAGGCAAACCCCCGGCGCTGCAATGCTGCCACCACAAGGTCGCGGCGGCCGTCGGCCAGCTTCTTGCGGTAGCGGCTGACCACCAGCGCGGCGGCAGCTTCCAGCTCCGGGCTCTCGCCGTTTTCATCCGGGGCGTATACGGTTTCCAGTGCCTGTTCGATCTGCTGGCTGTTCAGGCCCTTCTGGCGCAGGTTCTGGGCCGCAGCCCGGCGGCTCTTGCGGGCCATCAGCAGGCCGTGGGCGCGTGTCTCCGCGTAGCGGTCGTCGTTGACGTAATCCAGCTCCACCATCTCGGCCACGGCGGCGGCCGCCGCCTGCTCGGTGAAGCGGGCGCACAACCGCTCATACAGCTGGGTACTGGTCATCTCCCGGGCCGAAAGGGCATCCAGCGCACGGGCGCGGGCCTTGGCCGGGTCGGCACATTTTTCCGGTTCTTCCCCGCCCCGGCGCGGGCGGTAACTCTTACGGTAAAAGGACATTTAGTCCTCCACCATGATGTCCAGCTCGCTCTCGCTGCTGCGGGCCGGAGCCTTGACCACCGGCTCCTTGGTGCCCTCGGCAGGTGCGGCAGCTTCCTCGGCCTTGTCGGCGGCAGCAGCACGGCCGGACGAGCGGCGGGAAGCATAGAGCTTGTCCGCATTGGCGCGGATCTGGCCCTCGATGTCGTTGGCGATCTCCGGGTTGTCCTTCAGGAACTGCTTGGAGTTGTCACGGCCCTGCCCCAGGCGCATATCGCCGTAATTGAACCATGCACCACTCTTCTGCACGATGCCCAGCTTGACGCCCAGGTCCAGCAGCTCGCCCACCTTGGAGATGCCCTCGCCGAACATGATGTCAAACTCTGCCTCACGGAACGGCGGGGCCACCTTGTTCTTCACGATCTTGGCGCGGGTGTGGTTGCCAATGAACTGCCCGGAAGAATCCTTCAGGCCCTCCACGCGGCGGATGTCGATGCGCACCGAAGAATAATACTTCAGGGCACGGCCGCCGGTGGTCACCTCCGGGTTGCCGTACACGACGCCCACTTTCTCACGCAGCTGGTTGATGAACACGCACACGGTGTTGGTCTTGCCGATGACGCTGGTGAGCTTGCGCATGGCCTGGCTCATCAGACGGGCCTGCAGGCCCACATGGCTGTCGCCCATCTCGCCCTCGATCTCGGCACGGGGCACCATGGCTGCCACCGAGTCCACCACGATGGCGTCGATGGCACCGGAGCGCACCAGCGCTTCGCAGATCTCCATGGCCTGCTCACCGGTGTCCGGCTGGCTGACCAGCAGGTTGTTGATGTCCACGCCCAGTGCCTCGGCATACACCGGGTCCAGTGCGTGTTCCACGTCGATGAACGCTACGTCGCCGCCCTTCTTCTGGGCCTCGGCCAGAATGTGCAAAGCCAGCGTGGTCTTACCGCTGGATTCCGGGCCATACACCTCAATGATGCGGCCGCGGGGCACACCGCCCACACCCAGTGCCATGTCCAGCCCCAGGCTGCCGGTGGAAATGGCATCCACCTGCATGGCGGTATTGTCGCCCAGCTTCATCACGGCACCCTTGCCGAACTGCTTTTCGATCTGGGCCAGGGCCGTGGCCAGCGCATCCTTTTTGGCTTCCGCGCCGGTTTTCTTGGTGGCCGGGGCAACGTTGTTGTTCTGATTTTTTGCCATAGCGTGCTGCTCCTTTATCCTCATTGCCCGCAAAAACGGGCTGTGTTGTACTTTCTCTCTTAGTATAACACAAATTCCAGAATTTACAACAAGAAGTTGTTTCTATTTTTCAATTATTTTGGCCGGTGGGCAATGATGCAGCGGTCGTTGCCGCCGTAATCCCTGCGGCATTCGATGTCTACCCAGCCATTCCCGGCCAGCAGCTCCATGACGGCCTGCCGCTGCTGCCAGCCGATCTCCAGCACCAGTGCACCGCCGGGGCGCAGCGCGTCACGGTAGTGTTGCGCAAGGGCCCGGTAGAACACAAGGCCGTCATCGCCCGCTTCCAGTGCCATGGCCGGTTCCTGCGCCACCTCCGGCTGCAAATGCTGCATTTCCTCCGCCGTCAGGTACGGCGGGTTGGACACGATCAGGTCCAGCTGCCCTTCCGGCAGGCTTTGCCAGTAGGTGAACAGGTCCCCCTGCACGGCCTGCACCGCCGGGGCTGCGCCAGGCAGAGCAGTGCGCACATTCTGTTCCAGATAGCGGAAGGCTTCCGGGCTTTTTTCCACGCAGGTGACCTGCGCGTCCGGGCAGAAGCGCTTGACCCCCAGCCCCAGACAGCCGGTGCCGGCACACAGATCCAGCACACGGGGCGCTTTTACGCCCGCAAGGGTCTGTGCGGCGGCCTCGGCCACCACCTCGGTGTCCGCACGGGGGCAGAGCACCCCCGGCCCCACGATCAGTTCAAAGTCCAGAAAGCTCCAGTGACCGCACAGGTACTGCAGCGGCTCCCGCGCCTCCCGGCGCAGGCAGAGGGACTCCAGCCGGGCAGCCTGCGCTTCGGTCAGGGGCGCGTCCGCCAGCCGGACATCCCGCCCGGTCACCAGCCGGAAAAGTTCTGCGGCGTCGTAATCCGCATCCGGGCATCCGGCCGCCGTCAGACGGGCTTCCAACTGCCGCACCGCGTCCCGCGGGGTCATGCCTGCCGTTACCATTTGCCTTCCTCCGGGTTTTCCGGCAGCACCGGGGTCACGGCCGCAATGGCCACCTCGATCATGCTGTCATCCGGCTCAAACACTGTGAGGTGCTGCACCCAGATGCCGGGCTGACGAATGATGCGGGTGGCAAGGTTATCCGACCGGCCGCACCACTTGAGCAGCTCGTAGCTGATGCCCATGACCAGCGGCAGCAGCAGCAGCTTGAAGAGCACCCGCAGGCCGATGCTGCCCCAGGGCAGCACGCTGTACAGGAATACGCTCACGATGACCACCAGGATCAGGAAGCTGGTGCCGCAGCGCGGGTGGAAGCGGGTGTACTTGCGCACATTCTCCACCGTGAGGGGGTCGCCTGCCTCGTAGCAGGCAATGGTCTTGTGCTCGGCCCCGTGGTACTCGAACACCCGGTGGATCTCCTTCATCCGGGAGATGGCGGCCATGTAGGTCAGGAAGATGGCGACCTTGAGCACCGCCTCCAGCACCACCTTGGCCCAGCGGCCCAGCGGCACCAGATGGTTCAGGCCGCCCACCAGCACCGTGGGCAGAACGGTGAAGAGCAGGATGGCAAACAGCCCACCGATCACGGCAGCCGCCGCCAACATGATATCTTCGGCCTTTTTGCCCAGATGGTCGCCCACCCATTTTTCAAAGGCGGTCTCCTCTTCGGCGGGGTCGTAGTCATCCCCCATGCTCACCTGTGCCGAGTACATCATGTACTTGTATCCCATGATCAGGCTTTCGATCATCGAGATGGCTCCCCGCACCAGCGGGATCTTTGTCCACACGCCGTGGGTGGGGGTGGGCTCGACCTTGGTCTCAATGGTTCCATCGGGCTTGCGGACAGCACAGCAGATGTTTTTCGGGCCCCGCATCATAATGCCCTCCATCAGGGCCTGCCCGCCCACACTCGTCTTGAAGCGTTCCTTGTTCGGTTGATTCATTGGCTCTCCTATGGGGCGCTGCGGCCCCTCTCTATCGTAAAAACTGCCCCTCTATCTTACCAGATAAATATGGACAATCTCTTATCGTTTATAGATTGGCAGACCCAGGGTGACCACCGTGCCCCGGCCCAGCGTACTCTTGAGGTCCATGGTGCCGTCCAGTGCGGTCATAATGGAATCCACCAGCGCAAGGCCGATGCCGCTGCCCCGCACCGAGTTGCTGCCCTTGTAAAACTTGGTCTTGACGTTTTCCAGATCCTCCGGCGGGATGCCGCGGCCCTGATCGATGATCTCGATGAAGGCTTTGTACTCACCCTGCCAGATCTTGACCGTGATGCGTCCGCCGGGGGCCGAATACTTGATGGCATTGTCCAGAATGTTGATGAACACCTGCCGCAGGCGGTCGGGGTCGGCGTAGACCGGGATCATCTCCTCCGGCTCAGAGTAGGCCAGCAGAAGCCCCTCCCGCTGGATGCGCGCTTCACAGAAAAGGACAGCGTCCGTCAGCTCGGCCACAAGGTCCAGGGGGCGGCACTCCATTTTCAGGCGGCCATTCTGCAGGCGGCTGAAATCCAGCAGCTCCTCCACCATGTTGTACAGGCGGGCGGTCTCGTTGTTGATGATCTCCAGCCCCTTGCGGTAGTTCTCATCGGTGGGGTCATCCAGGGTGCGCAGGGTCTCCACCCAGCCCCGGATGGAGGTGAGCGGCGTGCGCAGCTCATGGGAGACCGAGCTGATGAATTCGTTCTTCATCCTCTCCGTCTCTTCCAGTCCCTCGGCCATCTGGTTGATGGTGCCGCGCAGGCGGTCCACCTCGTCCCGCTCGTCACCGGTCACAGGCAGGCGGACATCCAGTTCTCCTCGGGCGATGCTGGCGGCGATCCGCTCCACCTGCCCCAGCGGCACCACGATGCCCCGCACGAAATACAGGCCAGAGGCCACTGTAAAGCCCAGAATGGCCGCTACCACGATCAGACTGACGATGAAAACGCTCTTCAGCTGCTCCTGCACCAGCGTCAGGCTGGTGACAAGGCGCATGGCAGCCACGTCCTCGGCCGCATAGGGCACCAGACTGCACACGGCCATGACCGTTTCCCCGCTGGCGGTGCGGTAGATGGCCACACCCACGCCGTCCGGGGCATCCTGCGCCTTGTTAAAGTCGTCCTGCACCACGATGCCGTCCGCACCTGTGCCGCTGGAGGAGGCGATCACGCCGCCGTAACCGTCCAGCAGCATGAACTCATATTTGTCTTTATCCGCAAACTGCTCCACCATCCGGCGCAGGGCCACACTGCGGTTGGCCGCGGTCTTCTGGGCCGTGTCGCCGGTGTACATTTTCAGCTGACCGTTGATGGAGGAAAAACGCCGCATCATGGTCTGCTGGACGCTGTTGTAGTAGCTGCGGCTGAAGTTGTACACGAACATGCTCTCCACCAGCAGCACCAGCAGCACGGTCAGGAACAGGCTTCCCCGCAGCCAGCGGTGGGTAATACCACTGCGCATTGCTTTTCCTCCTTTCTGTCAGTAATCCTGGCTCTCCTATTGGGAGAGCTGTCGAGCACAGCGAGACTGCGCAGTCTTTCTTTACTCCTCCCACCGGTAGCCGTAGCCCCACACTGTCATAATGTGGGTGGGGTGGCTGGGCTCATCCTCTACCTTCATCCGCAGGCGGCGGATGTTCACATCCACGATCTTCACATCGCCGAAGTAGTTCTCGCCCCACACGCCCTTCAGGATCTTTTCCCGCACCAGCGCGATGCCGGGATTGTGGAAGAACAACTCCATGATCTGGAACTCCACCTGGGTCAGCTCGATCTGCCGCCCGGCCTTGAGGAGAACACGGCGGTTCTCATCCAGCACAAATTCCCCGCTGACCAGTGTGGTGGGGGCGCTTTCGTCGGCAGCGGAGCCGCCGCCCGAGCGGCTCACCCGTCGGCAGAGGGCCTCCACGCGGGCCAGCAGCTCACTGACACTGAAGGGCTTGGTCATATAGTCATCCGCGCCGATGGACAGGCCGCGGATCTTGTCCTGCTCCTGCCCCTTGGCACTCAGGATGATGATGCCGATCTTCTGGTCGGTGCGGCGGATGGTCTCGCAGAGCGAGAACCCATTCATGCCGGGCAGCATCACATCCAGAATGGCAGCATCACAGCCGGGCTTCTGCTCCAGCAGGGGCAGGGCGGCTTCGGCGCTGTCGGCCTCCACTGCCTCCATCCCCGCCAGCCGCAGGTTCAGCGCGATCATCTCGCGGATACTGGCTTCATCCTCTACCACAAGTACCTTGACCATCTAAGACCTCCATATTTTTCTGCCTTCTCCCTCTGCCCAAGAGCACACGGAGAAGCATTTCACCTCAGAACACCCAGCCTGCATCCGGTAAACTTCTGCAAAACTGAGCGGCATCATCAATTCAACCGGTACAACGACCGGGACAGTCGATAGCTCTGATCCTTCAGCACCACGTCCGGCCCGAACTTGGCCTGCATCTGGCGGGATGCCACCACGCCCAGGCGGGTCCAGCCCGCCGCGCTCTCGCTGGAAGGAACCAGGCGCATGGTCAGCACCAGCTTGCCCTCGTCCACGGTGCGCAGCTCCACGGCTTCCTCTCCCTCAGCGCTGTCGGTGAGCATCAGGTTGCCCTCCCACTCGGCGGGCAGCTCAATGTAGCAGCTGCTCTCCTCGTCCAGCAGGCCGAAGCTCTTTTCCGGCTCCGGGCTGGTGTAGTCCATCCAGACGATGAAATCCATCCGCCGGCTCTGGCTCAGGTTCAGCAGGCCCGCTTCGTCAGGCTGGGTGGGAATCTCCACGATGCCGTCGCCGTCCAGATCCCGGCTGACCAGCGTGGAAACATTGCGCAGGGACGCATTGTACAGCTCACTGGTGCTGATCTGCTCGGCGGGCAGCATCTGCTGGCTTTCCTCATCGAAGTAGAGCAGCACCGTGGCCAGATTGTTGCCCGAAAGACCGGTCCAGCCGTCCAGCACCAGATAGCGCTTTCCGTCCGCTCCCAAGCCCGCCGCCACAGCGGCGCAGCCCGAGAACTTATCTGCCGAAAGGCCCATGACAGCCACCTGCTGGAACATCCCGTCCCGGTCAACGGTCAGCAGCTCGATCTGCACCCCGCCGTCCTCCAGCGTGGACATCAGGATCAGATCCTCGTTGCCGCCGCCGGTGATATCCTCCACCAGATACTGCTCATAGGACTGTTCCAGAATGGCATTGACCGTGCCGTTCTCGTAGGAGTACACCGCCAGATAGCTGTCACCCTGCGCGGCGAGGTACCCCACCACCAGCTGGGTTGCGGCACCATCCTGCAGCTGTGCCAGCCGGACATTGTCCACTGTATCCGCCAGACCCTCGATGCTCTGGCGGACCTGCCACAGGCCTGCGGCATCCTTCTGCAAAAATGCAATGCAGACGTTGGAGCTCTGGGCCGTGGTGTAGAGAACAGCGGCATCCTGCTGGCCGTCACCATCCAGATCCTGCAAAAGGAACGGCGAGAGCAGCTCCCCCTGCATCGGGTATTTCAGCTGGGCGCTCTCCCCCAGCCATTCGTTCAGGGCATTTTGCAGTGCACCGTAGTCACCCGGAAGGCGCGGGGCACGCAGCAGCTCCTCCACCTGCACATTTTCCGACATCGGAAGGCCGCACGCCGAAAGCAGGCCCATCATGCAGCCTGCACTCAGCACCAGAAACCGTCGTCTTTTCAACCGCCGCCCCTCCCTTCTGTGGAAAATTTGCAAAGTCGTGCAGAAATACAGTATAATTATAGCATTCTTACCCCGCCATCACAAGCCCCAGCTGCTAACGCCCAACCGGGCAGCGGGGCATTCCCACGCAAGTGAAACGGGCCATTCCATCGCCCGCCCTACTGCCTGCGGCAGCAGGGTCCCACCCCAGCGGACACTTGCTTTGGGAAACTCCCCGCCGTCCTGCGAAAAACAACATCAAAAACTTAAATTTTGCCGTCCGCTGAAGATGGCCAGCGCCGAGCGGCTGGTGCCGGTGGCGATCAGCTGTGCGGCGGCGTGGAGGGCTGCACCGGCGGCAGGGGAGGCGGGAATGGCATCGGTGGCAAGGACCCGCTGTGCAGCGCGGTTGGCATCGGTACTGGTAACGGCGGCTACATTATCCACAACATAGGCGTTGTAATTGCCCGGCACGATGCCGTAGCCGATATCCGGGATGCCGTGCCCGCCGGTGAAGCCGCCGCCCAGAGCCTGATTCTCAAAGGGTTCCACGGCCACGATGCGGACATCGTTGGTCCAGGCCTTGATGGTCTCGCCTACGCCGGTGATGGTGCCCGCGCTGCCCACGCCGACGGTGATGGTGTCCACGAGACTGCGGCCCTCCCGGGAGATGGCCTGCACGATGGCGGGGCCGGTCACTCGGCGGTGGTACTCGGGATTATCGTCGTTGGCAAGCCAGTTCATATAGTACCAGCCCTTTTCGGCGGCGGTGGTCTCTGCCAGCGCCCGGGCCCCCGCAAGGCCCCGCTGGGCGGGGGAATGCAGGATCTGCGCCCCCAGCCGAAGCAGGTATTCCTGCCGCAGGGCCGGGGCATCCTCCGGCATGGTCAGCACCACGGGGTGGCCCGCCGTCCGCCCGGCAAGGGCCAGTGCCATGGCAAAGGAGCCGGAGGCCGCTTCAATGATGGGCTGGCCCGGGAGCAGCTTGTGCTTTTCCGCCGCAAGGGCCAGCATCCCCTCGGCCACCGAATCGCGGGACGTGCCGGTGGGCCCATTATAATCAAGGTAAGCATACAGCCGCCCTTTGAGCCCGCAGGCGGCAAGATAGCCCCGCAGCTCCACGATCGGACAGGGAACCAGGGTCTGGTAGATGTTTGGATAGATTGCCACGAAATTCCTCCCTTACGCAAACCTGAGCAGTCAGCACAGAACTGTCTGCCATGCCAAGGGCTCCCCTGTTGGGGGAGCTGGCAAAGCATCGGGCTTTGACTGAGAGGTTTCATACCTATAAGGTAGCGCATCCTGTGCCCAGCGTCAAGCCGCAATTGGACAAAATGGAGAAAAATCTGCCGAAAAATCAGCAGAGTGATGGAAAAAAGCCTTGACAAGGAAAAGAATGTCTGCTATACTCCGTATGTAAAGCAAATAAACTTTACAACAAACGGAGGTCAGGGCAGAACGCATCATGGCAAAAGACTTTGAAATGGGCTATCTGCTCGATTTTTATGGCGAGGTGCTCACGCCCAAGCAGCGCGAGATGCTGAACCAGTATTACAACGACGACCTCTCCCTCAGTGAGATCGGGGAAAACTTCGGGATCACCCGTCAGGGCGCACGGGATGCCATCAAGCATGGCGAGACCACCCTGAAAGAGCTGGAAGCCAAGGTCGGCTTTGCAGGCCGCTACCGCCGGGTGCAGGAAAAGCTGGAGGAGCTGGAACAGCTGGTCATTGACGCGCGGTTCGAGTGCACCGGCCCCTATGCCAGGCTCACCACCACTGAGTATGCAGCAACGCTGAACAAGATGCTGGGGCTGATCCGCTCCATCGACGAAGTCAACGAGAGCTGACACCATTACTAATTTGAGAGGAGCACCGAACATGGCATTTGAATCTTTGACCGACCGCCTTGCCGGTGTGTTCAAAAAGCTGCGCGGCCACGGCAAACTGAGCGAGGCGGACATCAAAGCCGCCATGCGCGAGGTCCGGATGGCCCTGCTGGAAGCCGACGTCAACTACAAAGTGGCGAAGGATTTCTGCGCAAAGGTCTCCGAGCGCGCCATGGGCCAGGAGGTCATGGAGAGCCTGACCCCTGCCCAGCAGGTCGTCAAGATCGTCAACGAGGAGCTGGTCGCCCTGATGGGCGGCGAGGAAGCGCCTCGTCTGGTCATCAAGAACAAGGGCCAGACCATCATCATGCTCTGCGGCCTGCAGGGCAACGGCAAGACGACCCACGCAGCAAAGCTTGCAAAATACTACATTAAGCAGGGCCGCCGCCCGATGCTGGTGGCCTGTGACATCTACCGTCCGGCCGCTATCGACCAGCTGCAGGTGGTGGGCAAGCAGGCCGGTGCGCCGGTCTTCACCCTGCCCGGCGAAAAGCCGCCTGCCATCGCCAAAAAGGCACTGGCCCACGCCAAGGACTACGGCAACGACATCATCATCCTCGATACCGCAGGCCGTCTGCAGATCGACGAAGTGCTGATGCAGGAGCTGGTCCAGATCAAAGAGGCTGTCCCCGTGGACGAGACTCTGCTGGTCGTGGACGCCATGGCCGGTCAGGACGCCGTGAACGTCGCCAAGACCTTCAACGAAACGGTCGGCATCGACGGCATCATCCTCACCAAGACCGACGGCGATACCCGCGGCGGCGCAGCCCTCTCGGTGCTGTCTGTCACCGGCAAGCCCATCAAGTTCCAGGGTACCGGCGAAAAGCTGGATGACCTCGAAGTCTTCCATCCCTCCCGCATGGCAAGCCGGATCCTCGGCATGGGCGATGTGATGAGCCTGATTGAAAAAGCGCAGGCAAACATCGACGAAGAAAAAGCAAAAGCCATGGAACAGAAGATGAAGAAGGCGCAGTTCGACTTCAACGATTATCTGGATTCCATGGAGCAGATGCGCAATATGGGCGGCATCTCCAGCATCCTGAATATGCTTCCGGGCGTCGGCGCGAAAATGAAGGGCCAGGATCTTGAGAGCATGGTGGATGAAAAAGACATGGCAAGAAAGGAAGCTATTGTACTTTCTATGACGCCAAAGGAAAGAGAAAACCCGGATCTCATCAATCCGTCGAGAAAGCAGAGAATTGCAAAAGGCGCCGGTGTTGACATCGCGGAGGTAAACCGTTTCATCAAACAGTTTGAACAGTCAAGAAAAATGATGAAACAGATGACCGGAATGGTCGGTAAGGGTGGTAAAAGAGGAGGATTCAAACTTCCCTTTTAGCATAAAAGAAAAAATATAAATAAATACATGAATTTACAATGGAGGTAAAGAAAAATGGCAGTAAAAATGAGATTAAGAAGAATGGGA
>ERZ772954.2655-NODE-2655-length-11010-cov-15.531173_pt1 | contig 11010 bp, 8 predicted proteins | sample MGYA00580684_ERZ772954 | MGnify/ENA primary metagenome ERZ772954 (study PRJEB29015, sample SAMEA2737654) | human gut metagenome | biome: human gut; feature: human-associated habitat; material: faeces | place: China | collected 2012 ...
TCCGGCACGTCCGGTTCTTCCGATACGATGAACATAATATTCGTCATCCTGTGGAATATCATAATTGAATACCGCTTCCACATCATCCACATCGATACCTCTCGCTGCAACATCGGTCGCGATCAGAATCTCTGTTTTTCCGGTACGGAAACCGCGCATCACACGGTCACGCTGTGTCTGCTTCATATCTCCGTGCAGTCCCTCTGCAAAATAACCGCGTCCCTGCAGTTCCTCAGTCAGTTCGTCCACCATGCGTTTTGTGTTACAGAACACCAGAGAGAGTTTCGGATTATAATAATCAAGAAGTCTGGTCAAAACTTCGATCTTGTCTTTTCTCTTTACATCATAGTAATACTGCTCAATATTCGGAACGGTCAGCTCTTTTTTTACCACTTTGATCGTCACGGCATCGTGCTGGTATTTCTTGGTGATATCTAAGATCGGCTTTGGCATGGTCGCAGAAAATAACACCGTCTGACGTCCTTCCTCCGGGATATACTCTAAGATCGTCTCAATATCCTCACGGAATCCCATGTTTAACATCTCGTCTGCCTCATCAAGTACGATCGTGTTCACTGCCTCACAGCGGATCGTCTTTCTGCGCAGATGATCCATAACACGTCCCGGTGTACCGATAATAATCTGTGCCCCACCCTTCAATGCCTTGATCTGACGGCTGATCTCCTGTCCGCCGTACACCGGAAGGATCTTTACACCGTGCATATATTTTGCAAGTTTACGGATCTCATCCGCCACCTGGATGGCAAGCTCTCTTGTCGGTGATAAGATGATAACCTGTGTTTTTTTATTATTCGGATCTACTTTATGCAGTACCGGGATTCCAAATGATGCCGTCTTTCCGGTTCCTGTCTGTGCCTGTCCAATGACATCCACACCGGACATCACAACCGGAATTGCCTGACTCTGGATCGGTGTTGCCTCTTCAAATCCCATTTCTGCTATCGCACGCAATACCTGCGGATATAAATCTAACTGATCGAATCTAACTGTTTCCATATATTTCCTTTCTATAGAAACGTGCGCCATTGGCGCGCGTAAAACAAGGGGCTGATCAACAGCCCCCATAAGCGCAACAGTCTGAATGATAACACGGTGCCCGTACTTTTGTCAAGAAATTCCCCCGCGCAACAGTTCGCATCAACTGCGGATTTTCGGGAATTATGTACCCCAAACCTCATCTTTCGACAAAATCGTCGCCGATTTTTGGTCTGGGTGTTACTTCTTATTTAAAAGCAATCGACAATCATGTATATTATCCATTCTACTGCATCACTTTTTACTTCCGGTTTTCCGTGTGAAAAACTCGATTGCGGATTTTTGTTTCTATCTGTTATATTCTATGCCGCATTCATAAAATGTTTCCTGTTTTATTTGTCACTCACATCTGCTAAGTGTCCCAGTGCAAGATCATTTCTGGATTTTTTCTTAACCTGATAAAGCATCGCATCTGCCGCATGCAGAAAATCCCAGCTCTTTGTATCATCTTTCGGAATATCATAACAGATTCCCTGTGAGATTGTCACGATAGGCATTGCCTTAGAATATGCATGCTGGATTCCAAGATCAATGATCCGCTGCCGCAATCCCTCCGCCGCATGTCTGACCGCTTCCTCCGTCATATTCTGATAGAGAATGATAAACTCATCCCCTCCATATCTCGCACAGAATATCATATCATTCTGCATCAGCTCAAGCTGCTTTGCGATCCGCTTAATGCACTCATCCCCTGCCTGATGTCCGTAGTTATCATTATACTGCTTAAAATAATCGATATCCAGGATCTCCATGGCAAGCGGCGTCTGCTCTGATAATGCCTTCTCAAATACCTGATCCAGATAATCATTAAGGCGGAACCGGTTTGCCAGGCGCGTCAGTGCATCCGTCTCTGACTTTTCCAGAAGCCGTATATTTGCTTCTTCCATCTCGCGTCTTTTTTTGTTCGCCCGCTCTAAAGATTCCCGCACATCAAGCATATTTGCGATCATCGCCTGTTTTTCTTTTTCCATGATCTCGGACAACTCGTAATACTGCCCCGCAGCCTCTAAATATGCATCATTATCCTTATGCATACGGTAAAACTTAATTTTCAGGGAAATAATCTGCCTCTGAAGATTGACGATCTTTGACTGCCATGTCAATGGCTCTAAAATTTCCATTACCCGCAAAAAAGCATCATCATTTCCGATTTCAAGCAAAAGCTGGCTGAATTCATAAAGATCACTAAAAATATCCATGATCGGAATATCTGCATTGATCTCCTCACAGATCAACCGGATGCATTCATCACGCGCCGCCGTCTTTCCGGTTGCATGGCATACCTCCGCCTTAAAACAGCGAAAACTGAGCAGTTCAATGCCATCAATACGGCCCGCGCACTCATCCGAGACAAGCTCTGCATAATGTGCTGCACGCTCCGGCATATCGCGATACAAAAAACCGGTTCCCATTCCTATATAAACACAGGTAATCAGGCGGTAATTTTTATCATCTTTCACAAAATCCTTTACATGCTGTCCACAATTTTCAAAATATCTCTGTGCCTCTAAATATTGTCCACAGGATAAATATAAATTTCCAAGATTTATATCTATCATGGTTTCTTCCTGTTTTAACTGATATTTCGTACAGAAATTCAATCCGGTCAGATAATAGTCAAGTGCGATCGGCTCATTTCCCCGATTGATCGCCGTAATTGCCATCAGATTATATGCACGCGCCACAAGTTCCCACTGATTTGATTCATTCAGATAAGATACGCCTTTGCTGATGCAGAAAAAAAACTTTTCACTTTCATTTAACAGATAATAAGTCTCTGCACTGTAATAGTATGCAAATCCAAGCAGCTTTGGATCATTTTTTTTCATTGCATACTGTTCAATATCATAACACAACTTCAATGTCCGTTTTGCATCGTTTCCCCGGCTGTCGTACACTCCCTGTATCCATGCGCGGACAACTTCATCATATCCGTCGTATTCCATGTGCACTGCCTCCTCTCATTCCACACCAGACATTCACTTCTAAGGTTTTCTCCATAAAAAGAATACCGTCTTTTATTATAAAATAGAACTGTGTCTTATTCAAGGAAGAATGCTTTTTCTTTTATTCGAAATATGCTACCGGATCCACGGGTGTGCCATCTTTATCAAGTTCAAAATACAGATTGCTTCCCTCTACCGTGAAGTATTTCGTCGGTTCTCCAACATATCCTAATACATGTCCGGCCTCCACATAATCTCCCTTTGCAAAATTCAGTTCCTTTAACTGTCCGTAAACTGCCTCATAGCCATCACCCAGATCGACCGTAACTGTACAGCCTGTCACCTCATCATTTTCAATACTCTTAATCTGGCCTTTGGCAACTGCATAGACTTTATCATTGACCTCACCTGCAATGATCACTGCCGGATTATATTTATACTGGTCAAGCGTCGGGAAATAAACCGTGGAATCCATGCTGTAATTGATGATCACGTTTCCCTCCATCGGCCAGAGCAGATCCTCCGAAAAATGAAGTGTCTGTGCTTTGCCTGTCGTCTGAACGCTCTGTACTGCTTCTGTTTCTTCTGTTTCTTCCGTTTCCGCTGCATTATTTTCTTCTGCAAGTTCCGCCGTTACTGCAGGATCATCCAGTTCATTCTCCATTTCATTTAAAGACTGTTTTGGGGGAACCAGTGCAGATGCCTCGGCAGACTGCTCCGAATTCTCCTCAGCTGCAATATCGTCTGCCTGTTTCTGCATTTCTTCTGCAAGCTCGGCTTCCATCTGCTCCCGTTCCTTTTCCTGTCTGCTGCTGTATATCGCAGTCGTTCCAACTGCCGCTAAAGCAATCAGCAGCCCTGCAATCACATATTGTCTGTACCCAAAAAAACCTTTCTTTTTCATTATTTCTCACCATCCATTATTTATTTTTAACCATAGTGTTGCCACATCCCGGATGGTTTATACGATTGTTTTTTTATTTCTTTCCTATAAATTTCCGGCCTGCCCGATCACTGCTCCCTTATAAAAATAAGCAAGGATCTCCCGATAGCCATATCCCTCTTTTGCAAGTTCCTCTGCTGTATTCTGGCTTAATCCAAATCCATGCCCCATGCCCCTTGCCACGATGCGCACATGATCGTCCATTTCCGTAATCGTAAAACAGGCAGATGGAAGCTCTAATGCATGGCGGAACTGCTCTCCATCGTATGTTTCCCCCGCAACTTTGATTTTTGTCACATACTCTGCCGCATCGCGGCTTACGATTTCAATCTGTGCCGGTTCTGTCAGCTCTGCATCTGGATATGCAGTCCTGCATTTTTTCAGATATTCTTCTTTTTCATAATAAAACACGGAAAGATAACCTTCCGCCGTGGTGTCCGCATGACATTCTGCCGTAACAAGATATGGCATGTCTGCATCTTCATATAACTCTGACATGCTGCGTGTCCGCCCACTGCTGATCGCATGATATGCCGCATATATGTAAGTTCTGTTATATAAGAGTGTCTCCCCCGCCGTCGCTTCCACACAGGATTTCAGTTTCTGATAATTTTTATCAAAATTTTCTCCCCAAAGCTCCTGCTGCTGATCCGGCGGCATGCTCTCCGGTTCCTTCGTCCCCGCCTGCATGGCATCATACAGATTCGTTCTGGCGATCACACATTGTGCTTTGATCGTTTCCGCTGATTTATCAATCCCGATCTCCTGCGCCACGATCTGCAAGACCTTCATCTCAGTTTCTTCATCCTCATCCTTACTGTCTCCACTTTGTGTCTCTGCCTGTCCTGATAAGATATCTTTTTTATTTTCCTGATGCTCCCGGACTTCCCTCTCCATACCCTCTACACTGTCTATTGTGTTCAGTACTTCCTGCGCCCCTTCCTTTCCATAAATGAGGTTTTCCAGGCGCATTCGCTGCATCAGTGTTGTGATAAAAACCGGCACCAGTAATATCAGACATATTCCTTTCAGCCAGAAACCTGTGCGTTTTCTTCGTCTTTTTCCCATAAAAAAATCTCCCTGTCCATTTAATATATGAAACAGAGAGACTTCTCATTCAGATTTTTTACATCACATTCATTACCAGACTAAATGCCTGCATCATTACAAATCCGATCTCTGCCATGATCAGCAGTGCATAAAGTACGGTATACACGATTGGAAACGCCATTTTGCGTTTTAAAAGATGTGCCCGCCATACATAATAACCAGGCTTTAAAAAGATTGCAAACAGGATCAGTCCAAGTATTTTATAATTCTGCTTGTTGATCTTTACAATGTCGATGACAACAAAAATAATGAATGCTGCAAGCAATGCATAATTAAGCAGAGAAAATATCACATAACTTCCACTGTACATCACATTCATATAAGTGCCATCCATAATGCTGTCATAAGTCATTGCCTGAAATACAGATGATGTCGCAACCATGCTGATGATCTCACGCAGCGGCATTACGATCAGTAACAGATAGCAGAAAATATCTGAAACCGGGCCATGCTCCTGCGGTGTCCAGTTATTCTGGCTGTACTGCGGATTGCCATAGGTCTGCTGACCTCCATTATACTGCTGATCCCCGTAAGTCTGCTGTCCATTGTTATACTGCTGATTGCCATAGGTCTGCTGACCTCCATTATACTGCTGATCCCCGTAAGTCTGTTGTCCATTGTTCATGTTCTGATTTTCGTCCATAGCCTTCTCCTCCTCATTTCCAACTTTATTTTTTCTGTCTGTTTCCAATAATATTGGAAAGCGCTGCAAACTGCTCTAACGTAAGTGCCTCCCCCCGGATGGTAAGCGGCTCGCCAAGTTCTGCAATACACTCCTGTATCTCTTCCTTGGAAAGATGTACCTGCGGCGCATTCGACAATCCGTTCGCCAGTGTTTTCCTTCTCTGGTTAAACGATGCCCGGATAATGTGAAACATCAGTTTTTCATCATCCACCTGTACCGGCACCTCCTCGTGTCTGGTCAGCCGGATCACTGCACTGCCGACATTCGGGCGCGGCATAAAGCAGTTTTGCGGAACATTGGCAACGATCTCCGGTTTTGCATAAAACTGTACTGCTAACGACAGTGCACCGTAATCTTTCGTTCCCGGTCCTACCTGCATGCGGTCTGCAACTTCCTTCTGCACCATGACCGTAATGCTGTCGATCGGAACATGGCTCTCAAAAAGTCCCATGATGATCGGTGTGGTAATATAATAAGGAAGATTTGCAACGACCTTGATCGGCTTTCCACCGTTTCTTTCCATCGCAATCTTTGCGATATCCAGTTTTAAAATATCCTGGTTGATCACAGTCACATTATCATAAGCGCTCAATGTATCCTCTAAGATTGGGATCAGATTGGTATCGATCTCTACCGCAACCACCTCCCTGGCATTTTCACACAGATACTGTGTCATCGTACCGATACCCGGACCGATCTCAAGAACAAAATCATCCTTTGTCACTCCCGCGGCCTCGACGATCTTCTCAAGTACATGCGGATCGATCAGAAAGTTCTGCCCGAATTTTTTCTGAAAATTAAAATGATATTTCTGCAAAACCGCAATCGTATTCTGCGGAATCCCTAATGTAGCCATAAAACTCCTCTCAATCCTTCCGGTTACTTAACATTTCCTCAAACAGCGTATCTAAAAACTCTGTATACAACCCGTTAAATGTCTCATGAAAAGTCTGTGCCACACTTGCATCTCCCTGACCTGTCATCTGTGCCTCCTCAAAAAGTGCAAATGCCGTTTCATAAAGCTCCGGATTTTTATCATAAAATACTTCCGTCAGTCCATCCTGAAAAGCAAACTGCGCCTCCTGGGAAAGATTGTCCTTGAAATCTTCCTTGGAAATACAGCCTTTCTCCTCATAATCAGAAAGATAAATATGTCCCTCTGCAGATTTTACAAAATCGCGAAATACCGTTGCCACATCCTCGTATGTAACAGGAACATAATTCTCATTCCAGTATCTGTCAAATGTTTCCCTGTCCGGAAAGTGTGAAAAAATATCGTTATCCATGTTATTCTCCATTTCTGCGTGTGAAAATTCTTATGTTTCACACTATTCTCCATTTCTGCGTATAAAATATTGTATACAATAAACAGACTGCGCATTCCATGGGCAGACCTATCGCCATAAATATACAAACAGGATGCCATCACGGTCTGTCCGTCTCTGACACCCTGTCTTTCATTATATACAAAAATCATATATAAGGCAAAGATTTATTTTTCATCGTGGAACATTTCGATAACACTGTTCAGCCGTACAATATTCTCACGGTTATTGTCCACAAGTGTTTCATTTCCCTGGACAATTCCGGAAACCTCAAGTGTTTTCTGTGCAATATCCGTCACACCATCAGCCGCCTCGGAAACCGTTCTGCTGACACCCTGCATGGCATCTGCAATCTCAACGATGGAACTTAACAGTGTATTGATCTGTCCGCTGATGGCAGACATATCATCATCAAATACGGTTGCATCTTTCGTATACTGGTCTGCAACCCCCATAAAGTCCTCATAATCTTTTAGTACTGTCTGCTCTAAGAAATCCGTACTTTCCTTTAAGCATCCTGTCATATTTGCCACAGCCTGGTTTACCTCGGCAATGATTTCATTGATACTGCCGACCGTCGTGGATGTCTGGGTTGCCAGCGTACCGATCTCTCCGGCAACGACTGCGAATCCCTTTCCTGCCTCTCCGGCTCTTGCCGCCTCGATTGAGGCATTTAATGCCAGCAGATTCGTCTGACTTGAAATTTCAAGGATTGCCTGTGTAAACTGGTTGATCTTTTCTACTGCTTTTGCCTGCTCCATGGCAGCTTCCGTTTTCTGCTGTACATTTTCGTACATCTGAACCGTTTTTTCGCTTGCAGCCTGCGTCTTTAACTTAAGCTGACCTGCGCGTTCCTTTACCTCAACAGAAGACTCCCGTCCCTCCTTTGAATACCGCTCAATATCCGTTGCGCGCTCTTTGATGTCACTGACTGTGGTGTTGACCGTCTCCATCGTCGCCGCTGTCTCTTCCATTGCTGCTGCAAGTTCCTGCGTCGTATCTGTGTTGACGCTGCTCATCTCACGCACACGTTTCGTTGTATCAGAAAGCTGTTCTGTCGTATTTTTCAGATCTGTGTATACATGACGGATATTTGCTACCATTTGACGCAGATTCTTGCGCATGTTGTGAAGTGATATCGCCATTCTTCCGGTTTCATCTTTTCTTTTATAAAGGTGCTGGTTTGCCGGATTGCTCGCAAACTCAAATTCAGCCGTCTGTTTTACGATACCGTCGATCTGGGTGATCGGCTTTGTGATTGTAAATCCGAGTACTGTACCGATAATTATGGTAAGTATCATTGCAAAAGCAGCTCCTCCGAATATCTGTTTTGCAAGCTGTCTGGATTTTTCCTGCAGTTCAGTTTTTGGTGCCGTAAGGACAAATTTCATGCCATTTTCCAATGTCTTATAATACATGACCTTATCTTTTCCCTGATAAGTATAGGAAACGGCAGTCTCCTCCGTCTGCTCATTTCCAAGCGCATCCACTACAGCCTGCAAACCACTGTCTGCATCTGCAAGGTTACTTCCAATCTCAAGATCTTTGTGATACATTACCTCACCGGAATCGTTGGCAAGGAAACCATAACCACTATCAAATATACTTAAAGAATCAATCGTATTTGTAAATTCACTGAAATCAATATCCATTCCAATGATACCAATGGACTCTCCATCCACCTCAATCGGAATAACATAAGAAATCATATACACACCTATGTTAGAATTCAGATATGGTTCCATCCAGGTTTCTTTTCCGTTCTGTACCGGAATATAATACCATCCGACATGCTCCACATCACTCGGATCATACATGGAAAAGTCTGTTGGCGTCACACTCTCAAATTCACTGTCACTGTTGTTCCTTGTAAGGAAAAGCCCGCTTGTCGGTTCCGTAAATTCAGGGTTATAACGGATATACGCTGTGAGTGCTCCCTTTGTGTTCTGTGCAGACTGCATCAGAATAGGAAGCATCTGCTTTGTATAAGTATCCACATAATCCCTGCTTGTCCGGAAAGATGCTGCATGTTCCAGTTTGGCAACTGCAATGCTGTATACCATTTCCACTGACTGTGAAACATTCTGCATCATGGTATCAAGTTCATCGCTCTGACTCACACACTTAAGCTGCATTTCCTGCTGTGAATCTTCATAAGAAGTGCTGACTGAGTTTACAATACTGATCGCTCCGCAGATAAATGTAGATACCAGCGAACATAGTATTACGGTTACAATAATTTTTGTTTTTATTGATTTCATACCAATTTCCCCCTCTGTCCAGATTCCTCCTGTTGTTTCAATTTTACCATATTCGACTTTATTTTCAATAAAATATATACTGTTTCGTTATGTTTTCGTAGATTTTAAAAATTATATGCTATTTTTTTATTCATTTTATCGAACATATTTTCGTTTTTCTATTGCATGTGTTTTGATTTTGTGTTATATTGATTTTATCGAACACTCGTTCTGTTTTTAGTAATATGCGACCGATAATCCAACCCCGTTTATATGTAACTATGAAGAATATGAAAAGACCATGAGAAATGGAGATCAACATGAACATCCAGCAAAATATGTCCCTAATGGAAAAACTTTCTATACTTACCGCCGCTGCAAAATACGATGTTGCCTGTACTTCCAGCGGTGTGGACCGCCGTGGCAATGGCACCGGCATGGGGAACTCTCTCGCCTGCGGAATCTGTCACTCATTCTCTGCGGATGGGCGCTGTATTTCTCTGCTCAAGATCCTCTTTACCAATGAATGTATTTTTAACTGCGCCTACTGCCAGAACAACTGTAACTCCGATGTAAAACGGGCTTCCTTTACCCCGGATGAAGTCTGTGAGCTGACGATAGAATTTTACCGGCGCAACTATATTGAGGGACTTTTCCTAAGTTCCGGCATCATGATCAGTCCCAATTACACGATGGATCTGATCTATCAGACCCTCTACCGGCTGCGCAATGTCTACCATTTCAACGGCTATATCCATGTCAAAGCGATTCCCGGCGCAGATCCTGTCCTTGTGGAAAAAGCCGGTTTTCTTGCCGACCGTATGAGTGTCAATTTAGAACTTCCGACCGCCGACAGCTTAAAGAAACTGGCTCCCTATAAGTCCAGAACTACTATTTTAAAACCAATGCGCCAGATCCAGAACCGCATTACGGAAAATAAGGATGAACTTGCCATTTACCGCAAAGCACCGCGTTTTGTCCCCGCCGGTCAGAGCACACAGATGATCATTGGTGCCACTCCGGAACACGATTATGAAATCATGCGCGTTGCTGAGACACTTTATCAGAAGTTTGACTTAAAGAGAGTTTTTTACTCGGCTTTTGTCAATGTAAACCACGACTCAAACCTGCCGGTTCTGCCGGGTGGTCCGCCTCTTTTACGTGAGCACCGCCTCTATCAGGCAGACTGGCTGCTGCGCTATTATGATTTTAAAGTAGATGAATTACTGACCAAAGACCGCCCGGATTTCAATATCTATCTGGATCCAAAATGTGACTGGGCACTCCGTCACCTGGAGTATTTTCCGGTTGAGATCAACCGCGCCGATTATCACACCCTTTTGCGGGTTCCCGGCATCGGTGCAAAATCTGCCTCCCGCATCGTAAAGGCAAGACGTATGAATAAACTCGATTTTTCCGATCTGAAAAAGATCGGTGTCGTACTAAAACGTGCCCTGTACTTTATCACCTGTTCCGGTCGCATGATGTATCCCACAAAATTAGACGAGGATTATATCTGCCGCAGTCTGATTGCCGACCGTACCCAGATTCCACGCGAAATACGTGAGGCAGGATATCAGCAGCTCAGTTTGTTTTCCTGATGATGCTGAATGGAGATTAGTGTGAAAAATAAGATTTTTCACATGCAGGATTTGTGCTTACGCACAAACTTGAGATGCAAATGAAAACGTTGTTTTCATTGAAA
>ERZ772954.2675-NODE-2675-length-10943-cov-3.083027_pt1 | contig 10943 bp, 10 predicted proteins | sample MGYA00580684_ERZ772954 | MGnify/ENA primary metagenome ERZ772954 (study PRJEB29015, sample SAMEA2737654) | human gut metagenome | biome: human gut; feature: human-associated habitat; material: faeces | place: China | collected 2012 ...
CGCATAATCTCTTCTTTCATCCAGACTTTACTGTCGGTTCCGGAATCTCACCGGATCAGCCACTTGCGCAGGTCGCGGACTTCTCTTCTCTCAAAGAGTCACCGCCGGTGGGGAATCGCACCCCGCCCCGAAGAACTTATTTTTTATTTATTTGCTGTCAGTATAATCACTTTTTCCTGTCTCGTCAATCCTTTTTTACAAAATCTGTTGCCGTTTGTGCCACACATGAACGGTAACGAAATTTTTCTCACAAAACTCATTCCCATCCATGCACAATACCCACAACAAAAATGCTTTATCTCTGACCATTTGAATTGTGAGACGGGAACTTCTCGATGATACGTCCACTTCGGTATGCCTCAAGCAGATACTCAAGATCTGCAATATCCGCTTTAAGTTTCCGTCCGCTGTCCGTATCTCCAACGAGCTCCCTCTCCGTCGATCTCTGAATAATCACACTGTCGGAGTGAATGTCACTCTCATTCTCGATCGCAGACTCGGTCGACTCAAACGGCTTATGCGCCGCAAGAATCAGTCCGTAAGAATTGTAAATCAGTGTATATCCGGCGATTCCGGTCTCCTTCTGGTAAGCGCGCGAGAAACCACCGTCAATAACGAGAACCTTTCCTCCACACTTGACCGGGCTCTCTCCATTCTTCGTCTTGACCGGAACATGACCGTTGATGATGTGACCGTCCTCTGGTGACAAACCAAATTCCTCAAGAATCCTGTTTGCAACCTCCTCGTCCTCGATCAGCGTGTAGTATGGATTCTTCTTCTCCCTGTGTGTCTCCTTCTCCGCGAGGAAATACCGCTCAAATGTCGCCATCTTCGTCTTTCCAAACAGCGGGGAATTCTCGTGAAGCCAGATATACCACATCAGATCACGACCGCGCTTGCGCTCCACAAGATCCTCTGCGACAAAGCCTTTTCGGATATACTCATCAAAAAACTCGTAGAGAGATCTGCCACTGCAACGATGTCCGTAAAGCTCCACCTCGCGGAAACTGCCGTTCTCATTTAACGGCACACAGCCGTGAAAGAGCAGATTTCCGTTGTATACTTTGTACAGACTTCCCTTTGCAAGCAGGAAACGCATGTGTTCCTGAAGTTTTTCACACTTCTGGAAGGCATTCTCGAGACGCTCCATCACCTGCTCCTCGGCATCACTCAGGCGATACGGGTCTTTCGGATCTACAGTCGGGAAATTCATATCCAGAAGTTTATATTCTTTTCCGTCGAGCGTGATCACACCGCGCTCATAGTCAATGCGGTGAAGAAGCGCACGCCCCTCCAGACCGAACTCCGGATGCTCCTTGCTCATCTGTCCCTCGACCTTGAACTGAATGATTGCGATCGCCTTGTGCATCTTTAAGTTCATCTCTCTCTCATTCTTGTTTTTCGGAGGCTCCCCTTTCAGTGCAAAACAGGTACACGGATCATTCTCATACGCCTGCATCGCAAATGTCGCAAGCGGAAGAAGATTGATTCCATAGCCCTCCTCCAGAATATCCAGATTGCCATAACGGGCACAGATTCGGAGTGCATTTGCAATGCAGGCTCTCTGTCCGGTCGCTGCTCCCATCCAGAGTACATCGTGATTGCCCCACTGTACATCCACGGAATGATATGCCATCAGATCATCCATAATGATGTGCGGGCCTGGACCACGGTCATAGATATCGCCGAGAATATGAAGATGATCGACGACAAGTCTCTGAATCAGTTCACACAGAGCCGCGATAAAATCCTCCGCTCTTCCAAGACGAATGATCGTCTGCACAATCGCATCGTAGTAAGATTCCTTGTCTCTGACATCGTCCTTCTCAGTAATCAGCTCCTCGATCACATACGCAAATTCCGGCGGAAGTGCCTTGCGGACCTTTGATCGCGTGTACTTGCTGGCAGCTCTCTTGCTGACTGCAATCAGACGGTAAAGCGTGATCTTATACCAATCCTTCTTGTTCTTTGTCTTTGCGAGAATCCGTGCCATCTTCTCGCGCGGATAATAAATCAGGGTTGCTAACGTGCGCTTATCCTGATCGCTCAGCGTTGTTCCGAATACCTCGTTCACCTTACGTCGCACAGCACCCGAACCGTTCTTGAGCACATGGGCAAACGCCTCATACTCTCCGTGCACATCCGTCAAAAAATGCTCGGTTCCCTTTGGCAGGTTCAAAATTGCCTCCAGATTGATGACTTCCATCGATGCGGCTGCAATCGTCGGATACAGTTCTGACAATCTTTCCAGATATCTTGTCTGTAAATCGTGCATACCCCAAACTCCTTCCTTTTCTTCTCCCCTCATCACTTTCTGCCATGTATACAATGTATCTTTATTATAACAGATTTGGAGACTTCCAAAAAGAGTTTTGCCTTATGTACCTTCCAAAGTGCATGTTATCCGTTACTGTTCACACGCCCTGCAAACGGTACATGATGTATGGCACAAATGGTAACGCCCCAATCATCTCTGATTCAAATATTCCAGAATTCCGACATGAATTGTCCACGCAAGTCGATCCTGGTATTCCTCTGTCTTTAACTTTTTCGTTTCCTCCCAGTTTGAGAGGAAACCACACTCCACAATCGCAGAGACGCACTTCACATTTTTGAGCAGATAATAACTCCCATTTGCCTTTGCAAGTCTCGTATTCTTATCCCTTAAGACATAATCAAAGCGTTTCTGCAAAATCTCCGCCAGTTTCTTTCCCTCCTCCGAGTTGGAAAAGTAAAAGACCTGACCACCAGAGATTGCTTCCTGATGATAACTGTTCTGGTGAATGCTGACCATGAGATCTGGCTTTTCTTCGTTGATCTTCGCACAGCGATTTCTCATATCGGCCGTCTTCTTCTGCGTATCGGTCTCCTCATAAAGTCCTCTGTCATCCTCACGAGTCAAAATCACCTCCACATCCGATGCCTCGAGATAATCTCTTAATTTTTTCGCAATGCTTAAATTGATCTCCTTCTCCGGTGTTCCATCGACCGCAATTTTTCCCGGATCATTGCCCCCATGACCTACATCCACACAGACCACCGGGTGCTTTTTTCCAGAAGCCTCTGCCATTGCCTCCCGGTTATCCAGAGTAAGCTCTCCTGCCCTTTGCGAGATCAGAAAGACTGCCATCAGATGTTCCGCTCTTCGATTCTTCACGCCACACCTTTTCGGACTGTTCTCTCTCCTATTATATCTTTCCGACTGGAGGAAAAGACATTGCAGTTAAAAAATACATTCCGGTTACTTGCTTCTCAACAGATTATAATCCGTTTTTGCGTCTCTCAAAATATACTCGATGTATTCCGGCAGCTCTGTAAGCGCATTGTTGTCCATCCAGAGCTCATATGCCGGATCTTGATACGCCTGTTTGCAAATCCGATAAGCCGTTCCCTGATAGTAGGCATCATTCAGATCCGCATAATAATCCGACATCTGCTTCTTCTGCGCATCCGTCAAACCTGGAATATTTTCCAGTGCTTTCTGGGACTGATTATAAAATACCTTTCTCAGAAATTCTCCCTGAAACTCATCAAAGTTCAGAAGATCTGCCTTCTTGCTTCCATGTTCTTTCGCCCACTTTTCGACATCCACCGCCCAGGTTCGATAATAAAATTCTCCGTCCGGGGAATAGCTGAGCACTCCATACTTGCATCCCGGTGTCGCCAGCGAACTCGTCACCATCTCAGGAAGTCCTTTATTATCAGAGGAACGCTTATAATGCTGAACATGGAGATGACCGCTGAGGAAAAACGGTGAATCCCACTCTTCAAGGAGATCCACAAGCTGTTCTCCATGTTCAATCGTGCAGTCATCTACATAGATCTCACTCTCATCGAGAAGATTGTGATGGGCAATCGGAATCAGCATCACTCCATCCTCCCACGCTGATCGCAGTTGCTCCTCAATCCAGTCATAAGTATCTGAGAGAATCGCGCCTCCGACTTTTGCAACCGGGCGATACTGGCAGGTATCGAGCATCAGAATTCTCGTCTCATCATCCAGCTCATAGACATAACTCAGACTTGTCTTGTCCTCACTGAGCGCCTCATCATAGCCAAAATTGCGGTATATTTCGCGAAACTCCTCCGGTGTCGTGTACTCTGCGGGCATTCTCTGTGTTCCCTTATACTTTCCGGCTTTTCGGTTATTGATATCATGGTTTCCCGGAATTACGAGAACCGGAATTCCGGCATCCTCCACTTTTTCGAGCTTTTTCGCCAACTCCTGATGGCTCTTCTTCTCACCCTCAAGTGTCAGATCCCCGCTCAAGATCAATGCATCCGGGCAGTACTCCATCACCTCGTCGAGAAAGGCATCCGTGATCGCATCGATATAGGTGACAATCTTTCCGTCTCCATACTCCACCATCTCCTGAAAACGCGGTCCGTTGTCCGTCAGCTCCTTTGCAAAGTAGTGGATGTCCGATCCCTGAATCAGATGACTCTCCCACTCGCCATCTCTCTCAAATCTCTTTTTTTCGTCTTTTCGATCCCAGCGATTAAAGCTCGAAGACATAGAACTTGAATTTTTGCTCTGATCTCCGTCAGAACCTTTGGTTTGATTGTCCGCCTGATTCTCTTTACCTTGATTCCCATCATTTCGATTTTCGTCATTTGCTTCTTCGGATGAGGCTTCGGCAGACGAGGATAGGGACGAGGATTCCGAGGAAAATTTCGACGGAGAGGATTCCGCTGAACCTGAGGACGACTGCGAAGAATCCTCAGAAGCGGACTCTGAAGTTGACGACGAAGATGCCAGATCCCCATTCGCATTTCTCGCACATCCAGAGCTCCCCAACAGAACGCTTCCCGCAATCAAGACCACGGATGTCAGTTTCCAGAATTTTCGTTTTCTCATATCTCCATCCTCCATTTCCACAACTGTTTCATCTCATCTTAATCCACAAATATCTCTGCCAGAATTTTAATTATCCGTAATATTCCTTCCGAGTATTTCTGTCTTACAATTCCTATCTCCTACGGCAGCTTCACAATATCCCAGATATCCGATGGCTCAAATCCAAGTTTCCAGCATGCAACACCCGCCAGATTGTTCGTTCGGATCAGATCCATCTTCAAGCCGATCGACCGCTCCTCTTCCATCCAGATGCGGTACGTCGTTCCATTTTCTGTCTTCTCTCCGTAATACTGTCCGAGTGCATCCTCCCAGGTCAATTCAACCTGATTATCCTGAACCCACTGCTTTGCCTTCGTGATTCCCATCGCCTGAGACGTCACTCCATTTGCATCCTCCTGCCATACCCGTGTGTAGAATGGAATCGCACTGATCAGCTTCTCCTTCGGCACCTCTCTGAGGGCATCCTCAATTCCCTGTTTCTCATATCCAAGAGAGGCAACTGAGCCGGCATCTCCACCTGCATAGTGCTCATCATATCCCATAATCACGACATAGTCTGCCACGCGCCCCTGCTCAGCACGGTTGTAAAATGCGGTGTACGCGGATGGAACATAAGTATCCACAGAGAGAATGATTCCATTTTTTCGACAATCCACAGAAAGCTCGCGGATGAATTCCACATAGTGCGGACCCACGGAAGATTTAATTCCCTCAATATCCAGATTGATTCCGTCTATTCCATACGCCTGCACATCCTTAATCAGCCCCGCAATCAGCTTTTTTCTCGCTGAGGTATCTGCAAAAAGGACACCAGAATCCACATTGTCTCCCTTATTGAAGTTATCAAGAACCGCCCATACCTGCACATCCATCGCATGTGCCTTCTCCACATAGGAACGATCTGCCAGACACTCATAATTTCCCTGATTGTCTGTCAGAAGAAACCACGTCGGAGCAATTACATTAACGCCCTTTGTATTCGCCATCAGCTTTTCCATCGTCTTATTCGCATCCCGGGTCGTCACCTGATGCCAGACAAGACAGATCGGCTCATCCAAAGAAATATTCGTGTAGACTGGCTCCTCAAAATGACTGACTGGCTGTTCTTCCGTGCGATCTTTCAAGGTATTATTCTTGATATAACCCAGATAGCCGTCCTCGGTTCTGACTCTCGACCAGTTCTCCATCTCATCGAGAATCGTCACCTGCATCCCTTTTGCTTCCTGAGTGACAACCTTACTCTTCACACCTCCGCGAATACGAATGGTCGTCTTCTTTTTCAGGACTGCCGTTTCCTCTGTATCCCAACTGCTATCGAGAAAGAAGCGGTTTGCGTCCCCATCTGTAAAAGTCTCCGTCCGGATATCGGTGTACTCCCGAACGAGATCTGCCAGCACCCAAACCTGATCATCATCCTCCACAAACAGAGAGCTTCCATCATCCGAGCAATCCGTCTCACTAATATAACGAATGGATTCTGGAAATGTGTAAATCATCTGTTTATCCGCCTCATCCCAGTAAAATCGTTCATTGATGCTGTTGCTCACCCAATCCAGCGGAAGATAAACCGTTCCCTCAATCAATTTTCCCTTGATTCCATCCGTCCGCTGTCCATTCCAGATGATTGCCACCTCATCCTGACTGCTAACCGCAAACACTTCTTGAATATCCGCCTGCTCTTTCGACGGCGCTAAATATTTCCAAACGGTAAATCCTCCTGCCACAGCCGCAAAGATCAAGACTACCGTAGCCAATCTCGCAAATGAAATAAAATGTTTCTTCCGTCTTCTCCGCTTCATTTCCGGATTCTCCTCTTTTATGATCAAAATTTTGTCTTTATTATAGCATAAAACAGGAGTCCCCTCTCTTACATTTTCCTGACTATTCCCTCCCCATGCTTTTTTCCAGGCTGAATTGGAATTCTCTCAAAGCCCCTCCCCTTCCTGCGATGGACAAGAAGAAATCAGCTTCTTCCACTGCAGACCAGTCAGTCGTTTGTTTTGATTGCTTATTTCAAATTGCTTATTTCAGATTACTTGTCTCAAATCACTTCATTACCTATCACTCATTTATTGTATACAAGATCAAAACGAATCTGTCTCAAAATCTTTCTCCCCGCTGTGGCAGTCCCAAGTCCCACCTGTGCACTTCTCGCCTGAATATTCGATAACTCCGGAAACATTCCTCCATTCTCCATTCCATCATCATCTACATTGCCAGTCGCACACGGGCAATAACCGCGCCCCTGTTCTCTCACACTTTCGACCAGACGACTCTGGCTCCTGTTGCTCTCATTCTGTCCGAAATCCTGCCCAAACTTCTGACTAAAATCCTGGTTGAAATTCTGACAAAAATCCTTACGGAATGCCTCACAACAATCGTCATCTCCATCTTCCGGAAGATCCTCAAGGATATAATCTCCCATATAAAATCCACCGTCACTGCGAATCTCAAACAATCGCTCCCACAGCGTGTCATCCGCCTCCTTTCCGTCAATTAAAACAGAAACTCCCTTCGCCTGATAACGCTTGAGTCCCTGCACATAAGCCTTTCTGCTTCGTGCATTCATTCTCAACTTTTTCTTCATACTCCCCCTTCTGTTCGGACAGCAGTCCAGACGACCAGGGAGGGATAAGCCGTGACACAAATTCTCCTGTCTGTTCTACTGTCCCGGGCTCTGCACCCGTTTCTTCCGTCAGCCGGATTTTCTTTTTCAAATTCCGCCAACAGGCAGAGATGATTTCTGTCTTCCGATCTTCCGCGACATTTCCTCTTGCTTATTTTGCCCAATCTGCTTACTCTGCCGATCTTTCTGACGGCACTTTTTTCCATGCTTTCCTCTTTCGGGAATGATTCAGATTTTGGCACTCTGGCTTTCTGCCGTTCCACATTCCAAATTCACACTGGCTTTCACAAACCATTTTTAACACGTTACTTTCATACAAATTCCATACGGAATATAGATTTTGTCTGCGCGCAAAAGGCAGTACCAATGGCAAAAAGGATATTTTATTTTGCGTTTCGTTCTTTCATGTGATTTCTGTATTTTGTGTGATTTCTGTGAATGTTTCTATGAGCTTCCATGAATTTCATATAGAACTGTATCCCGCTCAGATTTTTCATCATACGCAAGATGCACAGGCAGAATCAGCGCCCCCATGTCTGCCGGATTTTATGGCAAAAGCATATCGTTCTAATCGCAGAATTGCATTTCACTTTAATATTAAAAACAGGGTTTTCTCACTGAATATAAGATCTTTTATTCACCGGACGGCTGTTGAGAATCCTTCGGACTTCTCACTGCCATTGAATATGTCCCTTGCAAGAAACAAGGAACGCATAAGAAATCGTTTTGATGCTGCTCTCTTCAAAAATGTCGTTTCCTCTGTTCGACAGCTATCATCTCTGTAAAGCCCATTCTAATACAAACACCGACATTTATCAAGAAGATTTTTCAATTTTTATGTCTTTATTTTCTTTTTTCATAAAAAATCATCGCCTAAAACGCGCCAAATGTATATTTTTGTTGCATATTTTCAAGTGGAGCGTTTTTGTATGATAGGACGCAATTTCCTATCATACAAAAAAAGAGACCCTGCACGAATCTCATGCAAGATCTCTCTATTTTCAACATTCTGCTGTTTCCAACACAGAGTATATCTTACTCCATGGTGTACGGCATCAGAGCGATGTGACGTGCTCTCTTGATAGCAACGGTCAGAGCTCTCTGGTGCTTTGCACAGTTTCCGGTAATTCTTCTCGGAAGAATTTTACCTCTCTCAGAAACGTATCTCTTCAGCTTATTTGTATCCTTGTAATCGATTACGCCGTTCTTGTCGCCACAGAATACGCAAACTTTCTTTCTTCTGCGAATGCCGCCTCTTCTAACCTTAGCGCCATCAGCTTTATCAGTCTTATTGAATGCCATTGGTAGTGCCTCCTTCTCTCAAATATCGTCGCACGCTCAATTTCTCACGCCAACCTGCGCTTAGTTGAACGGCAACCCTTCGTCTTCCACACCATCCGGAATGTTCATGAATCCGTCACCGATCGCACTTGAAGGAGCTGGACGGGAGGTCGGCTGGTAAGAACCACCGCCCATACCACCGTTGCCTGCGCCAGCACTCTTGCTGTCTGCAAATTCCTGATCATCTACGATGATGTCTGTGGTATAAACGCGCTGACCTTCTTTGTTGGTGTAACTGCCAGTCTGAATTCTTCCGGAAACGAGAACTCTCATTCCCTGACGGAAATACTTCTCTGCGAACTCACCTGCTCTGTCAAATGCTACGATATTGATAAAGTCTGCGGTCTGTCCCTGATCGCCATCCTGACCTCTGCGACCTCTGCGGTCTACTGCCAGAGTGTATCTTGCGATCGCCATGGAACGCTCGCCCTGTGAGTACCGAACTTCCGGATCTCTGGTCAATCTTCCCATAAGGATTACTCTATTCATACCATCACTCTTTCTAAATTGTATTTACTGCTCGTCCTGCTTCACGCAAAGATATCTTACAACCTGCTCCATGATACGGATGTGTGCTTCCACTTCGTTAGAGCAGTCAGAATTCTCAGACTCGAACTTGATGAAGTAGTAGAAAGCCTCCTTGGACTTCTGGATCTCGTATGCAAGTCTCTTCTTGCCCCAGTCGTCAACGCCGGTAACAGTACCGCCAAAGCGGGTGATGTATCCCTGTACCTTCTCCAGTGCTGCTGCTCTCTCCTCGTCTTCGAGTTTTGCGCTCAGAACAACTGCTAATTCGTATTTGTTCATTGCTTTACCTCCTTGTGGTCTCTGGCCCCTGCTTTCAGTTTCAGGAGCAAGGATTTTATATGTCACGATTAGTTATTCTAGCAAAAAAAGGGCTTAAATGCAAGCCCTTTTTTGCTTTTTTCAGGTACTTTTTTTCACTGTCTTTTCCTTTTCTTTTTCTTTCAGGATCCAGCCTTCTTTAACCTCTGTTTTTTGCAAACATAACCGCATATTCAATGGAATTTCTAAGGCTTAATTCGCTTGCTTTTCCGGTTCCCGCCTGGTCGAAAGCAGTGCCATGATCTACAGACACGCGGATGATCGGCAGTCCCAGAGTAATATTTACACCTGCTACTGCATCCCATGCTTTCTTTTCATGATTGTATACAAAACCTACTACCTTTAACGGAATATGGCCCTGATCATGGTACATGGCAACTACAATGTCATACCAGCCGCCTCTTGCCTTGGAAAATACAGTATCCGGCGGTACAGGTCCGTCTGCATTGATGCCTTCTGCCTTTGCTGCCTCAATTGCAGGGATGATCTCATCAATCTCTTCTCTTCCGAACAGACCGTGTTCACCGCTGTGTGGATTCAGACCAGCTACGCCGATCTTTGGCTCTTTGATACCCAGATCCTTACATGCCTTGTCTGCAATACGGATCACATCCAGTACACGCTGCTTCTTTACCCGGTCACAGGCTTCACGCAGGGAAACATGGGTGGAAACATGAACAACACGCAGATTTTCATGTGCCAGCATCATAGTATAGTTCTTAGTACCGGTCATATCTGCATAGATCTCTGTATGTCCGGAATAATGATGTCCTGCAAGATTTACTGCTTCTTTATTAAATGCATTGGTAACAGTAGCATCTACCTTTTTATCCATTGCCAGTTCAATGACCTTTGTTACATATTTAAAAGCGGCGTCTCCGCACATAGCAGAAACTTCCCCTCTTTTTAACTGTGCCATATCAACCAGTCCCATATCCAGCACATCAATGGTTCCATATTCATACTTTGCCTCTGAAACGTCTTTGATTGCATGGATCTTCATTTCTGTATATCCTACAATAGGAAGTGCTGCTTCCATTACACAGGCATCACCTACTACTACCGGATTGCAAAGGTCATATAAGGACTTGTCTGCAAATGCTTTTACTGTGATCTCGGGTCCGATACTGGCCGGATCCCCCATGGTGATACCCACGATCTTCTTTTCGCTCATATCTGCCTCCTGAAAAATGGAATAATAAATTTTGGGGTTACAGTTCAGCCTTGCGAAGATTTAGGGTTAAAAGTACGTTGAAAACTTGTTTTCATAAG
>ERZ772954.2686-NODE-2686-length-10915-cov-2.586004_pt1 | contig 10915 bp, 10 predicted proteins | sample MGYA00580684_ERZ772954 | MGnify/ENA primary metagenome ERZ772954 (study PRJEB29015, sample SAMEA2737654) | human gut metagenome | biome: human gut; feature: human-associated habitat; material: faeces | place: China | collected 2012 ...
GTGCTCGTAAAGTCATCTGTGAAACTACGATTAAAAAGTAAATAAACTTAAAATAGCTCGTAATAATGCTCGAAAAGTTACGATTAAACACAAAAAATCACAATAGATGCTCGTAACGATATTTCTGAAACTATGATTAAAAAGGTAGAAATTTCAAAAAAGGTTCGTATGAAACAGATTATCAATATGATAGAAAACTGGATTCATAGAAAACAAGTAAATATGAAAAAGGAGGAATACTATTTGAAAGGATTAAGAAAATTATTGTTGGCAGAACAGGCAAGATTGGAGGTAATAAAGAGAAAGCTTGACTCTGAATTAGTCGGAAGCTGCGAAGGAACACTCAGAATCACAAAATCCAATGGATATACACAATATTATCATCATTCGAGTGATGCCACACAAAGCAGCGGGAGGTATCTTCCCAAAACAGAAAAGACCTTTATCAGAAATCTTGCTCAGAAATCATACGACAGGAAACTTATCAAACTTGTCGAAAGGCGCCTGCACCAACTAAAACAGCTCACCCAAGAGTATAATGATGATGAGATAGAAGAGGTGTTCAATAAACAGGCGATAGAGCGAAAGTGCCTTGTAAATCCCGTAGAACCGACTATGGAACAGATAATTGACAGATGGCTTAATGAAGAATATACAGGTAAAGGGTTCAGCGATGAAGATGTACTGATTTATTCTGAGAAAGGTGAGCGGGTGCGGTCAAAAACAGAAAAAATAATAGCAGATTATTTATATCGAAACAACATTCCGTATAAGTATGAAAAGCCGCTTGTGCTTAAAGGCTATGGCACGGTATATCCTGATTTTACACTATTGTCTGCTGATACTTATGAAGAAATATATTGGGAGCATGACGGACGTATGGACGATCCGGTGTATGCATCTAATGCCGTGAAAAAGATAAAGTTGTATGAGGAGAATGGCATGTATATTGGTAATCGGCTTATTCTGACATTTGAAACGCAGAAAATAGTGCTTAACACGGAGGATATCAGGCGGGTTGTGAAGAGGTTTCCGCTGGTTGTATCATGATTAAATTTGAAAATGGTTAACACAGTAAAATAATAATGAATTGTATTTAGTTTGAGTTTGACAAATGAAAAATGAGTCTATAACTTAGAAATATAATGTATAAAAATTTGGACATGTTTTGGGCTATATATGTTATATGAATACGACAGAAAGAGTATAGATTCTAATTGGAGGCCGCACTATGACACAAAAAACTCAGGTATATATGGCAATGGAAAAAAATGGTGGTTATGCCACTTTTCAGCAATTGAATTATCTGGTAGATACTTCGGAGTGGAATACTAAAACACCTGATGCTACAATCCGCAGAATTGTACAAAATAGCAATGATTTTTTCAAAATTAAGCCTGGTTTATGGGCTTTAGAAAAATATCGTGAAAGAGTTCTTGACCAACTGGAAGTTAAGCTTGACAACATTGAATCTGATAACAGGTTCACCCATTCGTTATATCAGGGTATGGTGGTTAAAATTGGCAATAGCAAGCATTATTCCACCTTTATCCCGGCACAGGATAAAAACAAAAAATTTTTGGAAACAAAATTAAAGGAAATAGCTACATTGGAGTCTATTCCTAAATTTACATATGATAACTTACTGCGCCGTGCAAAAACAGTGGATGTTGTATGGTTTAATGAACGTCAAATGCCATGTGGCTTTTATGAGATAGAACATACAACTGATATTAAAAATTCACTAAGTAAATTCTATGAACTGCAGGATTTTAGAGCAAGTTTCTCAATAATAGCAGATGAAAAAAGAAGAAAACAGTTTGAAGATATAATTTCGTCATCAATGTATCTGCCAATAAGAAAATTAGTAAAATTTATTTCGTATGATAATTTAGAAAAACAGTACGCAAAAGAAAGCATAGAATTAACAGAAATGATATAAAGTAAAAAAAGTGCTTTTATTTCTACACCTCCTGTGTTAGGATCAAGATCCAAAATTTTAGGAGGTGTGTCAAATGACATTAGTTGAGAAGATATTTAATTGTTTTAAAGACAGCGAGAGTTTTTCGTTGCAGGAGGCGTATGAACAAAATTCCGACAAACCACAAGAGACAGTTAGAGCACGCATTTATGAAAAAATAGGTGTGGAATTTGAAAGAATAGCAAAAGGTGTATATCGAACAATAGATTGTGAAGAAGAACAGTGTGTGTTAATTGAAGGTGATGGAAGAGATTTATCTATGATTGACGATAACAGCATAGATTGTATATTTACTGATCACCCGTGGCTGGATACGAAATCAAATAAGGGTGGAACAAGGGCATTTGCGGTATATGAATGTTTTAGATATACTTTGGACGATTTTAAGGAAAAAGCAAGAGTTCTAAAAGACGGCTGTTTTTTAGTTGAAGTACTGCCTGCTGAGAATGAGAATAATTATGAATATCTGTATCAGATAAAGCAATATGCTAAAAAGGCTGGCTAAGAAAAAATCCGATAGGACAGGAGAAATACATTACATGAGCGGTTGTAATGGCATGTTGCCGACTATGTTTAATGTACAACCAGTTCCAAGAAAAAATAAAATGCACCAAAGCGAATTGCCGGTAGAACTATGTGAAGAAATATTAGAATATGTTACATATGAGGGTGAGATAGTATTAGATTCTTTTGCGGGTAGCGGAGCAGTCGGAGTTGCTGCATTGAACAAAAAACGAAGCTGCATATTGATTGAAATATTGAAAGAAAATATAGAGAAAATACGGACTCGATTTAATAGTGTTCTTTATAAAGTTGTATTGGAGGGTTAATTTTGAATTACAGTCAAAAAGTGGAAAATGAATAGATTACGCGTATAAAAGTCAGGAAAAATACGCGCAAAAAGTTATAATCAAGTAGATTGCTCGTATAAATAGTGGGAAAGCTACGATTAAAAAGCGGAAATCAAGTAGATTACTCGTATAAATAGTGGGAAAACTACGATTAAAAAGCGGAAATCGCATAGATTGTTCGTAAAGATACCGGAAAAACTGGCTAAAAACCGTGAATGTCAAAAAATGAATAGCTTTTATTCTGGACGAGAAATCACATATGCGGATTTCTCATCGTAGTTTCATAACAAGTTGCTCAGAAATGTGTATTATTATGTAAAATCTCTAAGAGGACAGCTGCATTCCGCATCTGTCCTCTTAGTTTTTTTAATGTTAGAAATTATCTCCATTCCATCCCCAATTAGAGACTGCCTGATATTTTACATATACATGGTCGGGGGATATTCCGAGAACATCCTTGAAAATAGTGCATATCTCGCCTGTCAGCTTGGAGAATGCGGAAGGGTTCTCGCTGCCGAAGACGCTGACATCAACCATTGCCATAGGTTCTGCGTTGCTGCCTCTGAAGTACAGTCTGTATTCAGGCTCGAAACCGACCATGAGCCAGTTCTCGGATTTGCCGGGAATTGTCTCGATTGCTTTTCCGAGGAGCGTCTTGATTTCTTTTTCCTGGGCGTCAGTGACAGGAACGCTTATTTTAGAATTGATAAATGGCATATTTACCTCATTTCAGTGCACTTAAGCACATATAATTTATGATGGTATAATTTCTGATTACAGCAGATGTGCTCTCATCTCCTCAGGTGAGAGAGGTGAAAGGTCGGCAGGTGCCACGTCGAATACCGTCTTGCAGCCGCTCATTCCGCGCTTGTTCATGCGGTAAGCCGCTCTTGCGTAAGCAACAAGAACGCATGAAGTGAACTCAGGGTTGGAATCAAGCTTTAAGCTGTATTCGATTACATGGTTGTGTTCGCCGTTTAAGCCTGTCTTTCCGGTACGGAGAACGAAACCACCGTGAGGGATGCCGGCGTGGTCACGCTTTAATTCCTCCTCGGAGATAAAGTGAACCGTGGTATCGTAGTCTGAGAAGTAGTTAGGCATTGTCTTGATTGCGTTCTCGATTGCGGCCTTGTCTGCGCCTTCCTCAGCTACAACAAAGCACTCTCTTGTGTGCTTCTCTCTTGTGGTAAGCTCAGGGTTTTTGCATGCGCGGACTGCCTCAAGTGCTGATTCAACAGGAATCGTGTACTGCTTGGCATCTTTTACGCCCGGAATTCTTCTGATTGCATCGGAATGTCCCTGGCTTACGCCCTTGCCCCAGAAGGTGTAATCGTTGCCGTTGCGGAGAATTGCGTTGGCATAGAGACGGTTGAGTGAGAACATACCCGGATCCCAGCCTACGGAAATCATAGCGATATGTCCGCTTGTGCTTGCAGCGGCATCGACGCTGGCAAAGTGTTCAGGGATGCGGGCATGTGTGTCAAAGCTGTCCACTACATTGAAGAATTTTGCATATTCAGGAGTCTGCTTTGGAAGGTCTGTTGCTGAGCCTCCGCAGAGCATGAGAACGTCAATCTTTTCCTTCATTGAAGGAAGCATGTCTGCCGGATAGACAGGAACATTTGTTGCAGGGGAGACTGTCTCAGGGTTTCTTCTGGTGAAGATTCCGACAAGCTCCATATCGTCATTCTGCTTTATTGCGGCTTCAATTCCACGGCCCAGGTTGCCATAACCTAAAATACCTATTCTGATTGTCATATACTTTCTCCTTTAATTATATAATGTATAGCAGACGTATGAAAGCGCCTTAATTGCTTTAATATTATAACGTATTGATGTCAAAATTGCAATTGAAGTTAGTACATCCTAACAAAAATGTTCATAATTTTTTAATTGTGTAATTGACGAAAATGCACTATACTTGTAGATGTGTGCAGAAACAGGTAATTGCGAAACTGTTAAATTTGCACAACTGTTTATTGGCAAAATTGCGTTTCGCAATAGCCTGTGTGCAGAAATGATGAAAGGAGAAAGAACATGTCGTGGATTGACAATATGTTGGTAAACATATTTCCGATGATTTTGGCGGTTGTGGTACTTTTGAGCAACAGACCGAAATGTCGCAAGACGAGAATGGCAGGAATATTTAATCTTGTCATAATATTTGATTTTCTCCTTATGCTGACGGATGTTGTGGGTATGGCTATAGTGCAGGAAATCGGGAATCTGCCGTCGAGTGTGGTGTGGTTTATCAATGTGGCAAGGCTTGTTATGACGACAGCCGTGACATCGACGTGGTTTATATATGTGTGTTACAGGCTGAGGCTGGATATCAACGGACGGTGGATTGTGATTGCAGCCGTGGCGGCGGAAGCAATTGCCGATGCAGCGGTGCTTTTTGTTCCGTACAGACATTTAGCGTCATACGGGCTTGCAAATGCAGATAGTATCATGAGAATATGCTACCTTGGGGTGAGCGGTTTCGGTATGGTTATGTTCCTGCTCGGAGGCATTGCGGCGCTATATTGTTTTTTCAGGGAAAAAGATAAGGATGTAAAGAGGGAATGCATTTATCTGATGGTTTTCAGTGTTCTGCCTGTCATCGGTATATTGTTGCAGAATATCAATCAGCAGTTGAGAACAGCATCGGCATGTGTATCCATAGCGATACTGTATGTGTATGTGAGCATGCAGAATAAGCAGGTTATCACTGACGGACTTACCGGAGTCAACAACCGACGCGAATTCGATGCTTACCTTGAACGCAGAAGCAGGCAGCAGACACAAGCCGACTGGGGACTTTTCATGATAGATGTGGATGATTTTAAGATAATCAATGATGAGGTTGGACATAAGGAGGGGGACGATGCACTCTGGAATGTCGCTGACATATTAAGAAGCGTATTTAAGATAGGAGATGCCTTTATTGCGAGATATGGCGGAGATGAGTTCGTGGTGTGCGGTGATTGGGCAGGAAGAGCATGTATGAATGAGCTTGAGCAGGAGATATTGCAGAAGGTTGAGGCGTTTAACGAGGAGAAGCACCGTGGTTACAAGCTGTCGCTGAGTGTTGGAGGAGCTCTTTGGAGCGAAAACGGAAGCTGTGAGGCGGTACTTGAAGCGGCTGATAGAAAGATGTATGAAGTTAAGCAGCTACGCAAGGAACGGAGGAAATCTGATTGTGAGTGAAGCAGTATATATACAGGCTGATATATTTCCTATTGCGGCATTGATTGTTGTCTTGTACAATCTCAAGAGGGATATGTCGTACACATGGAGAAAAAGATGCTTTGCAACTATAATAAGACTGACTGTCGGAACAATGCTGTGCAATATGGTATGTTGGAAATTTAACGGATTACCGGGAAAGACGTCGACGTACATTTTGTGGATTTTTAATACGGCGTATTATATTTTTATGCTGCTTATGTCATTTATGTGGTTTTTGTATGTGTATGACAAGGTGACTAACGGCAGCGGACAGTGGGGAATTGGCGTGCTCCCTAAGGCTGTGCCGTTCTTAATCGGCTTTGTTTTTTTAATGGCGGCACCAAGCGGGGCGGCGATATTTTACATTGATGATAATAATATGTACTGCAGAGGCCGGCTTCATTTTGTGAGCACGGCTGTGGCGGCGGGGTATATTTTTGCAGCCTGCGTGTTTGCGTTTGCGGCATTGCTTAGAGCCGTGTCAAGAGAGAGCAGGGAGGAGAGCCTGAGACTGGTACTGTTTGGAATGTTTCCGCTTGCCGGTGGAGTGGTACAGCTTATGGCATACGGCGTTGATTTATTGTGGCAGTTCACTACGGCGGCACTTGTGATGGTGTACCTTAACATACAGCAGCAGAATGTGAGCAGAGACGGCATGACGGGACTCAATAACAGAAGAAGGCTCGATGAGTATGTGAACAGCCTGTCAATGGAGCACCTTGGCAGGGAGAGACTTTGCTACAGTATCATGGATATTGACAATTTCAAGCAGATTAATGACAGATACGGACATCAGATGGGAGACAAGGTAATATGTCTTGTTGCGGATGCGCTTAAGGTCGTGTATGGAAATACAAGAAGCTTCATTGCAAGATACGGAGGCGATGAATTTGTCATAATATCAAAAGGCTTTGGCCAACGGGAGGCGGAGCACTATAAGGGCATTCTTGAGAAGAAGCTTCTGTCGCTTAAGGCACATGAGAATATTGAACTTACGGTTGAAATAAGTATGGGTTCGGCATTTTTCGGTGAAGACGGAGGTGTGTCGGTACGGGAGATGATGGAGCTTGCCGATGCGAGAATGTACGAAATCAAAAGGATGCATCACACAAGCTTTGAAAATATGCTAAGCGAATGATTTTATGGAGGACAATAGGATGGCAGAGGAATTACTTTCAAGGAAAGATGTGAAAAAGGAACTTACATGGGACTTGACATTGATTTACAAGGATGAGGCAGCACTCATGGCGGATGCCGACAGGCTGGAGAAGCTGACGGGTGAGATAGAGAGCTTATATAAAGGAAAGTTAGGAAGTGCGGAGACTGTTAACAAGTGCCTTGATGAATACCGTGAGGCGGTTGGTATTATTACGCTTATTGGCAACTACTGTGAGCTTGCAACATCCGTTGACTATTACGATACACATAATATGGAGCTTGCGGGAAAGATGAACAGAAAGCTTTCTGAGTGCATGAGCAGACTGAGCTTTATCGATAGTGAGCTTGCGGTTCAGGACAATGCAGTTATCGAGGAGGCTGTCAATTCATCGGAAGCCAATGCCAATTATCTTAAGGATGTGTTAAGGGGCAAGCCGTATCTGCTTAATCCCGAGACCGAGAGAGTACTCACGGCACTTTCACAGACGACGGGAGCACCTTATGAGATATATAACACGGTCAAGCTTGCCGATATGAAGTTCCCTGATTTTGAGGTTGATGGCAGGAAGTATCCTCTCGGATACTCTCTTTTTGAGGATGACTATGAATATGATGAGAGAACCGATGTGAGAAGAACGGCATTTGAAGCATTTTCTTCAAAGCTTTGCGAGTATGAGAATGTAACTGCCGCTGCTTACAATGCGGCTGTCCAGTATGAAAAGACGATGGCAGATTTAAGAGGCTTCGACAATGTATTTGCCAGTCTGCTCTTCGGACAGAAGGTGGATGAATCCATGTACAACAGACAGATAGACCTTATCATGGAGAAGCTTGCACCTCATATGAGAAAGTATGCAAAGCTTATCGGAAGGGTACATGGGCTTGGTAAGGTGACTTATGCGGATTTGAAGCTTCCTGTTGACACGGAATATTCGCCGAAGCTCACCATTGAGGAGTCAAAGGACTATGTAACCAAGGGACTCTCGATTCTCGGTGACGATTATGTAAAGATGGTTGAGACTGCCTACAAGGAGCGATGGTTTGATTTTGCACAGAATAAGGGAAAATCTACAGGGGGATTCTGTGCAAGTCCTTACGGCAAAAATTCATTTATTTTGCTAAGCTGGAACGGAAGAATGTCGGATGTGTTCACGATAGCACATGAGCTGGGACATGCAGGGCATTTTAAGGCCTGCAATTCAGCACAGTCGATATTCGATACCAATGTTTCAACATATTTTGTCGAGAGCCCTTCTACAATGAATGAGCTCCTGCTTGGACATTACCTGTTAAAGACAAGCGATGACAAGCGTTTCCGCCGTTGGGTGCTTGCAAATATGGTTGGCAATACATACTACCATAATTTTGTTACGCACCTTCTTGAGGCCGCATATCAGAGAGAGGTATACAGAAAGGTGCAGGCAGGAGAGAGTGTTCAGGCTGAGACTCTTAGCGGCATAATGAAGAATATGCTTGAAAAGTTCTGGGGTGATGCGGTCGAACTGACTGACGGAGCTGAGCTTACATGGATGAGACAGCCTCACTACTATATGGGACTCTATTCATACACATACAGTGCCGGACTTACCATTGCCACACAGGTATGTAAGAGAATAGAAAAGGAAGGACAGCCTGCAGTTGATGACTGGAAGAAGGTTCTTGCTGCGGGCAGCACAAAGCCACCGGTTGAGCTTGCAGCTATGGCAGGAATAGATATTTCAACGGATGAACCTCTTCTTGACACAATTGAGACTATAGGTGATATGATTGATGAAATATGTCGGCTTACAGATGAGTTGAACGCAGAATAAGCAATCCCCCGCTTCAAGTGTGTAGAGCACTAAGCGGCATGAATAAAATGAAGGTGATGAATTGGAGTGCACGATGACTAAGACAGAGCTTGCTCTTAAGATAATAGAGAGACTTAAAAAAGAATACCCGGATGCAGGCTGCTCACTTGAGTACAGCGAGGCGTGGAAGCTGCTCGTCAGCGTGCGTCTTGCTGCACAGTGTACGGACGCGAGAGTGAATGTGGTGGTTCAGGATTTGTATGCGCATTATCCTGACGTCAATTCACTTGCCGAGGCTTCCGTCGGTGATATTGAGAAGCTTGTGCACCCGTGCGGGCTTGGAAACAGCAAGGCAAGGGATATAAGCGCCTGCATGAAGATGCTGCGCGACAAATATGACGGCAGGGTGCCGGATGATTTTGATGAGCTTTTGAAGCTTCCCGGAGTCGGACGCAAGAGTGCCAACCTTATTATGGGTGATGTGTTCGGACAGCCTGCAATAGTTACGGACACTCATTGTATAAGGCTTGTCAACAGAATGGGGCTTGTGGACGGAATAAAAGAGCCTAAGAAGGTTGAGATGGAGCTATGGAAGCTTATACCGCCTGAGGAGAGCAATGACTTCTGCCATAGGCTTGTTGAGCATGGCAGAGCCATCTGCACTGCAAGGACAACACCTTACTGTGATAAATGCTGTATAAAGGATATCTGCGCTAAGCGCATTTAATTTTCTTCCATTTTTTTGTGCGGAAGAATGCGAGCATGCAGAGCATTCCGAAAGTGAAGCTTATCGGGAAGCATGCCATGATGTAGCCGCCGTCTATAAAATAATTGATAAAGTATCCCACGGGAATACGGACAGCCCACAGCATGAGTATATTGACAATGGTAGGATAACGAACCTCTCCAAGACCGTTTGCAAAGCTTATTATTCCGTTGAATACAGCATAAGTCCATGTAAACGGCAGGACAACGCGGACATATCTTGCAGCTATCTTTAGAACCTCAGGGTCTTTGTTAAAGAGTGCAAGCAGAGGCTCACAGAAAAATGTGAGAGTGACTCCGGCTATACAGGTTATAAGTCCTGAGTAAAAAGGAATACGTCTGGCACCCTGTCTTAATCGGTCGTATTTTCCGGCACCGAGATTCTGTCCGGCAAATGTTGTCGCGGCGGAGGAGAAGGAGGTTATTGCGACGTTTGCTATACCTGTTACCTTGCCTGCAACGGAACAGCCCGCGATAAATATTGTTCCCTGTGCATTTACAAGTGACTGCATCATGATATGGCCTAACGAATACAGGGAATTGTTGAGACCAAGCGGAAGACCTACACGGATTATATCCTTCAGGACGTTCTTGTCAGGGCGTCCGGGAAGTATTCTGTAATCAAGTTCAGGATATTTCTTTTTTATATATATGATACTGCAGAACCATGAGGCGTACATTGCACATGCGGTTGCGAGCGCAGCACCCGATACATCCATGCGTATACCTGCAACGAGCGCGAGGTCAAGCACGACATTGACGATGCAGGATATGATGAGAAAGAGGAGTGAGGCACGGCTGTCACCGAGTCCGCGCAGTATGCCTGCATTCATGTTGTACCCCATATTGCCGAGTGTACCGAGAAAAATTATGTTGATGTATGAGACGGCATAGTCCCATGCGTCCGACGGAACCTGCATAAATTTAAGAACATAAGGGCTTATGAGTATTCCAAGGAATGATAATGGGATTGCACTGACATATAAAAAGAAGGTTGCAGTCTGGATTACTTTGTTAAGTCCTTGAGCATCGGAGCGCCCGGTGCACTGTGACACGAGGATTGATACTCCGGTTCCGAGTCCCAGGAAGATGCACAGAAGCAGTTCTACCGGCTGCGAGCTGGTTCCGACTGCGGCTAATGAAGCAGGACTGCAGAAATT
>ERZ772954.2687-NODE-2687-length-10913-cov-2.973384_pt1 | contig 10913 bp, 8 predicted proteins | sample MGYA00580684_ERZ772954 | MGnify/ENA primary metagenome ERZ772954 (study PRJEB29015, sample SAMEA2737654) | human gut metagenome | biome: human gut; feature: human-associated habitat; material: faeces | place: China | collected 2012 ...
ACTGTGGCACTGCAATCTCCGGTCAGTGTGAGGGGGCGGGCATTGCTGTTGGTGGACAGATCATGATCATTTGAGGGATCGCTGATCTGACTGTACAGTCGGGTTGTGAAGACTTCCTCACCACCGTTTACAAAGATCTCAAGGGAGGTCGTGTCAGAGTAGATACGAAGCTGACTCAGCGAGGTAAGTTCTACACTGCGAGAGGTTCGCCCAAAGCCACCTTTTTTGAGATCGAGTGTCAGAACTCCGTTGGAGAAAGAGAGGGTGACTCCATCGCGGAGCGCCAGTTCCATCTGCTTGCAGTCTGAGAAGGTAAGTTCCGTCTCGAAGACCGGGAATCCGAAGGAATTCTCAAGGGGGAGAGAATCTGCCTGATTGAGATCTTCTTTTGTGGTAAAGTGTGCGTGCTCGGCGCGAAGGTCGAGAAGCTCCTTGATCGGTTGCTGGATCAGTCTGCCGTTTCGCACATGGAGCTCACGCGGGAGGGTAAGCGCGTGTTGCCAGCCCTGCTCAGTTGTCGGGTTTGTATAATCAGCTTCCGGGATTCCCATCCATCCGATCAGAATCCGTCTTTCCTGCTCATCCTCGAAGCTCTGGGGAGCATAGAAGTCAAATCCGCGGTCAACCTGCTGGAATGGGGTTTCCTCTATAACACGGAACTTACGATTCGATCTTCATGAAGGTGCACTGATGAACATTTGCGTAGTTCACACCCTGCTGTGTGACTCCCTGAGGACAGCAGATCAGGCAGAGCGTGCCGTCGAGGAAGAAGAGATCCGGACATTCCCACATGTAGCCGAATGGATGGAGGGTCTGGATACGGCTGAAGTAAGACCAGTGGGTGAGGTCTTCTGAGCGATAGAGCAGGACGAGACCGTGGCTTTCATGGTCGCGCGCGCCGAGTGCCATATAGTAGGCATCCTTGTATTTGAGGATTTTCGGATCGCGGACGTGACAGCTGATGTCGGACGGATAATCGTCGGTCGTCATCAGGAGTTCTTTTTCGGAGAAATGTGTTCCGTCCTGACTTGCGAAATGGACAGTGTTACTTCCGCGTCCGGCGTTGATATAATCGTAGTCCGGGCGGTCGAAGTATTTTACATTTCCGGTGTAGAAATAGTGGATCGTTCCGTTCTCGCGGAAAGCGGAGCCGGAGTAGACACCGTGTGCGTCAAAGTCGTGATCCGGAAAGAGTACAGGGCCGTGATCCTCATAGTTAATGAAATCGCGGGTTGTGCAGTGATTCCACAGTTTGAGTTCGCCGGTCGGCTCAAACGGGGTGTACTGAAAGTAGATGTGGTACACGCCGTCTGCCTGAACAAGTCCGTTCGGATCGTTGAGCCATCCGGTTTCCGGCATCAGGTGAAAATGGAGTCGGCAGGGATCTTCGCTGACGAACTTGCGAAAATCTGCTTCTTCCTGATACCACTTCTCGTAGTCTTCTCTGGTCACTTTGTGGTATTTTTCAAATTTCATAAATCCTCCTTCGGACACACGGAAGTGTCTGCTCCTTGATACTTTGTTGATTAGCATTAACTGAAATTACGTCTGACTGATATTTGTAGTCAGTTTGTTAAAGACAGGCGATCAGTGTTTAATCGTCATTGCCTTGCAGGTCTGATCAGCATTTGCGGATGCGTGAACCTCTAAGGTGACATCGGCAGATGCCTGAGGAAGAATCATCATCGTCTGAGGATTGTATCCGGCGGTGCGAACTTTCTCGAGATCAACTTTTAAGAGCTTGTCGCCTTTGCGAACGTTGTCGCCCTGCTTTACGAAGACTTCAAATCCGTCGCCTTCCATCTTGACTGTGTCGATACCGGCATGGATCAGAAGGTCGGTTCCCTTGGTGGTTGTGATGCCAATTGCGTGTTTGGTCGGGAAGAGCAGGCTCACGCTTCCATCGCACGGTGCGTAGATTGTGCCTTCGGACGGATTGATAGCGATTCCGTCGCCGAGCATCTTGGCTGCAAATGCCTCATCTGCGGACTCGGAGATTGGAAGGATCTCACCTGCCATCGGTGCAAAGAGAACTTCGTCGTCGGTATTTGCATTTGCGGAACTCTCAACGGTTTCTGTTGCTGCGGAAGTTACAGCGGTTGCAGTAGAAGCAGAAGCAACAGTCTGTGAGGATTTTGCAGGAGTTGTTCCCTCGCCTTCCATAGCGCCCATGTTAAATTTCTTCCAGAATACAACGGTCAGGATAAAGGAAACGCCCATAGAGAGCACAAGACCGATTGCAAAGTACAGGTAGTGGTCCGGTTTCATGGAGATGAAGCCCGGAAGTCCGGCAGCGCCCATTGCCTGAGCAAGAGTCTTTGTTCCTGCAAGGTAAGCACTTCCGACAGCAGATCCGATGATTGCTGCGTAGAATGGGTATTTCAGTTTCAGAGTAACACCAAACATTGCAGGCTCTGTGATACCGAGCAGAGCGGAGATACCGGAAGCGGAACAGATCGATTTGATCTTCTCGTTTTTGGTCATCATTAGAACTGCCAGAACTGCGGCACCCTGAGCGACGTTGTTCATGCTTGCGGTTGCGAAGATGAAGCTGCCGCCGGTGTGAACGCTGTCTGCGATTAGCTGAGTCTCAATCGCAATGAAGCTGTGGTGCATACCGGTCAGTGTGATCGGCGCATATACAAGACCGAAGAGTGCTCCTCCGATGAAGCCAAGGGAGTTGTATACCCAGGTGATTCCAGCGGCGAGAAGGTTTCCTGCCTCTCTCAGAACCGGTCCTACGACGATGAAGGTCAGGAAGGAAGTAACAAGGATGGAGATCAGTGGGGTGGTCAGGTTGTCGAGCCAGGACGGGGTGACTTTGTGAAGACGCTTCTCGATATTTGCAATGATCCAGGAAACGGCGAGAACCGGAAGTACAGTGCCCTGGTAGCCGATAGCCGAGATATGAAGTCCGAAGATGTCCCATACCGGCGGAGTGCCGACACCGATCTGGTAAGCACTCATCAGATCCGGGTGAACCATAATCATACCCATTGCAGCGCCGAGGTAAGGGTTACCGCCGAATTTCTTTGCGGCACTGAAGCCGATCAGAACAGGCAGGAAGGTGAACGGTGCTGCCGCGAACAGGTTGATTGCGGTTGCAAGTCCTGCCCACTGCGGATACAGAGCGATGATTGACTGACCATGAATCAGGTTGGAGGTCAGGATGTTGTTGATACCCATCAGAAGACCACCGGCAACGATTGCCGGGATGATCGGAACAAAGATGTCACTCAGCATCTTTACGAGACGCTGAAGCAGATTGCCTTTTTTCTCCTCTGCCTCGTTTTCGGTTGCCTCACTCTGGATACCGAGCTGTTTCTGAACCTCATCGCAGACAAGATTGACGGTGCCTGCTCCGAAAATAATCTGGAACTGTGACTGTGTAAGGAAGACCCCCTTGACTCCTTCCACATCGCTGAGAGCACTCTCGTCTCTCAGATCATTGTTGCGCAACTGTAAGCGCAGACGGGTTGCACAGTGGGCAACGGAGCGGATATTTTCCTTTCCGCCCACAAGTCGGATTACTTCACTGGCGATTTTTGCATAATCCATAAAAACCTCTCCTTTTTTGTGGTGATGAATAAGTTGAACGATGAACCATGAAACAAAATATGGTATCGGTTCCATAGCTGAATCATACAGCATTTTTGCCGTAAAGTCAATACAAATATGGAATCGATACCATGTTTGAGCCACCAAAAAATCAGATGATTTTTTGTGCAAAACGTACAAAACCGTGCACCGTCATTTTACACTCTTTCCGGAGATCAGCTGAAAGCCGATAACCTGCTTGACCGGGACAGGTTCATTGCGGATTAAGCGCAGGATTGTCTCTGCACTGAGCTGACCGAGGGCATAGGAGTCGAATTTCAGTGTTGTGAGTTCAGGGGAGAGAAGTTCGCTCTCATCGTATCCGCCAAAACCTGCAACCGAGACGTCATCGGGAATCCGTTTTCCAAACTGTGCAAGTGTGTGGTAGGCGCCGAATGCGAGACGGTCGGTCGCGCAGATCATTGCAGTGACAGGACCATTCTCGAGCGCTTCTTTTGCCATCTTCTGTCCACTCTCATAACTGTAATCACCGGAAAAAAGGCGAATGTCGGAGACTCCGCAGGATTTCAGACCATCGAGAACGCCCTGACGGCGGACGATTCCGACGGCGCGGTCTGTGTCGGTGATTCCGAGCCAGACAACATGCTCTGGGTGAGATTTGCCGACGTATTTTCCCATCTCAAAACCGGCCTGATAATCGTCATCGACAACGGAGATTCCGGCATCAAATTCCTGAGCCATCACGACGAGCGGAATCGGGCTGTTTGCGATCAACTCACGGTGCTGATCGGTGATCGAGATCGAGCTTAAAAGAATTCCTCCGACGTTCAGACTGATCAAACGGCGAATATTGTCGAGTTCGAGGGCGATCTGGTGGTCAGAGCTCTTGATAAGCGTTTCATATCCCTGTTCGCGCAGATAACGGTCAATGCTTGTGATGACGCGCCCCGTAATCTTGGAATTTAAAGTCGGCACGACGACGCCGATGATGTTGCTCTCGCGGGCATTGAGGCGGGCAAATGAGTTCGGCATATATCCGCATTCACGGATCACAGCCTGAATCCTCTCCCGAGTCGCCTCTTTCACATAGCCGCCGTTGAAGTAGCGGGAGATTGTGCTTTTTCCAACACCGGACATCTCAGCGATGTCCGCCATAGTAAATTTCTTCATAGATGCTGTCAACTCCTTGGAATGTTTTGTAATGCAAGTATATCACGAGTTGCAGTGCACGGGTAGGAATTTTGTGAAGGGAAAAATTTGTATGATACTGTGGTGGAAGTTGATTTTGCTGATGAGTGTTTGGGGAGCGGAGGATATGTTTGCGACAGAGGGAGAATGTTGCTATAATGTTAGTTACACAAAAACAAGTGGAAATAGAGTTGCAAATAAAAAGCAAAAAGATTAATGGTCATAGAAATGACGAGGAAAGAAGTAGAACGATATGGACAGTCGATTATTTCATTATGTGGTAGCAGTGGAAGAATGTGGGACAATCTCATCTGCCGCCAGAACGCTGTTTCTGTCACAACCTGCGCTGACAAAACAGATTGGAAAATTGGAATCGGAACTTGGTTTTCAGATTTTTGACAGGAGTAAGAATCCTCTCGGGATTACGGAACAGGGAGAGATCTTTCTGGATTTTGCCGGGAGATATCTGGAACTGGAAAAAGAATTTCAACAGAAACTGGATGCCGTTTCTGGAGAAAAACATCAGGATTTGATTGTGATGACGACGAGTAGAGGAGGAATGTATGCGGGTGTCCGCACCTCGGCGTTTCTTGATGCGCATCCGGAAATTCATGTGGAGTATCACAATACGGATGCGAGAAGTTGTGAGGAGATGCTTGAGAGTGAGGAGAGGGAGCTTGCAGTCTATACAGACCCGGTTCAGTCTGACTGGATTGAATATCTCCCGTTGGAGGAAGATCCACTTCTTCTTGTGATTCCGAAGGACAGTCCGGCACTTGAGGGAGTTGAGATCGGGGAAAATTCGTATCAGAATCCATTAGAAATTGATGTGAAGTGTCTGCGAAGACCGAATAACCGTTTTGTTCTTTCCACATCGACTCACAGTCTTTTTTTCGCAGAACAGGAGATGTTCCGTCGCTGTCGAATTCATATGGGAAATGCACTTCATGTAGATCATGTCGACACGCGCTACGCAATCGCCTGTGGAGGTGGTGGAATTGTTATGGTGCCGTTGCAGACAGTGAAATCTCTTTATACAAATAACCAAGTGGTCTATGCGACGATAAAGGGAGAATCCTTCTATCGATATGTGGTGATTGCAAAGAAACGCGGAAGGAAATTGTCAACGGGAGCAGAACTTTTCTGGAAATTTATGGTGGGTCAGAGGTTTGCCCCGTAAATACCCCATAAATATCCTTTTGAGTTCATAACGAATTGGAATGGACTGTGTAAGAAAGAGGAATAAGGGAAAATAGAAATGAGAGAGAAGTGCTTGTCCAAGTGAAGGACAGGTACTTCTTTTTTATCTTATTTTATGTGAATTTTGAGAAATTATGGAAGAAAATAGGAGCGGTATGAGGAACTAAGGGAGAAAAAGTTCCATAGGGAATGGAGGACAGGCAAAAATGGATAAGAAAATGGTTATGGGAGGTGGGGAAAACCTGAATAGCTGAGGGCAGTCGAAAGTATTGCAGAATTCAAAGAAATTTATATATAATACAGGCAACGTTTTTACCGGTGAAAGCAAACGAAACAAAAAAAATGAACGAAATGAGAGAACAACCATTTCTGGGTGTTGTCGGGGTGAATAGGAGAGGATAAAAAGATGAGCAAGCTGAAAGAAGTAAAACTGCTTGGAATGCCACTTTGGATGTTCCTGATTCTTCTTGTGGTAACTTGGGGAGTTGGAATGACGGAGTCGATTCCGGGCGATATGGTAGGTGCACTTTGTTTTGCAACTGTTGTTGGAACTTTTATTGGATTTATTGGAGATCGGATTCCAATCTGGAAGGACTGGCTCGGAGGAGGCATGCTTCTGACCTGTTTGGCAGCTGGAGCAATGTCCACGTTCCACCTGATTCCTGATTCCCTTGTTGAGACTCTGAATACATTTAATGGCAGTACCGGATTTTTGAATCTCTATATTCTGGTTCTTGTCACAGGATCGGTTTTATCCGTAAATAGAAAGCTCCTGATTCGTTCTCTGGGTGGATATATTCCGTGCATTCTTTCTGCGATTGTATTTGCATTTTTGTTTGCAGGAATAGCAGGAATTGTTGTTGGGATCGGACCGATCAATGCGATCTTAAATTACGCACTTCCGATTATGGGAGGTGGAAATGGTGCTGGCGCAATCCCAATGAGCAAGATCTGGGGAGAGGCAAGCGGACAGGACCCGCAGATCTGGTATGCATCTGCATTTGCAACGCTTAGTCTTGGAAACATGATTGCCGTTTTGATTGCTGCTCTGATGAATAAACTTGGAGAGAAGAAACCGGAATTTACCGGAAACGGAGAGCTGATGAAAACTCCGGCTGATCTGGGAACACAGGAAGCAGAAATCAAGCCGACGGTGGCTGACTATGCATCGGGGCTGGCACTTGGTCTTTTCTGTTTTGTATTCAGTGGATTTTACTCTTCCAAGATTTCGATCATCAACCATGCAGGTCTTGGATTCTCGATTCACCAGTTTGCATTTATGATTATTCTTGTAGCGCTCTTAAATATTTCCGGTCTGGTTCCGGACAATGTGCGCGCCGGTACAAGAGGAATGCAACAGTTCTTTGTAAAGTATATGTCCCTTCCGCTTATGGTTACGGTTGGAATCGGAACGAACCTGATGGACTATGTAAAAGTACTGAATTTCCAGAGTCTTGTTGTCATTGCAGCGGTTGTCGTTGGTGCGACGCTTGGCGCATGGCTGATGGCTCCGATCTTTAAATTCTTCCGAATCGAGACGGTTGTCACGGCAGCACTTTGCATGGCAAACGGAGGCGGTGCAGGCGATATTCAGGTTCTTGGAGCAAGTCACCGCATGGAGCTGATGAGCTATGCACAGATTTCTTCAAGAATCGGAGGAGCGATTATGCTCGTCATTGCAAGTTTTATGTTCAGTACCTTTATGTAGGAAAGCGTTTTTTTAATGTTTATGATGGATGAGAGGATTTGAGGGAAAACGGATGAAGATTGAGACATTAAATTTCTGTATCACACCTCTTGACAGAGAGGTGAAGGTTCGTGTGTTTACGCCGGATGGTTATGAGTCGGGAGAAAAACAATATCCGGTGCTTTATGTGAATGACGGGCAGGATCTGTTCTGCGATCAGCAGACATTCTGGGGAGCGGAGAGTCTCAGATTTGAGCAGTATTACAGAGACTATGGAAAATTTGTGCCGGATGTGATTCTTGTGGCGATTGAGTCGCCGAATGATCACGCGAAGCGTACTGCGCAGTATTCGCCATTTACGAAAGATTTTGTCGTTCCGGAGGGAAAGACGTTTGAACCGCATATTGAGGGAAAAGGTGTAGAGTATCTTGAGTGGATGACAAAGGAACTCAAGCCGGCGATTGACCGCAGATACCGGACTTTGGCGGATGCAGATCACACCGGAATCTGTGGGTATAGCACGGGTGGTTTGATCAGCACCTATGCACTGCTTGCACATGCGGAGACATTTCACCGGGCAATCATTATGAGCGCAGCGGTATGCATCTGGATGGACAAGCTGGAAGAGGTGCTGAAAACAGCGGATTACTCCCATATTTGCAGACTGTATCTGGATACAGGAACAAATGAGTTTGGAAGAATGACGACGAAGGAGGAATTTCTTGCAGGCTCGGAGATCATTCGCAGTTATTTCGTTCGCGGAGGTCTGACTCCGAAAACGATGAAATACAATGTATACCAGGACGCAATTCACAACCAGAGAGAATGGAGAATGCGTTTTCCGGATGCGCTTCGCTGGGTATTTCCAGAGTTTTAGATAGTTCCATTAAGAAAATAAGAATGATTTTAAACCTTCGGGACAGGGAAAACTGTGTCGGAGGTTTTTGTGTTTTGTAGAAATCTCTTTTCTGAATGGAAGAAATATGATAAAATTCAAAGATGGATGTTACCATAACGGTAGGCGGTCCGGCTCTCTTGGGAGGGCATGCGTACCCTCCGATTACATTTTGATGTAACGAAAAATATAGGAGGAGGGGGATGCCATATGAGTATTATGGATTTCGTAGCATTGGTAATCTTCGGCTTAACATGCTTTGGACTTGGATACACTTTGCTCATGTTTGATTAGAGACGACCGTCTATTGGCTTACGGCCTGTGCAGAGCAGAAGTCAGAGCATCCGCTCGGAAAGGCGGTTGTGCGCTGTTTCAAAAAGGAGAAGAGCGCAAATCAGAGTGCTCTTGCCGAACTCGCAGACTTTAAGATGATTCCGGGACGCGGAGTGCGCGCAAGAATTGACGGGACAGGTTATCTGGGCGATAAGAATGAAAATGGTTTTGGAGATAGTTGGATGGATCTGGAGATTCTTGCGGGAAATGAGGAGCTTCTGCGCGAGCGAAAGATCGAACTTTCACAGGAGATCGAGGAGTCGGCAGACACTTACCGGAAAGAGGGATGTACGATCATTTATCTCGCAGTTGGAGGTTGGGCAGGAGGTTTTCTTGCACTGTCTGACACCGTTCGTCCGGATGCAAAGAAGACGATCGCAGAGATCTGCGATGCAAAGGTCACTCCGGTGCTTCTGACTGGAGATCACCTTCAGTCGGCAGAGACGATCGCAAACCGAATTGGAATTAAGCAGTTTCGTGCGGAATGTCTTCCGGAAGACAAACTGCGCTTTATCGAGGAGCGTCAGAAATCAAGTCATCCGGTCTGCATGATTGGAGATGGAATCAACGATGCACCGGCGCTGAAAAAAGCTCATGTCGGAATTGCGATGGGTGGAGTTGGAAGTGACATCGCGGTCGATGCTGCGGATATTGCGCTTGTCAACGATGAGATCCGCGAGCTTCCGCATCTTCTGCTTCTCGCGAGAAGAATGATGTTCGCGATTCGCTGTAACCTGACATTCTCGATGACATTGAATTTTATCGCGATTGTCCTTGCAATCACCGGAATTTTGAATCCGGTCGCCGGTGCTCTCGTTCATAACAGTGGTTCGGTCTTTGTGATTATCAATTCAGCTTTATTATTGAAATGGAGGAAAAAATAAAAAACCCCCTCTCTCTCCTGTACAGATTGTATGGGAAAGGGAGGGGATTTTTTACGAATCCTTCATCCTCTTGATGACTTTCAGTCTCGTGAATTCCTCGCGGTCTTTCTCCTCGAGGGAGTTCGTGATGTTCGTGACGAGATTCTGGTAAGTCGGGATGGTGATGTTCTTGAGTGCATTTGCGCGCTTCTGCGTCTTGCGGATGCTTCCGGCAAGGCGGTAGGCGGAGTTTTCGACCATTGAGAGCTTGATCGTCAGCTCCTTCACTTTCTCAAACTGCATCCGGGCGTCGTCGAGAGATTCCTTTGTGCTGTAAAGCGCGTAGGTCAGCGCGGGCGGAGTCGGGTCATGCTGGACGAGCGGAATCTCCGTTCCCATGATACTTCGCGTTTTAATGCGGATCGTGTCGTCGACTGGCATTGAGGTCGCTATCTCCTGAACAAAGTTGATGCCGAGCTCGATGTTTGCGCGCTCAAGCGCCTTGTAGGCGGAGGTGAACGTTGCGTCGATTTCCGCCTGAATGTCCTTTGCCTGATCGATGAGTCCCATCAGCTCGCGCAGAAGAATGTTTCGCTTCTTGTCCATCAGCACATAGCCCTGACTGGCGAGTGCGAGAGAATTCTTTGCGAGAATCAGATTTCCCTTTGTGGGAAAGGTGTTTAAATTCATAGAGGAACCTCCTTCCCCTCACTTATTCCGCATCAGAAGTTCGAGCGGTTTCGTTAGCCGGTACGAGGTCGCCGTTGTGGTCGATCATCGTCGGATGATAATACTGGTCAAGCACCTTGGTGTCGATACGGTCGAGCTCTGCCCGTGGCAGAAGACCGAGTAAGTTCCAGCCGATTGTCAGTGTCTGGATGATGTTTCGGTTCTCGTGCGGATCCTGACCGACGAAGCGATGCTCAAACTCGCGTCCGAAGACAAGATACTGCTTGTCGATCGGGGAGAGCTCATCTTCACCGATGACGGAGGCAAGTGCTCGCGCGTCTCCAACCTTTGCATAGCAGGAGAAGAGCTGGTTTGCGACATCCTGATGGTCGGCGCGCGTAAATCCCTCACCGATGCCATCCTTCATCAGACGGGACAGGGACGGCAGGACGCTGATCGGCGGGTAGATGGACTGGCCGTTTAAATTGCGGTCCAGAACGATCTGGCCCTCGGTGATGTA
>ERZ772954.2689-NODE-2689-length-10904-cov-3.699051_pt1 | contig 10904 bp, 7 predicted proteins | sample MGYA00580684_ERZ772954 | MGnify/ENA primary metagenome ERZ772954 (study PRJEB29015, sample SAMEA2737654) | human gut metagenome | biome: human gut; feature: human-associated habitat; material: faeces | place: China | collected 2012 ...
CCGCCCCTTTTAACAATTCAAAGGACCGCTGGCTGATGGTGTGCTCCATCCGGCAAGCCTCCCGTTCCGCAGTCTGGGGATCGACACCAGCCGCGATAAGCCGGCGGGTGAAAAAACAGTGCTTCTCATAGGTCTGCTCAGCCACCTCTCGGCCTATATCGGTCAAGCGCAGGGAAAAGTCCTCGTCCATGGTGAGGAAGCCACCGTCCTTTAGTGTTGCCACCGCATGGCACACGCTGGGCTTGGACACCTCCATATACCGGGCCACACCCACGGAGCGTACCATTCCTTTTTCCTTTTGGAGCACCAGAACGGCCTCCAAATAATCCTCGCCGGAAGCGTGCAGTTTTTTATCAGGAGGCATTGACCGCACCTGTTTCTTGCTCGTGGGAGAAGAAAGCCCGCAAGAGCTTCACAGCTTCCCCATCCATTGGCCGATGCCACAGCACCTTGCTCCCCTGAATGAACAACAGGTAGGTGCAGCATTTATAAATGAGTTCCGGGTCATGCGTGATCAGAAACAGGCTCTTTCCCATCTCTTTCAAGCGGTTTAAGTTGTCCGACACCTCCAGCATATGCCGGTAATCCAATCCACTGGTAGGCTCGTCAAATATCAGGATCTTTTTGTCCGAGGCTATTGCACTGCCAATCGCCACCCTCTGTTTTTCACCGCCGGACAGGGACATGGGGTGCAGCTTTACTTTGTCCAACAGGTCCAGGCTGTTCAGTATCTCCTTGGCGCGGGCCGTGTCAGCTTTCTCGTCCTCACCGCCCATACTGAGCAGCAATTCGTCCAGCACATCTTCCGTAAATAGCTGGTGGTTTACATCCTGCATTACCATATAGGAGATATGCCTGCGTTGCTTCGCGTCATAGGGGGTCCCATCCATTTCAAGCACACCTTTTGCTTTTTTATCCAGACCGCACAGACACCGGGCAAAGGTAGATTTTCCCGCGCCGTTGTTTCCGATGATGCCAATGATCTCGCCTTGAGGCAGGGTCAGGTCTGGAATATCCACATTGAGGGGGCCGTGCTTTTCATAGGAGAACTGGAACCCCTTGATATGTAATTTCGGAGCGGCCGGTTTGGGGGCGGCCTCTGGGGGCAGGTGGAATGGGTCCAGTGCCCGCAGCCCCATCCCCTGCAATTCATCGGGCGATAATTTTTGAAACTCCGTCCCGGTAAATTCCCGTACAATACTTCCGTGCTTCATATAAAGAATTCGATCTGCGTAGGGAACGAGATAATAAAGCCGGTGTTCCGCGACAATCACAGTCTTTTTCTCGGACTGCCAGTGCCGAATCACACCAATCAAATCTTCGATAGTGGCAATATCCAGGTTGGAGGATGGCTCGTCCAGTACAAAGATGTCCGGGTGGATTGCGTCGGCAGAGGCACAGGCGATTTTCTGTTTTTCTCCGCCGGACAGAGCAAACAAGCTCCGATTCAGCAGCTTTTCCAGCTTGAGGCTGTGGGCAGTCTCTTCCAGGCGCTCCCGCATCTCCGGGACTGGCAGGGCCATGTTTTCACAACCAAAAACGATCTCGCTGGTCGTATCTACATTGTAGAATTGAGTCCTTGGGTTTTGGAATACAGACCCCACCCGTTGCCCGATTTGATAAAGAGGATAGTCTTTTAACTCTTTCCCGTCTAAAAGGACTTGCCCGGTCAGCTTCCCGCCGTAATAATGCGGGATCAGACCGTTGATCAGCCGGGTCAGCGTCGTCTTGCCGCAGCCGGACTCTCCGCAGAGCAGGATGGTTTCGCCATCCTGGATTGTCAGATTGATATGGTTCAGGTTATTTTGGGTTTCTCCGCTCTCATAAGTAAAGGAAACATCTTTCAATTCGATCACGGTATCACCTCCTTACCACGGACTGAAAAAGTATGTGGAGAGCAGTGCGGCTCCGGCAATCAGCACCGCCAGCAGATCCCAGCCAGTAAAACCGACCTTTGTGATATTGGTGCGCCGGACCGGGTTATCCAAGCCGCGGGTCAGGGCCGCCGCGGAGAGATCATCCCCGATTTTGACCACCGAGATCATCAGGGGAATAAAACGGTATTCAATCAGGGCGGCGGGGTTTTGCCAGAATTTCTTTGTCCCGAACTGGACCTCCCGCATCCGCATGGCGTCCTTGATGGCGGCCGACTCCTCCTGCATGGTAGGGATAAAGCGAAACAGGACGGAGAGCGGAATGGTGATCTGCCGCCCTATGTGCATCCGGCCCAGCGCGGTAATGCACTCGCTGGCCGTGGTGGATTTGATGATGTAGGCCCCCATCACAAAGGCCGGAAACAGCCGCAGGACCAGTCCCACCAACAGGACTACCAGCATATTGACGATCATGGGAAACTGGACGGAGTTCTGGATGGCCTGTACAAACAGCCCCGCCGCGAACAGGCAGAAGAACACCGTTGCCGTCTTATACTGCCGGTTAGTCAACAACAGGACGAAGGGAATCATTGCCACCGCGATCATAAAGGCTGTGTGGCTGTATAGAAATTCCGCGGTAGCGACAACGGCCATCAGCAGCAGCTTGGTTCGTGGGTCCAAGCAAAAGCCTGTTCTGTTTTCAACAACCGCTTGAAACTGCTCCATTACACAATTCCAGCTCTCTCAAAGTGTTTTTTCAGCATTTTATGACCCAGCAGCGCGCCCAAAATACCGCCCACAAACAGCAGCGCAAAGCCCACATACAGCATCCAGGAGGGCATCAGGGATTGTAAAGTGTTTGCGTACTGATCGCCCATGGAGGTGTGGATGTTTTCCCAATACGCTTCGCCGGCAAACCAGAGATTGGCGGGGCAGCCCATGATGCCAAGGCAAAAGCAGGCATAGCTCAGAACAGTGACCTTGAATTTCTGATAGCCGCCGATTTTGAGCACGACATCGCTTAGAATGCCACCGAGCACCCAGCCGAGCAGGCCGATCCAGCCATAGCCGATCAGATAGAAAAAGATGCCGCCGATGATACCTGTGATGGTCAGCATACCAAACTTCTGAATCTTGGTATAGTAGAGCATCATAGGAATGCCGCAGACGATAGGCCAAATTATGAACAGGAACGGGTAGACCACCGGCAGCGCAGTAAGCAGGCCGACAACAAAGAAAATAACGAGGGTCATGGCTGTGTAAATGCCGACATTGATTAGGTCTTTACCTGTGAGCTTCTTTGTGTTTTCCATTTTTGAATATGTCCTTTCTGAAAAGAATTAAGTGTTGCAAAACCCCGTGCAAAGGGGACGCTGCGGTTTCACCTCCACATCATTTGGTTAGTAGATGCTAACTATTGTGCAAAAATTTTGGGGATCAGATCCCCAAAACTGTCTGCCATCCGGAGTTGAAAAAAGAGACAAGCGTATGAACATATTTCAGCGCGGCCTCCTTGGGGAAGTTGTGCATGACCACTTCAGCCAGGGATGCAAAATACGCATGGAGCAGAATATGCCACTCCTCTTCCGCCAATTCGCGGACCTGGAAGCCCCGAGATTTCAATTCCGCAAAGAACTTCAGCGTGACCCGGGTTTCCAGACAGACAACATCATCCAAAAAGGAGGAATACCGCGTGCCCTCCGCCCGCATGAGAAGCAGCCGGAATACATCAAAATGCTCATAGATGTATTCGATAATGACCGACAGCGTTTCCTCCGACAGTTTCCAGAGGGATTTCAAGTCATCCGTCTTTGCCAGTTCCATGTGCTCATTTACTGACGCCTCATAGATGGCCTTGACCTCCTGGACAACAGGCTCCACCAGCGCGCCGAATAGGGCTTCCTTATCGTCAAAGTGGTTATAAAAAGCTCCATTGGTCACATGGGCGTCCTTGCAGATCTCCCGGATGCTGGCCCGCTCAAAACCGTATTCCAGAAAGTGTTTTTGGGCGCAGAGCAAAAGATTTTCGTGTGTCTGCTGAAAGTCTCTTGACATTCGCTGTCCCTCCGTCCTATACTAAAATTACACTGTAATATTACATCGTAATTCAGATTTTAGCACAGGGCACTTGAAATTGCAATACCCTCCTTGTATTTTTTGTGGCCTGAAAGGAGGCTGGTTATGAAGTCGAAAGAACCGGGAACGATTCGGCAGCTCTTTGCTTTCGTGGGAGAAAACAACGGTAAAATGCTCCTCTCCATCTTCCTGGCTGTCTTGGGAGAACTGTTTGGCATAGGCCCGTTTTTAATGGTGGCTGTCCTCGCGGACGCCTTGTACCGGGGGACTGCAACGCCCACGCTGGTATTGTTTCTCTGCGGAGGCGCCGCAGTTTGCCAGATCATAAAAATGCTGCTTACCTGGCGGTCCTCCCTGATGTCCCACAAAATTTCCTTTACCATACTGAAAAATATCCGGGGGGCCATTACAGATCGGATGGCGAAGGTCCCCATGGGCGTCATGCTGGAAACGCCCACAGGGGCTTTCAAAAATCTGATTGTGGACAATGTGGCGAAGCTGGAGGACTCCATGGCCCATTTCATGCCGGAACTGCCCTCTAACATCGCCGCGCCCCTATGCAGTATTCTTCTGATTTTTCTGCTGGACTGGCGGATGGGGCTGGCCGCACTGGTGACAATTCCGCTGGGCACCCTCTTTTTTGCCGCCATGATGCGGGGATATGGGCCCCGCATGGAGAACTATATGCGCTCTGCCAACGAGATGAACAGTGCTCTGGTGGAGTATGTCAACGGCATTCAGGTCATTAAGGCGTTTAACCGGTCCGCAGCTTCCTATGGAAAGTATGCTGATTCTGTCCGCTATTTCCACGATTCCACCATGGCATGGTGGAGCCAGTGCTGGCTTTGGAACGCGGCGGCCCGGGCGGTCCTCCCTTCTACGCTTCTGGGGACCCTTCCAGTGGGAGCGTGGCTCTACATGGAGGAAAGTCTTTCTCTTCCTGTCTTTCTGGTGGCCTTGGTGATGCCTCTGGGGTTCATTGCGCCTCTGATGAAGGTATCCGAAGCCATGGAGCAGGTCAGCATGATTAAGGGCAATCTGGAACAGGTCACCGCCTTTTTGAAAACACCGGAACTTGTCCGCCCCACAGAGCCCGCAGAGCTTGGGGAGCGGTGTTATCAATTTGAGGATGTCCATTTTGCTTATAACGAAGCCGAAATTCTCCACGGTATCTCATTCCAGACACAGCCCGGTACCATGACCGCCATAGTTGGTCCATCCGGCTCCGGGAAGTCTACGATTGCCAAGCTGATGGCCGGTTTTTGGGATGTAACCTCCGGTACGGTCCACTTTGGCGGGCAGGATATTCGCAGCATCCCATTTGGACAGCTCATGGGTGAAATCAGCTATGTAGCCCAGGACAATTTTCTCTTTGACAAATCCATTCGGGAAAACATCCGCATGGGAAATCCAGATGCCAGCGACGAGGAAGTAGAGGCTGCGGCCAAGGCCGCCAACTGCCACGACTTTATCATGCAGTTAGAGCAGGGTTATGATACCATGGCCGGCGATGCCGGGGCCCGCCTCTCCGGCGGAGAGCGGCAGCGCATCACCATTGCGCGGGCCATGCTCAAGCAGGCGTCCGTCATTATTTTGGACGAGGCGACCGCTTATGCAGACCCTGAGAACGAGGCGCTGATCCAGCAGGCTATCAGCAAGCTGGTGGTGGGAAAGTCTCTGATTGTCGTGGCCCACCGGCTGAATACAATCCGCAATGCCGACCAGATATTGGTTGTTGCCAACGGTGAGATTGTGGGCCGGGGCATCCAGGAGGAGCTTCTGCAGAGCTGCCCCCTTTACCGAAAGATGTGGCAGGACTACACAGGCTCTACGGAAGGAGGCGCAGAAGATGTTTGAAATGATTTGCCGTGTCTTTAAGATTGCGGGAAACAGCCGGAGAAAAATTGTGGCAGGCATCGTCTGCAACATTCTGAAATCCTTCTTCAACGGTTTTATGATGTTCGGTGTATTCTGGATTCTGCTCCATCTGGATGGACTCTCCCCGGCCATCATCGGGCAGGCTTTTGGCGTAATTCTGGGCAGTGTGCTGGGCCGCTTCTTTTTCCAGTGGATGTATGACCGTACCATGAGCGGGTCCGGCTATGACATTTTCCGGGATTACCGTCTGGAGATTGGGGAACGGCTGAAGCAGGCGCCCATGGGATATTTCTCAGAACAAAATCTGGGCACCATTCAGGCCATGCTCACCACCACGATTGCTGATCTGGAGGGGTACTCCATGCTGGCGATTGAGCAGATGACCAGCGGTGTGGCTATGGCTGTACTGATGTCCGTGATGATGTTCTTTTTCAGCCCGGTGATTGCGGGATTGAGCCTTGTGGGGCTGGCACTTGGGATGCTGGTCCTGCGTTGGGTGCGGCTTCGCGCCGCCCAATATGCCCCCATTTACCAGGAGGCCCAGGAGCATCTGGTCGGTAAGGTGATGGAATACATACGGGGCATTTCGGTGCTGCGTTCTTTTTCCAAAGGCGAGGAGGGACAGGTGGAAGTCCGCGCTGCGTTCCAGAAAAAATGGGATGCGGACTACGGCCAGGAAAAGGCTACAGCTGGCGTCCTCCGTTTCTATGGGCTGACCTTTAAGCTCATGAGCTGTGTGCTGATTGCGGCGGCGGCTCTGCTGTATCTGGCGGGGCAGATCAGCCGGCCTTATTGCCTGACTTTCCTGTTCTGCGCTTTCACAGTCTATTCCGATTTGGAGACGATGGGCAACAGCGCCTTTCTGAGTAAAAAGATCAATACGGAACTGGACCGGCTGGAGGAGGTCACCGACATTCCAAAGATGGATACCAGCTCGGAGAAACTGGTTGTGTCCCACTATGATATTTCTCTGGAGCATATCTCATTTGGCTATGGGGGCCGCCAGGTGATCCATGATATTTCACTGGAAATCCCGGAGCACACCACCTGCGCGATTGTAGGGCCCTCCGGCAGCGGCAAGACTACACTCTGCAATCTGATTGCCCGCTTTTGGGATGTGCAGGAAGGGACCGTTCGGATTGGCGGGAAAAATGTGAGGGATTATACTGCGGACAGTGTGCTGGAATACATCAGCATGGTCTTTCAGAATGTGTACCTTTTTCACGACTCTGTGGAAAACAACATCCGGTTTGGCCGGCCGGAAGCCACCCGTGAGCAGGTGATAGCGGCCGCAAAACGGGCCTGCTGCCATGACTTCATTCTATCTCTCCCTGATGGGTACGACACAATCATCGGAGAGGGCGGCTCCACCCTCTCCGGCGGAGAAAAGCAGCGTATTTCCATCGCCAGGGCCATTTTGAAAGATGCTCCCATCATCATTCTGGACGAAGCGACCTCCAGCGTGGACCCGGAGAATGAACAGGCGCTTTTATCTGCCATCCAGGAGTTGACAAAGGATAAGACCTTGATCTCGATTGCCCACCGCCTGAGCACCGTCCGAAACGCCGACCAGATTATTGTAATAGACCAGGGACGGATTGTTCAGAGGGGAACACATCATGAGTTGCTGCAAAAGGAGGGAATTTACCAAAGGTTTTTAACCCTGCGAACCGCCGCCACGGGATGGCAATTATAGCTCCGTTGGTTTATTTGTGGCACATCCTGGCAAAAAGCGCAACTGTTCAAGAGATGAAAAAGGTGGTATGCTCTACTTGTATTTAGGTCAGATTTTGTAGGTCAGATTTTTACCCGTGAGGGGCCAATGCGCCCCAAGCGGAGACTTGCCAGAACCTAAATACCGGACCGACCACGCACAAAAACCGCAGTTACCCCATTCAAGGGGCGGCTGCGGCTTTTTTGTGCACTAAACACAGAAAGGAGCAAACGACCATGAATGAAAACCTGTTTACTTTCCCCGGAGGGACAGCCGACGCAAGCGGTGACAACCCATTCGACCTGAGTGGCTTCACTGAATTGACCGGCAACAACACCCAAAACCCATTTGCTGATCTGCTCGCGGGCGGAGAAGCGACAGAACAGCCTCCGGCAGAAGGCGCCGGCGCTGTGCAGGCAGATGACTCAATCCCGGAAGAGAAAGACGAAACCGACCAGAATCACGAGACCGTGGAAGAGGATGAGTCCCATGAGATTTCCAAATCTCCGGCCCCTCAAGATCCACAGCCAAAATCACCTCCCGCGCCGAAAAGTGAGGAGGACCATGCCTCTGATAAGCCGGAGGAAGCGGAGGACAATCCCCGTCTTGCCGCTATGGAGCGTCAAGAAGAAAAGACCGCCCCAAAAGTGGCCGAACCCATCTTCGCCCAGCTTCCGGTGTTCTCCTACAATGGATCGGAAGCGCCCATCGAAGACACCGAGCAGACATTCGATGAACTCCGCCTCTCCAAGCTGACGGACTTTCCGGAGTTTGACGAAGCGCAGAGCCTGAGCTGGAAAGTCGTTTACGGCAAGATCGTCAAGGAGATCGTTCTCCCCAAGAAAACCAAAATCGGCCAAATCAAGCGCGAGATCGAAACCTCCAAGGAATTTATCAACGCTTTGAAGAAGGCAACCGACAAGCACCCCAAGTGCCTGGTCAAACCCTCAATCAGTATGCAGAAAAAGGGAGATGCCAGTGCATATACTATGATTGGTGCGTCTGGCATTCGGCTCTCCGGTGGTGAGCGGCAACGCATCGCGATTGCCAGGGCGATTATCAAGGACGCTCCCATTATTGTGTTAGATGAGGCAACTGCTTTCAGTGACCCAGAAAACGAGTATCTGATTCAAAAAGCATTTGAAAAACTAATACAAAATAAAACGGTTATCATGATTGCCCATCGGTTATCAACGATCCGAAATGCAGATCAGATACTTGTGATGGAGCACGGACAGCTGATTGAGCAAGGGACTCACGATACCTTGATGGAACGGCAAGGGAAGTACACACAAATGTGGAATAGTTACATGGAGTCTATCAGCTGGAAGATCCGCGCAGGAAAAGGGGGTGCAATCGAATGAAATTTCTGAAAGAAAAATTGCTGTTGTCCGAGAAAGGCTACTCTGATTTGAAAAAAGCCATCGTCGCCTGCACCCTGACCAATATTGCACTTCTACTTCCTGCCGGCGTAACAACTTTGCTGTTTTGGCAATTACTAAATCCCTTTTATGGGAAAGACATTTCCTGGGGGAATATGTGGGGATTACTGATTGTCGGCATCATAGCTTCACTTCTGGTCTTCCTTGCAGCAAGAAATGATTACCGAAAAACCTATTTGGCGTCCTATAAGGAGGCCAGCAATACACGACTGCGAATCGCAGAACATTTGCGTAAGCTCCCTATGAGTTTCTTTAATTCGAGGGACCTGTCTGATATAACCACCAATATGATGGCCGACTGTGCGAGCATGGAGTCCATGCTGAGCAGCACCATTCCACCATTGATTGCCAATGTGATCTCTGTTACTCTTACCTGTGTTTGTCTGGCCTTTTTCGACTGGAGAATGGCTCTGGCATTGTTTGCTACCATGCCTATTACATTCCTGATTATTTGGGCCGGGCGCAACTTGCAGATACGCATGTTTGACCGGCAGGTAGGTATTAAGCTGGAAGCGTCAAGTCAAATTCAGGAGTATTTGGAGGGTATCAAGATCATCAAGTCCTGCGGGTTGAGCGGTGAAAGGTTTTCTACTTTGAATCGCGCACTTTTAGCCATGAAAAAGGTCGCAATTCAAGCGGAACTCGTTTCTGGTGTGTTGGTACAATCCGCCGCCTTAATTTTGCAGGCCAGTTTGGGCATCGCCATTTTCGTGGGTACAGTGCTTATTACGGGCGGACAAATCGAATTACTCCCATTGCTTGTTCTTTTGATGTTCTCCACTCAACTCTATGGCCCTATCCTTGCCATTCTTTCTCAACTCACCTCCCTCTTCCATTTAGGGACAGTCACAAAACGGATGCGTATGCTTCTAACGACTCCCGCGATGGAGGGAAACGAGCAGGATGTTCACACATACGATATTGAATTAAAGAATGTTACCTTTGCGTATGCTAAGGAAGATGTTATCAAGGATGTCTCGCTGAAAATCCCGTCGGGGAGTATCACCGCACTGGTTGGCCCGTCCGGCAGCGGAAAAAGTACCATCTCCAAGCTGATTGCCCGCTTTTGGGATGTTCAGAAGGGCCCAATTACTATCGGTGGAGAAAATATAAAAAACATCGAGCCTGAGCATTTGATGAAAAGCATATCTTTTGTATTCCAGGATGTTACTCTTTTCAACGATACGGTATATAACAATATTCGCGTCGGCAACATGGCCGCAACAGAGGAGCAGGTTATGGCCGCTGCAAAAGCGGCCTACTGTGACGAATTTGTAATGCGGCTTTCGGATGGATACCAAACCGTTCTCGGTGAAAATGGAAGCACCCTTTCTGGCGGAGAGCGCCAGCGTATTTCGATTGCCCGCGCTCTTCTGAAAGACGCCCCTATTATTTTGCTGGACGAGGCGACCGCATCCCTTGATCCTGAAAATGAGGTGCTGATCCAGCGGGCTATCGCCCGATTGGTCGAGGGGAAAACCGTCATTATGATTGCTCACCGTCTGCGTACCGTAGTGGATGCCGACCAAATCTTTGTACTGGAAAACGGGAAACTTGTAGAGCGAGGAACGCACGACGAACTAATTGCCCATAAGGGACTGTACGAAAAGTTATATCATATCCAGCAGGAAAGTCTTGACTGGGTAGTTTAAGGGGTGGTGGTTTCGATAAAATTACGAGCATCCGGTGAGGACTATCTGGAGGCCGTGCTGGTGCTCCAAAAGGAAAAAGGCATGGTGCGCTCCGTGGATGTGGCTCGGCACCTTGATGTATCAAAACCCAGCGTGTGTCATGCGGTCTCCACTTTGAAAGCGGGTGGTTTTCTCACCATGGACGAAAATTCTTTCTTGTTCCTGACGGATGTGGGCCGGGAGGTAGCCGAGCAGACCTATGAGAAACACTGCTTCTTTACTCGCCAGC
>ERZ772954.2694-NODE-2694-length-10884-cov-3.411211_pt1 | contig 10884 bp, 10 predicted proteins | sample MGYA00580684_ERZ772954 | MGnify/ENA primary metagenome ERZ772954 (study PRJEB29015, sample SAMEA2737654) | human gut metagenome | biome: human gut; feature: human-associated habitat; material: faeces | place: China | collected 2012 ...
TTCAAATGCCATTGATAAATATTTCTGTTTTTCCAGCCCCAGTAATGCCGCTTCTGCGCTTTCTGTAGTACGATACTGCAATTCAGCCACATCATTGTCAAACATTACTTCCCGCTTTACATATGATTTTCTCAGGTAGTCCCTTCCTTTATTGGTTGTTTTCCATACCACCAATGCGTGAAGCTTTTCTTCGCTGGAAGCATCCAGTCTCTCTTTTATTTCGTAAAAGTATGAAAATACCTCCTGTGTAACATCCTCGGCTGTAAAACGGCTTTGTACAATTCCATTTGCGATTTTAACAGAGACTTTATAATACCGTCTGTAAAATGTGTTAAATTCTTCGCTATTCATCTTGTGTACCCCGTTTTCTAGCAGCTTTTCAATTTCTCCAGGATTTCATTTTTCACCTCATCCGTTAAAGTTCCAGGTTTCCAGGTAATTCCCACCTGATCTCCTTCATATCTCGGAATCAGATGCATATGAAAATGAAAAACAGTCTGTCCTGCCGGTTCGCCATTATTTTGTACAATGTTAAAACCATCGCACTTTAACGCCTCGGTCATTTTTGTGGCCATTTTCTTTGCCAGAATCATTGCTTTCGCAGCCATATCATCTGATATCTCATAGATATTAGCCGCATGCGCTTTCGGCAAGATCAAGGCATGTCCTTTACTTGCAGGACCCAGATCCAGAATTACTCTGAAGTCTTCATCTTCATACAATGTTGCTGATGGAATCTCTCCGTTTGCAATTTTGCAAAAAATACAATCACTCATAGTCTTATCCTCCCAAATAGAATATATAAATTATACGTCTAATAATAGCGAAAATCACATTTTTTTCCAAAATTTTTTAAAAAATTTTTGGAACAGTATTTTTTATCTCTGTCGAATAATCTCGATTTTTTAAGTACGATTTTGTTTGTCATTTGTCCACTTCAATGATACACTTCACTTGAGGTGAGCTTATGAAAAATAATTTAATCTTAAACAAAAAACAGGATGAATTTCATCTGATACTATCACGATTTTCCCATGAGATACGCAATCCCATAGCACTTATTAACAGTGAGATTCAGATGATTGAAGACACACATCCTGAAGTTGTCTCATTTGATTACTGGAATGATATTACAGCTAATCTGGAGTATACAAAAGAATTGTTAAATAATCTTTCAGATTACAACAATGCCCATAAACTTGAGCGAAAAAAAACTGCTTTTACTGCCTATCTTAAGGAAATTATTTCCAGCATCCAGCCCACTTACCAGTACCTGGGCATTGCTTTAAAAACTGATATTTCGCCTTCACTGCCTGCCCTCTTTATTGATCCCATTAAATTAAAGCAGGCTTTACTGAATCTGCTCAGAAATGCAGCAGAAGCAATTTCCAGTGCTGATGGAAAAGTAAAATTATGTGCTTTTTCCAGTGACCAAAGGGTACATATTGTCATAACTGACAATGGATGCGGCATACCGGAATCACAGCTGAATGAAATTTTTACTCCATTTGTAACATTCAAAGAGGGTGGAACCGGACTGGGGCTGGCAATCACCAGAGAGATCATCCAGGCTCACAGCGGAAACATTTATGCAGAAATTGAATCCGATGGGGAAACATCCTTCCACATTGTTCTGCCAGAAAAATTTCCCGGATGATAAAGAACTGCCGCCAGGATAAATCCACAAACCATGCCGCCAACATGGGCTGCATTATCTACACCAGTACTTGTAAAACCGAAATACAATGAGAATCCGGCCATGATCATCATCTGTCGTACGGAAATATCCTGAATTCTTCCATGATTTCGAATAACTACATAGAGCATTGCTCCCATTACTGCAAAAACGGCACCAGAGGCACCAGCTGACACTGCATAATCCGCTGATTTCATTTCCATAATAAAAGAAAAAATATTTCCACCAAGACCGCCAAGAAGGTAAATTAAAATAAATTTAATCTTCCCTACAACCGGTTCCAGGCGCTGTCCCAGTACAAAAAGGACAAGCATATTATTGGCAATATGATAAATTCCAAAATGCAGAAACATACAGGTAAATAACCTGTATATCTCTCCATTTTCAAGAATCAGCGGTGGATAGGCGGCTCCACATTCAATCATGTGAGCAGTATTTTCTGATCCGCCGGTAAAATCAACAACAAGAAATATCAATATATTCAGAAGTATAAAAAGAACCGTTATTGGTTCTTTTTTTATTTCTTCCACGCCATCACCTCGATATTTTCAGTCTACTTTCAATACTGTTTTCGTTACTTTCTGATAATAGAATAAGTATAGCACAATTTCTCTGATACCTCAACAGATCAGACCCGGTAAATTTTTAAAATCTGTTATTTTATTTCAGAAACACATACCTGGCCTGCGCAAAGTCTATCTGATCCTGATCCTGAAGGCAATATTCCTCATCCCCTTTTAAAATTTTGCCATTTACAGATGTTCCATTGCGTGAATTCAAATCCGTAAGATAATATTCTCCCTCCCGTTTCCGTATCTTCGCGTGTATCCGGCTTACTGTAGGAAGTTCGATCACCGCATCCGCTGCATTCTCCATTTTTCCAATTACCGTAAGTTCATTCTGAAGATAAATCGTAGCAAGTTCACCAGGTTCACGGCTTACAAGAGTTGCCGGTCCAGTAACAATATTCGCAGATAAAACCACTGTTTCGCCGCAATTTTTTTGTGATATTGATATTTTTTCTTTTTGGTGCAATACTTCTGCTGTATTTTGCATTGAAGTCGTGTTTCTTTCAATGCTATCTTTAAAGTTCACCTTATCTTTTCCTGAGTCTTCACTCACTTTTTTATTTTCTCTTTTATTCTGTATTTCCAGATGTCCCTTTTTCTCATGTCTGATGCAATTCTTATTCTTTATAACGGACACACCCCAGGTACACAACATTCCAATTACCATAATCCCAGCTGCCACTCCCAGAATAACCTGCATAGATACCCTCGGCAGATACCCCAGTGTTTCTGCGGCCACAACCACCAGTGCAAAAAATCCAGCTGCTACACACCAAATCAAAAATCCTTTAGACGTACCCCCAACATCTTTTTTCTTTTTTTCAGATAATTCTTCCTCCCAAAGCAACTCTTCCAGATGTTCTTCCTGAGGCTTTTCCTCTTTTGACTCCCCATAATTTTCAAACAGATCAATTTTCTCACTGCCATCTGAATTACACCTTTTCTCTGTCATAGTGCCTGATTCCTGCAAAATTGAGGAACCAACTGTTTTTTCTATTTCCTCTCTATCCTGATAAAGTTCCTTTTTTATATATTCCAAATGAAAACTGTCTTCCAAAGCTCTTCTGTATATTCCATACCCAAGCATTACAGCCTTTGAGTCTTCATGATCCAGAATCGGAAGAATATACTCTGTCAGTTCCTGAAATTTCTGTCTCACATCTTCATCATATCCAGGAAGATAACAAAAATAGATCTGTCTCTTTTCCACATCTACATACATATACTCTGGCTTCAATACTAACCTGCATGGATTCAGCAAATATTCTGACATATCTTCCATCACCTGCACAAATCCCCCCAGGATCATCTGAAGATCTTCGTAACCCATTTTCTTTTCTTCATAAAGAGAAAGCAAAGACTGTTTGGAGGTAATGTCATAACACACCATAAACTGTCCATCAACTCCCTGCACTCTGCATTTTAGAATAGATGGAATCGAATTGCCAACCAGCATTCTCATCTGATAAGAAGAAGTATCTGGTTCTTCATTTTCATACAGCACAAGATAATTTCCATTTATATCTCTTTTATATTCTGATTTCATTTTTTACCCCTTCAGCTTATTTGACACTTCAAAAAGTCCCTTTACTTTTCGGATCCAGGTTACCGGTTTTATTACTTTTACACTTCCCTTTACCTGCAAATGACTGTTAAATCCTCCATATACGGAAAACATATCAAGATCATACGTTACCTGCACTTTTTTTCCTTCGCTGACCTGAAGTTTCAGGTTTTTGCTTTCATAAAATCCGGTGTTCCCAAGTTCTTTTCCTTTTTTTAATGCTTTATCACGACTTTTCCCTTCTGGCCGTGCCGTTTCCATACTGCCGTCAAGAGCTGCTTCGTAAGCCGCGGCTGTGAGCCAGACCTTATTATGTACGTAAAAAAACAAATACAAAGTTATCATCACAACCAGCAAAAGCAACGGCATTAAAAGTGCTGCTTCTATTGTCATGCTTCCCTTTTTTATTCTCTTTTTCAATAAATTAAACCTCCAATATATCCCAACATAAGGAATGGAACGAAAGGCATCTCAGTCTTTTTCCCTTTGCCTGACAGAAATAACACCACAATTCCCCAAAAACAGCAGCAAAAAAGTCCCAATAAAAATGCTGACAAAAGTTCCTCAAAAGGCAGTACTGTCCCAAGCGACAGAAATAAAAGACCATCTCCCATCCCGACAGCGCCTTTCGAGATGATACTGAGCCCGATCACAGCGGCCCCCATACAGACATTCCATACCAGATTCACACTCACAGTTCCAAGAAAACATGCTCTTACCATTCCCACAATTCCAAATACACCAATTGACAAAAGTGAAACTTCTCTTGTGTGTATATCTTTCCAACTGTTAATTCCAAGAAATGCAAGAATACAAATTCGTTCCATTATTTTATTCCCCTTCCATTTCTTCTTGTTAACCACATCGTTTACATGCATGCAGATTACCAGCTTCCGACTCTTTTACCAGACGTACGGACCTTTTTAAGCCGCTGCAATTTTTGTCATTATGATAACGGTTTCCAGATTTTGTGATATAAACTGTACTTCCTGGAGCTTGCCCTCTACTGCAGCTTTCACATGCATGATATTTCTCTCCATTTTCATTTCGTTTGGAAGAAACATTTCCACCCGACACTTTAGTAACCGACAAATTAAGGTGACTGCAATTCAGCTTTTTGTGATACACCGAACCTGAAACCGTTACATACACCATATTTTCCGGTTTTTTATTCTCTTCACTATTCCCATTTCCTCTGTCCGCGCCAGTCCAGGCATGAACCCTCACCTTGTTATACTGCCATTTAGCCGGAAGCGGTATCAATCCGCCAATTGGCTTGTATTTGTAAACATCAGGAAGCGTAATTTCTTCTACTCCGTCGCCTCCCACCACATACGCATACATTCCGGCTTCCTTTGCACTCTGGCACAGTTTGCTCAAGTGTTCCGTCTGAATTCTGTATACATCCATAAAATGTATCATTGTCACCATTCCAAAGAAAAAGAGTGGAAGGGCAAAGGCCGCTTCTATCGTGAGACTGGCTTTTTTTACCTGCTCTTTTATTTCTTTCCCAAAGGCGCACAAAGACACTTTTCCGAAAAGACTTCTGGCAGAAAACGGGGACTTTCTGACAGACCGGATTCCCAGAGAACTCTTCCTTCTTGTTCTGCTCCTTAGAGCCTGTATATCTTTTCTCTTTTTTCTTTTAATCAATTTTCCATCTCCTTTCCGGGAAAGCATCCTTCTGCGCCTTTCTTATATAGTAATATGGCAAAAGACAATCTATTTTCCAGCTAAATATAGTGATATTCCCGCGTTACGGTAAACACTTTTCTTTTATTTGCCTTTACATCCACAGAAGCCTCCAGTGCAGTAATGCAATGATCCAGACAAAATTCATTCCAGTCTTCCATCTCCCGAAACGAACTTTCAATCATATCCATACCCCCTTTAACTTTTTGCGCCTTTGAAGTTGTCAATAAAAATATCTGCAAATAATCCTCATAGGATAACCCGTTTACATCGTTTTGCCTGTCCGTATCCAGCTTATCTACCAATGCCGGTAGCCCCTGCAGCGACAGCTGCCAGTTAGAGGCATTCTTAGTTAAAGGCACTTTTCCGCCGGCAAATAGCTCTCTTACATCCAGAATACTTTCAGCAAAAGCCCAGCATAGGATCAGCGCACCTTCAATCACCACAACTGCCGGTGGAATAAGAAATGCGGCTGCAATTGCCGCTGCCATGGCATGAATCTGCCCCATCATAAGCGCATCTGAAACCAGATATGCAACATTAAGTCCTTCCCGAACCATCAAAAGTTTTTTCGCTACATCTTTCAAATTTGCCTCATCACTGTTTTTCTTTCCAATAATGTACTCAATCTGATAGCTTAAGCCGCTCTTTCCTGGTTCTATATAGTTTCCCAGTTTTTCCATAAGATATTGCTGATACAAAACCTGGGAAAGCATACTTCCATCTGCTTTTACGGAATCCTCCATTGCCAATCCTGTTTCAAGTTTTCTTCCTGAAACCAATTCTTTAGTTTTTACCTTTTTGTCAGAAACTTCTTTTCCAAAAGGGAGAACCAGATCCAGAAGTCCCATTTTTCGTATTTTTCGAATTACTGGAATAGGATTTTCAACTTTTGCAGGAGGATTCTTTTCTGTCACAGACGGAAGCATTTTCCCATCTGTAAACCCATCCTGCCCATTCTGCTGTTCCTGTTTCTTTTTTTCTTCCAGCAAAGCCTGACTTTTTTGTTGTGCAGTATCCATTTCACTTTCATAATTTTCAATGGTTCCTTTACTTTCTATCTCATTGCCTTGTCGCTCCGCTTCAATTGTCTTTTTCTGCATATCTTGAATTTTGTTTAAAAGGAGCTTTGCCCCATGGCTTCCAAGAGTTTCTTTCATGTATTGGACTGCCTGCTGATAAAAGACTTCACCTTCTGAATCTGTCATCAGAAGATAACCGGAAATGCCACCCTGCTGTACTGACAATTTCTGACTATTTTGCTTCATCACAGGCTTCATATAAGATTCCAGATTATCATATATAGAGGCCAGATTCATTTCCTTTCCCCCACAGGCTCCGTCAACAGCGAACAAGTCAAAATCCTTTAAAAGGGACTTGTCATATTGTCCAAATAAAGAATACAGTCCAATATCCATCCCATTCAAAATCTGAGTTCTGGCCGCAGCCATTCTTGCTGACTCGAGTCCTGAGCTCAGCAGGGACAGAATAAGTCCAAGGGTTAAGGCCAGAAAAACAGTAATACTTCCTCTTTTTACCATGGCGCACCTCTCCTTTTCAAATCATTTTGTTAGTTGGAAATCATTTAAATAGAATTACTTTGCTTTGTGATCTTTGACAGAATATTCTTCACAAGACTGGTCAACTGGTCTTTAAAAATCATGACCAGTGCAATAAGAACTACAAGGATCAGAATAATTTCCACAACGCCTACAGCATCTTCTTCCCACAGAAATTCTCTCATCAGTCTGCGCAGTTCGCTCATATTTCTCACCTCCCTCAGCCTGAAAAATTTCCTTTGGCACTTTTCTTTTTAAATATGAAAATCGGCCTTCGGATTGGATTTATCCATAAAAGGACAGACAGGCCGGCAGCATAACAATAGCCATTACAACGCCTAGCATCAGTATCATTGGGAATAACAATTTGGTAGTTGCCGCTTCTCCTTGAACTTTTGCTTTTCTTTTCCTGTCATCCCAGGCTTCCACAGATTCTTTTTCCAGCATTTCTCCCATATGGCGGCTGCCTTTCTGAAGATTCTGGATCAATAATGTTGCAAATGTTTTATATTTTACATGTCCGCACCTTTCACCAAAGCGGCGATAGGCTTCCATTTCTGAAATTCCACTCTCCATTTCATGGCAGGCAGTAACAATCTCTTCATATGCAATACGTTTTTCATTTTTGTTTTTATAATCCGAAGCCATCTTCCTAAACGTATTTCGAACAGTCATTCCAGCCTGCACCAACAAGGTGAACTTCATGATCAGTCCCGGATAGTCCATCATCAGTTCTTCATATATTTTCGTTCTGGCTTTCTGCTCTTCTCGCGCAATTATAACAATCATGACAAATGCTGCTGCAAGGAAAATTGCTGCCAACATGTTTCCGGTAGTATCATAAGGTATTTTCCACTCCAGTTTTCTTCCTTCCCAGTCAGATGGAAGATAATAATACTCAGAGTCTTCCAGTTCGCTGTTATAATTTGCTACAAATTCCAAAAGCTTCTGTTCTTCGTCTTCCTCTTTCGTCAACACTTCCGGCTGCCCGGTATCTTCCTTTTCCAGTTCTTTTTCCGGGATCTGTACATAGACACTGCCTGTTTCTTCTCCTTCCACGGATACCATAAATTTTTCTTCATAAGCATTTTCCTCCTTTTTCAACTCATAACCGTCTTCAAATACCTGTCCGCCACCTTTTGTCCAAGTCAGCAGTCCTCCTGTTATATTTCCTGCCAGAGCAACCACAAGAAACATCTTTCTGCCTTTTACCGTACCAATGTTTTCTACATGGATCCAACCTAAAGTACTGCATACGGTCAAAAGCAATAATATAACAAAAATGACAATATGGAGCCACATCCACTACACCTCGATTTCCACAATCCTTTTCCCCATCCAGTAAGCAGCTCCATATACTGTAAGACAGACTGTCATTGCACAGATTCCAAATGGATTTCCGTAGAGAATATCCAGAAATCCCGGTGATGCCAGCTGCAGATAAAGAATAATTCCTGCCGGCATAAGACTCATGATCATCTGTTCCGACTTCTTCGCAGCCAGAGTCGCTTCAATTTCCTTTTTTACATCAATCTTATCGCCCAGCATTCGAGCCACTTTCTGAATTACATTTCCAAGATCACCACCGCTTCTTTTTGCTGTATACAAAACTGAAGCAAAGTTTTCAATATCCTCAACCTTACAGCGCTGCCCAAGATCCAGAAATAATTCTTCTACCGGCACACTCACTCTCTGTTGTGTCTCTATATAACGAAATTCAGCTACAATATCTTCATTCTTCGGATATAGCTGCTCTAGATCACGCACACAGGCAGAAACTGCATTTTCCACAGAATATCCAGCCTGTACCGCCACACTCATAGAATTCAATGCATCCCGAAACTGATAATTAAGGCGCCGTTTTCTTTCTCTGATCATCTGTTTCTTCTTCCACCTCAGAAAGAACACAGAAACCGGAACCACAAGTAACATTACCCAAGGTGTTTGATAGAACAAATAATCTACAGCACCACACAATGCTGCACTTTCTCCTATATATTTTAAAATTTCTTTCTGAGAATATCTGTATTTTCCATAATCAACTTTCTGCCTGATCATAATTTCACCCCCGCCCGTTCCAGTTTTTCTCTGTGCAGGAGAGGCTCCACAGGCACCAGACCACACCCATCCTGCCATTGATACAATGGTTGTATCCTGATTTCACCATCCGCATACGCACATACTTCTGAAACTTCCAGAAGTTTTCTTGATTTATCGCGCATACGTCCCAGATGCACCAGAATATCTACGCCAGAGGCGATCTGCCTTCTTACCGCCTGAAGCGGCAGATCCAGTTCCGCCATCAATGTCATTATTTCCAGTCTGGCCAGCATATCACGGCAACTGTTTGCATGAGCTGTTCCAAGACTGCCTTCATGCCCGGTGTTCAGTGCCTGAAGCATATCCATAGCTTCCCCACCCCGTACTTCTCCTACGATTATTCGATCCGGTCTCATACGAAGTGCAGACTTAATAAGATCTCTTATACTTACTCCCGGTGCTCCGTTTATGGTCGCTGTCCGGGCTTCAAGGCGCACCAGATTTGCAATCCCTTGAAGCTTCAGTTCTGCATTGTCCTCAATAGTGATAATCCGTTCATCTTTTGGTATGTACTCTGACAAAGCCCCCAGGAATGTGGTCTTCCCACTTCCCGTTCCTCCGCCAATTACAATTGAATACCGGGCCCTTACCAGTTTTTCCAAAAAGGACGCGCACTCTGGAGTTATACTTCCCAGTTCAATCAGCTTTTCCATTGTAATTGGAGTATCCGGAAAACGTCTTATTGTCAGAATTGGACCATTTAATGCTACCGGAGCCACAACCACATTGACTCTGGCGCCATTTTCCAGTCTGGCATCTACTATAGGAGATGATTCATTCACAATGCGATTGCATTTTCCCACTATCTGTTGTATCACATCCTCCAGCTTTTCCTGATCTGTAAAAGACTTCGGCCACCTTGTCAGTTTTCCTTTTCGTTCTACAAAAATAGAATCCGGACCATTCACCATAATCTCAGTTACAGTTTCATCTTCGATCAATTCCTGTAATACATCAAGCTTCCTGACGGAATAAAACAGTTCCTGGCGAAGCTGCACTTTTTCTTTCAGGCTCACTCCTGATTCCCGCAGAGTGTTTACGATCAGCTCATCAATCGTTTCCAGAATTTCCTGGTCTGTAAGTTCCCGGTAAACATCCAGCTTCTCCATGAGCATTTGTCTCAGTTTGCGAAAGATTTCCTGACTCATTCCTTTTCCTTTCTCAGAATTTCCCTGACATAATCTCCAAGTTCACTCCACAGCAGCCCTTCAATATAATTCTCCGGTGCCACGTTTCCTCCATGAAAAGGCGGGCGTACCTTTACAGTTCTGGTAAGAATCTGCGGATAATCCCAGATTCTTATCAGGTTTTCGAATTGGGCAATCTTGGATATGGATACCGGATCAGACAGCACTGGCATATAAATTCTCCGGCACATATCCAGAACTTGAAAAGTCCCATCTACAGCCCCTCCAATATCCAGAATCACAAATTCGTAATTGCTGTGAAGTACAATCTCCTGTATCAGTTTTTCCCAGTCTTCCCATGCAGTTCCTCGTATGTCCTCTGGCGTACGTACAGGCGGAATGAAATCCAGATTGTTTATTGTCTGTACCATACTGTTCATCTTATAAATCAGATTTCCATTTTCCTGCCGTACAAAATAAAGAAGATCACTTAAATTCTGTGCGAACCCTTTTCCCAACATTTCTTCAAAGCCGGAGTATTCCTCCAGATTCAGATAAAGAACAGCTCTTTCTTTTG
>ERZ772954.2705-NODE-2705-length-10854-cov-11.756181_pt1 | contig 10854 bp, 9 predicted proteins | sample MGYA00580684_ERZ772954 | MGnify/ENA primary metagenome ERZ772954 (study PRJEB29015, sample SAMEA2737654) | human gut metagenome | biome: human gut; feature: human-associated habitat; material: faeces | place: China | collected 2012 ...
AGATGTGGGCATGGCTGGAGAAGTATGCCGCCATCTTCAAGGATTACATCTGCGATGTGGGCCAGTACCTGGCCGATGCAGACGCTGCCGGCAAGAAGGTGCTGTTTGAGGCACAGCTGGGCGCTCTGCGCGACATCGACTTCGGCATCTACCCCTACACCACTTCTTCCAACGTCATCGGTGCTTATGCTCCCATCGGCGCAGGCATCCCGGGCCACAAGCTGCACAACTCCATCGGTGTCATGAAGGCTTACTCCTCCTGCGTGGGTGACGGCCCCTTTACCGCAGAGCTGGCCATGACCGAGGAAGAGAAGCACGCTCTGCGTGAGGCAGGCCACGAGTATGGCGCAGCCACCGGCCGTCCCCGCCGCGTGGGCCCCATCGACCTGGTGGCAAGCCGCTACGGCGTGTTCTGCCAGGGCTGCGACGAGGTCGCCCTGACCCTGCTGGATGTGCTGGACTACATGGACAAGATCCCCATGGTCACTGCTTACAAGCTGAGCGACGGCACCACTACCACCCGCTTCCCCATGGGCGAGGCACTGGACACCGCACAGCCCGTGGTGGAGTACCTGCCCGGCTGGCACTGCGACATCACCGCAGCCCGCAAGTGGGAGGACCTGCCCAAGGAGGCGCAGGCTTACGTCGAGTACCTGGAAAAGGCCGTGGGCTGCAAGATCACCTACATCTCCGTGGGTGCCGAGCGTGAGGCTTACGTCCACCACGTCTGATCCCGGACACCCTGCGCGAATCCAACACAGAAAAGGAAGCGTCACAGATGTTTGATATCATTACCGACAGCGCCTGCGACCTGACGCTGGACACTGCAAAGCAGCTGGGCGTGGAGGTCGTGCCCTTCTACGTTTCGCTGGATGGCGAACACTACCGCAAAGAGGGCAAGGAGATCACCGTGCGGGACTTCTACCAGTTCATGGTGGACAACCCGGCGGCATACCCCAAGACCAGCCTTGCCTCCATCGAGGACTTTGAAACGGCCTTCCGAGCCCATGCTGCGGCAGGCCGGGATGTGCTGTGTCTGGTGTTCACCGGCAAGATGAGCGGCTGCGTGGGCAGCGCCCGCAATGCCCGGGAACTGGTGCTGGAGGACTACCCCGATGCCCGCATCGAGGTGATGGACAGCACGGCGGCCACGGTCACCGAAGCCGTCATGGTGGAAAATGCTGTGGCCATGCGGGATGCCGGTTGCTCGCTGGATGAGACGGTGACCTGGCTGGAAGCCGAAAAGATAACCAACCAGATCTTCTTCACAGTGGGCAATCTGGACTACCTGATCAAGGGCGGACGCATCGGCAAGGTGACCGGACGGGCCGCCAACATGCTGGGCATCAAGCCCATGATCCTGTTCAAGGATGGCGAGATCTTTTCCGGCGGCGTGGCCCGCGGCCGGCAGAAGAGCTTTGAAAAGGCGCTGGAGCAGCTGATGAACTATTTGGCTGCCCACGGCGGCACGCCTGACGACTACCGCATCACGGTGGGCTATGGCTATGACGCCGACGAGGGCAAGCGCCTGTGGATGCAGACCCGTGCCGCCCTGCGTGCCAAGTACCCCGGTGCACAGTGTGAGGTGGGCCTGCTGCAGATCGGCTGCACCATTGCGGTGCACACCGGCCCCTATGCGCTGGGCATGGGTGTGATGCGCCGCTGGAAAAAGCAGGGCTGACAACGGCCCTGCCGCTTCCGGAACCCCATAAGAAGGAGAGATACCATGCAGATTTTCAACACCCTGACCCGTCAGAAGGAAGAATTTGTGCCGCAGGTGCCGGGCGAGTACCGCATCTACGTCTGCGGCCCGACGGTTTACAACTACATCCACATCGGCAACGCCCGCCCGCTGATCGTGTTCGATACCCTGCGCCGTTATCTGGAGTACCGCGGCAACAAGGTGATCTACGTTTCCAACATCACCGACATTGACGACAAGCTCATCAAGAAAGGGCAGGAAGAGGGCACCTCCATGAAGGAGGTCGCCCAGCGCTTCGAGGCCGAGTACCTCAAGGACGCCGAGGGCCTGAACTGCAAGAAGCCCACGGTCCAGCCCCGCGCCACCGAGCACATCCAGCAGATCCTGGACATCGTCAAGGACCTGATCGACTCCGGACATGCCTACGTTGCCAAAAACGGCGACGTGTACTTCCGGGTCAAGAGCGATCCCGGCTACGGCAAACTGAGCCATCTGAAGCTGGACGATCTGGAGAGCGGCAACCGGGAGCTGCGCAGCCAGATGGACGACGATCTGAAAGAGGACCCCGCCGACTTTGCCGTGTGGAAGGCTGCCAAGCCCGGCGAACCTGCCTGGGAGAGCCCCTACGGCATGGGCCGCCCCGGCTGGCACATCGAGTGCAGCGCCATGAGCCGCACCCATCTGGGCAAGACCATCGACCTGCACTGCGGCGGTCAGGATCTGATCTTCCCCCACCACGAGAACGAGATCGCGCAGAGCGAGTGCGCCAACGGCTGCGAGTTTGCCCGCTACTGGATGCACAACGGCTTCATCAACGTGGACAATCAGAAGATGTCCAAGAGCCTGCACAATTTCTTTACCGTGCGGGACGTGGCCAACGTTTACGGCTATGAGCCCATCCGCTACTTCATGCTGACTGCCGGTTACCGGATGCCGCTGAACTACACGGTGGACCTGATCGAGAGCTGTAAGAACAGCCTGGAGCGCCTGTACACCTGCCGCGAGAATCTGGACTTTACCCTGAGCAAGGGCAATTTCGGCACCGACGAGAGCCTGAAGGAGAAGGCCGCCGAGGCAAAGCAGAAGTTCTGCACCGCCATGGACGACGACCTGAACACCCCGGACGCACTGGCTGCCGTGTTTGACCTGGTGAAGGACATCAACACCCTGTCCGCAACTTCCAGCAAGGAAGCATTGGAGACCGCTGCCGCCGCCTTTGACGAGATCACCGGCGTGCTGGGTCTGCTGTACAACCGCAAGAAGGACGAGGTGCCCGCCGAGGTGACCGCGCTGGTGGAAAAGCGCGCCGCCGCCAAGAAGGCCAAGGACTGGGCCACCGCCGACGCCATCCGCGCCGAGCTGACCGCCATGGGCTGGGCCGTCAAGGACACCGCCCAGGGCCCGCAGCTGAGCAAGCTGTAAGGCTTATCTTATAAACAAAAAGGGAGCGTTTCCGCGCAGGAAACGCTCCCTTTTTTGCAGGCTGAAAATGGATCACGGACGCCGGGTCACAGGAACCAGCGCTCCGAGAGGATCCACCAGATCCCCGGCAGGTTGATGGGGAACAGGTTGCAGAACAGATCGCGCAGGGCAGTGAACATGAAACAGACCTCCTTTCCAAAGATGATCAGGCAAAAATGGCCTTCAGCAAAAGCAGCAGCAATTTGGGCAGGCTGCTGGTGCCAAACAGCTTGAGCAACAGTTCCAGAGTAGACAGCATGTGTTGTTTGCTCCTTTCTGTGGGGGTGGGACAGGGGAGTGCCCCTGTCGGCCTCACAGAAAATACGAATCAGCCCCTCCGGAAATTGCACCCTGACCGCTGGAAAAAACTTCCACAAAAAAGCGGCGGCACCCGCTGTGGATGCTGCCGCTTGCAGTGTGAGTTCTGGAAAAATGGCTCAGCGCTTCACGTTGAAGGCTGCCATGCCGGGGTACACGGCGCTGTCGCCCAGCTGCTCCTCGATGCGCAGCAGCTGGTTGTACTTGGCCACGCGCTCGGTGCGGCTGGGGGCACCGGTCTTGATCTGGCAGGTGTTCAGGGCAACGGCCAGATCAGCAATGGTGGTGTCCTCGGTCTCGCCGGAGCGGTGAGAGCTGATGGCGGTGTAGCCGGCCTTGTGGGCCATCTTGATGGCCTCCAGCGTCTCGGAAACGGAACCGATCTGGTTCAGCTTGATCAGGATGGCGTTGCCTGCACCCAGCTGGATGCCCTTGGCCAGACGCTCGGTATTGGTAACGAACAGGTCGTCGCCCACCAGCTGGACCTTGCCGCCCAGTTCCCGGGTCATCTCCTGCCAGCCTTCCCAGTCCTCTTCGTCCAGACCATCCTCAATGGAGATGATGGGGTACTTCTCCACCAGGCTCTTCCAGTGTGCGATCAGCTCGCTGGAAGTGTACTCGGTGCCGGCCTTGGGCAGCTTGTAAAAGCCCTTGCCCTTGGGGCTCTTCCACTCGGAGGAAGCGGCATCCATGGCCAGCATGAAGTCCCTGCCGGGCTGATAACCGGCCTTTTCGATGGCGGCCAGAATGGTCTCGATGGTCTCCTCGTCGCTGGACAGGTTGGGGGCAAAGCCGCCCTCGTCGCCCACGGAGGTGGCCAGGCCCCTGGACTTCAGGATGGAAGCCAGAGCGTGGAACACCTCGGCGCACCAGCGCAGGGCTTCCTTGAAGCTGGGCGCGCCCACAGGCATGATCATAAACTCCTGCGTGTCCACGGTGTTGGTGGCATGTGCGCCGCCATTCAGGATGTTCATCATGGGCACGGGCAGGCGGTTGCCGTTCACGCCGCCCAGAAAACGGTACAGGGGCATCTCCAGAGAAGCGGCGGCAGCGCGGCAGGCGGCAATGGAAACCGCCAGAATGGCGTTTGCGCCCAGATTGGATTTGTCCTGGGTGCCGTCGGCCCGGAGCATGGCGGCATCTATGGCGTAGATGTCGGAGGCATCCATGCCCACCACCGCGTCAGCGATGACGGTGTTGATGTTCTCCACAGCTTTGGTCACGCCTTTGCCCAGATAACGGTCCTTGTCGCCGTCGCGCAGCTCCAGAGCCTCGAACTCGCCGGTGGAAGCGCCGGAGGGGGCACAGCCGCGGGCAACCGTGCCATCGGCCAGAGTGATCTCGGCCTCAACGGTGGGATTTCCGCGGGAGTCCAGGATCTCGCGGCCGATCACAGATTCAATTTCCAGATAGTTCATCACAGTAACCTCCCGATCTTCGATGAGATATTATATAGATAGTCAAAACTAACTAACTGCCTTTATCCTACCACGTCCCGCACCCTTGCGCAAGAGGGTCTGCGGATGTTTGCCGCTGTAAACATTGATAGGATGCCCGCCGGGGCGGGTGCGTATCCGGCAGAAAGCGGGAAAAGGATGGGGGAGTGTGTGGATTTGTGGGTTTACATTCCAAAGAGGGGACGGTAAAATGATAGATGGACAAGAGAGAACCAAAGATTGAGGAGGATTTTTTTTACATGAACAAAGACCTGACCGTGGGCTCCCCGTCCAAGGTGCTGTGGCAGTTCTGCCTGCCCATGTTCGGCAACATCCTGTTCCAGCAGCTCTACAACATTGCCGACAGCCTTGTGGCGGGCAAGCTGATCGGTGAAAACGCCCTGGCCGCTGTGGGCAACAGCTACGAGATCACCCTGATCTTTCTGGCGTTCTCATTCGGCTGCAACATCGGCGGTTCTGTCATCGTTTCCCGGTATTTTGGCGCAAAAGACTACAACACCATGAAAACCGCTGTCACCACGGCGCTCATCGGTACGGTGGTGCTCTGCGGTGCCCTGATGGCGGTGGGCCTGCTGGGCTGCCGGAGCCTGCTGGTACTCATCCGCACCCCGGCGGAGCTGATGGCCGACTCGGCAGAGTATCTGGACATCTACACCCTGGGGCTGCCCTTCCTGTTCCTTTACAATGTGGCAACGGGCATTTTTACGGCACTGGGCGACAGCCGCACCCCGTTCCTGTTTCTGGCGGTTTCCTCCACGGCAAACATCGCGGTGGACGTGCTGTTTGTGGCTGCCTTTGATATGGGGGTTGCCGGTGTGGCCTGGGCGACCTTTCTGTGCCAGGGCGTGAGCTGCGTGCTCTCCCTGTGGGTGGTGGCCCGGCGGGTGCGTGCTGTCCCGAGTGAGGGGGAGCGGGTCTGGTTCTCCTGGAAGATGCTGGGCCAGATCGCAGTGGTGGCCATCCCCAGCATTTTGCAGCAGAGCTTTGTCTCAGTGGGCAATATCATCATCCAGAGCGTGGTCAACTCCTTCGGTGCCAGCGTGATCGCGGGCTTTGCCGCGGCCACCAAGCTGAACAATGTGCTCATCTCCTCCCTGACCACGCTGGGCAGCGGCATTTCCAACTACGCCTCCCAGAATCTGGGCGCCGGGAAGAACGAGCGCGTCAGGGCGGGGTTTGGGGCCGGTGTCAGGCTACTGGGCAGCATCTGCCTCTGCTTCACGGCCCTGTACCTGCTGGCAGGCCGCCAGCTGCTCATGCTCTTTATGAACAGCCCCACGGGCGAGGCCATCAACACCGGCCTGACCTTCCTGCAGACGATCGCACCCTTCTACCTGCTGCTGGCCTTCAAGCTGACCTCAGATGGCCTGATGCGCGGCTGCGGCATGATGGGCCGCTTTATGGCAACCACCCTTTCCGACCTGTTCCTGCGCGTGGTGCTGGCCATCCTGTTTTCCCGCTGGCTGGGCGTGAACGGCATCTGGCTGTCCTGGCCTGTGGGCTGGTTTGTGGGCACCCTGCTCTCCATGGTGTTTTATCGTACCTCTATTCACCGGCAGGCAGAAGAAAAAACGACGCTGTAACTTTTTTGACATGGGTGAAAGCTCTTCATGTCACGATGAAACAAAGTGAACAAAATGAAAAAATAACCAAAAATGACACGGTTTTTTTGGTTGCTTTCACATAAAATGCCGGAAAATGCCCGGAAAAGTATGGACGGTTTGTGAATTGCACAACCCGCCCGGCGAGACTATAATGAATACACGCACAAAGCAGGGCGGCTTTGAAGGAAGCGCCCTGCTTTGTGCATCTATCACACGAAAAACTTCCAACAGGAGGATATTGTATTATGAAAAAGATGATCTCTCGCCGCAACTTTCTGACCGCTGCCGGTGTCGTGGCTGCTGCCGGTGTCCTGACCGCCTGCGGCGGCTCCTCCTCCAGCACTGCCGCTTCTTCCACTGCCGCTGCTTCCGGTGACACCATCAAGATCGGTGTGATGGGCCCCCTGACCGGCAACGTTTCCGTTTACGGCCAGGCCGTTGTCAACGGCGCTGCCCTGTACCTGAAGCAGGTCAACGCCGACGGCGGCATCAATGGCAAGCAGATCGAGATCCTGACCGAGGATGAGCAGGGTGATGCTACGCAGGCTGTCAACTGCTTCACCAAGATGGTGGACGAGGGCATCACCGCTCTGGTGGGCGATGTCACCACCACCCCCACCCTGGCAGTTGCTGCCGAGAGCGCAGATTACAACATGCCCATGGTCACTGCTTCCGCTACCGCTGAGGCCGTTACCTACGATGCCGAGACCGACACCGTGAACGAGAATGTTTTCCGTGCCACCTTCACCGACCCGTTCCAGGGCATCAAGATGGCTGATTACGCTTACCAGAAGCTGGGCTACACCAAGGCAGCCGTCATCTTCAAGAAGGGCGCTGACTACAACGAGGGTCTGGCTGAGAACTTTGTCAACGAGTTCGAGAGCCTGGGCGGCACCATTGTCGATCAGGAGAGCTACTCCGATGGCGACGTGGACTTCAAGACTCAGCTGACCAGCATCATGGGCAAGGGCCCCGAGACCGTGTTCTGCCCCAACTACTACGAGGAGGTGGGCCAGATCCTGTCTCAGGCTGAGAGCGTCGGCCTGAATGTTCCCTTCCTGGGCGGCGACGGCTGGGATGGCCTGGAGGGCTATGCCACTGCCGACCAGCTGAAGGACAGCTACTTCTGCGCAAACTACGCAAAGGGTTCCAGCCCCGAGTTTGAGGATGCCTACAAGGCAGAGTACGGCGAGGATTACCCCAACGGCTTTGCTCCTCTGGGCTATGATGCCGCCAAGACCGTGGTCTACGGCGTGCAGGCTGCTGAGGATGCCGGCCTGGAGGCCGGTACCGATGAGTACAAGCAGGCTGTCATCGATGCCATTGCCTCCGGCACCATCGAGGGCATCACCGGCACCTTTACCTTTGATGAGCACCACGATCCCGTCAAGAAGACTGCGATCCTGACCTATGTGGACGGCAAGCCCGAACTGAAGGAAATGTTCTGATCCCGCTTCTGCGCCGCGCACCGGTGTGCGGCCTGAATGCCGGAACCAGAGAATGATGTACCCTTGCGGAGGCCGCCGGAACAGGTTGTCTCCGCTTTTTTGGTAGAAAGAAAGGAAGTGTCCATCCAATGACAGTGTTCTTTAGTCAGCTGATCAACGGCTTGTCCCTTGGCAGCATCTATGCACTGATCGCACTGGGTTACAGCATGGTGTACGGCATCATCCTGCTGCTGAACTTTGCCCACGGCGATGTTATCATGGTGGGTGCATACATGTCCTGGTTCGTTATGAACCAGCTGGGCCTTGGCCCGGTGACGGCCGTGTGCGCCACCATTATTACCTGCACCCTGCTGGGTGTGGTGATCGAAAAAGTCGCCTACACCCCGCTGCGCAACGCGCCCCGCATCTCCCTGCTGATCACAGCCATTGGTGTCTCCTTCTTCCTGGAGTACACCGCTGAGCTGGTGATGGGTTCCGGCGCAAAGGTCATCCCTTCCTACTACGGCAACAAGACCTTTATGATCGGCAGTGTGCCTCTGGGCCTGACCTCCGTGATCACGCTGGTGGTCACCGTGCTGTCCATGCTGGTGCTGACCTTTCTGGTGCAGAAGACCAAGCTGGGCAAGGCCATGCGCGCTGTCTCTGAGGATATGGACGCTGCCCGCCTGATGGGCATCAATGTCAACAGCACCATCTCCTTTACCTTTGCGGTGGGCTCCGCGCTGGCCGGTATCGGCTCGGTGCTGTACTGCTGCTCCTACCCGCAGGCTACCCCCACCATGGGCTCCATGCTGGGCCTGAAAGCCTTTGTTGCCGCCGTTCTTGGCGGCATCGGCTCCATCCCGGGCGCAATGATCGGCGGTATTGCCATCGGCCTGTGCGAGTGCTTTGTCTCCGCCATCGGTCTTTCCGCCTGGAAGGATGCCGTCACGTTTGCCATCCTGATCATCGTGCTGCTGTTCAAGCCCACCGGCTTCCTCGGCCGCAAGGTGCAGGAAAAGGTGTAAGGAGGGCAGGAAGATGAATAAGAACCGTAAAACGATCAAAATGCCCGTGCGCTACCTTATGAACGCGGTGCTGGTGGCTCTGCTGTTCGTGGCGCTTTCCTACCTGACCCGGAATATCCTGTCTACCTACCAGAACAAGGTGCTGATGACGGTGGGCATCAATATCATCCTGGCGGTCTCCCTGAACGTTGCCACCGGCTATCTGGGGCAGCTGCCGCTGGGCCATGCCGGTTTCATGGCTGTGGGTGCCTACACCTGCGCCCTGTTCACCAAGTTCTGCCCGCTGCCGGACGGTGTCTCCTTTGCCATCGGTCTGGTGCTGGCCTGCATCGTGGCTGGTCTGTTCGGTGTGCTCATCGGCATCCCGGCCCTGCGCCTGACCGGCGACTATCTGGCCATCCTGACGCTGGGCTTTGGTGAGATCATCCGCATTACCCTGAACAATATCGACGATGTGCTGGGCTTTAAGCTGTTCTATGGCTCCAAGGGCCTGAAGAATATCCCCAAGTACTCCAACTTCACCAACGTGTTCCTCTGCGTGGTCATCACCTGCTTTTTGATCCACGCCATGATGAAGAGCCGCCACGGCCGTGCTGTGCTGGCCATCCGCGACAACGAGATCGCCGCCGAGAGCTGCGGCATCCAGACCACCTATTATAAGGTGATGGCCTTTGCCTTCTCCGCTGCCTTCGCAGGCTTGGCGGGCGGCCTATACGCCTGCTACATCGGCGTGCTGAACCCCTCCACCTTCGGCTTTATGAAGTCCATCGAGATCCTGGTCATGGTGGTTCTGGGCGGCATGGGCTCCATGCTGGGCTCCATCCTCTCTGCAACGGTCCTGACCATCCTGCCTGAGGCGACCCGCAGCTTCGACAGTTACCGCATGGTCATCTACTCGCTGGTGCTGATCCTGATGATGATCTTCCGCCCGGGCGGACTGCTGGGCAGCTACGATTTCTCCATGAGCCGCCTTGTGGAGCGTGTCCTGTTTGGCAAGAAAAAGAAGGAGGGTGCAGACCATGAGTGAGTTCCAGACCAGACTGAACAGTGTCCCCTCCGGCGGCTTCCTGACGGACCGCGATAAGGACAAAAAGCCCATTCTGGATGTCCGTGAGCTGGGCATCGATTTTGGCGGCCTGACCGCCGTGGATGGCTTCAACCTGATGATCGGCCGCAACGAGATCACCGGCCTGATCGGCCCCAACGGTGCCGGTAAGACCACGGTGTTTAACCTGCTGACCAATGTTTACCAGCCTACCCGCGGCTCCATCCTGATCGATGGAATGCCCACGGCGGGCAAAAAGACCTATCAGGTCAACCGGATGGGCGTGGCCCGCACCTTCCAGAACATCCGTCTGTTCAAGGAGATGAGCGTCATCGACAACATCAAGGTCGGCCTGCATGAGTCCATGAAGTACGACCTTGCCTCGTCGCTGATCCGCCTGCCCAACTACTGGAAAGAGGAAAAGCACTGCACCGAGCGTGCCTTTGAGCTGCTGGACATCTTCCACATGGCAGATATGGCCTATACGCAGGCCGGCAGCCTGCCCTATGGCGCACAGCGCCGTTTGGAGATCATGCGTGCGCTGGCCACAAGCCCGAAGCTGCTGCTGCTGGATGAGCCTGCCGCCGGTATGAACCCCTCGGAGACCGCTGAGCTGACCGAGACCATCCGCCGCATCCGCGATGAGTTCGACATCGCCGTGCTGCTGATCGAGCATGACATGAGCCTGGTCATGGGTATCTGTGAGGGCATCGCGGTGCTGAACTTCGGCCGCATCATCGCCAAGGGCACCCCGGATGAGATCCGCAACAATCCCCAGGTCATCGAAGCCTACCTGGGCAAGAAGGAGGGCT
>ERZ772954.2707-NODE-2707-length-10845-cov-147.298981_pt1 | contig 10845 bp, 10 predicted proteins | sample MGYA00580684_ERZ772954 | MGnify/ENA primary metagenome ERZ772954 (study PRJEB29015, sample SAMEA2737654) | human gut metagenome | biome: human gut; feature: human-associated habitat; material: faeces | place: China | collected 2012 ...
TGCTGTGAAATTTATTCTATAGACTGTGAGAATAGCGTCTATACAATCTCAGTTGATACAGAAGGTTCCAAAATAATCTGTGTGTTTCATTCGTATCCCGAAACCGGAGTGAGGTTATTAATATGAGCATTTTTGAGTATGATAAAGAATTGGAAGAGAAGAAGTTGAGAAAGGCAGAGTTTGAGGCTGGTCGTGAGATTGGACATGAAGTTGGACTGGCAGAAGGCAAAAATCAGGCAGCTTTTGAAACAGCAAAGCGTATGCTTGCTTTAAAGGAATTCACATCTGAAAAGATTGCAGCTATTTCAGGACTTTCGTTAGATGAAGTGAAAAAGCTGCAGGAGTAGACGGTCAGAAAAAGTAAAGCAGATGAATGAATTTACAAATATGATATCAATGACAGGAGAAAACAAATGAAATACCATACTGACAACGAATTACAAAACTTCAGATTTGAGGGCGCATACATTGCAGAAACCTGCGCAGTAAATGGGATCTTTGAAATGATATTGGACAATGTGACGATTTTACCACAAAATTCGTGCAATCGTGATATCCGCGAAATGCGTGCAAATGAACTGAAACTGAAAATCCGTGAGCCGGAGATTACGGCATTTGTCGAGGAAGGCTATAAAGTTTATGACGCAGATGGTAATCTGAAAGAAAAGAAAGAGGATATACTGATCGCGGCAGAAGATCAGGCAGCAAAATTAAAGGAACTGGAAGGATGTGAAATCTATTCCATTGAGCAGGAGAAAGGTGTCTATACGGTATCCATTGATACGGAAGACCATACTTTCATGATTAAAGTAAGCGGAAGCGCAGATGCCGAAGAGTGGGACCGGTTTCTGAGTAAAGATTAAAGGAGCAGGGATTACGATGGAAACAAATGAAAAAAGCCGTGTGCTGGATATGACAAGGGGAAATCCGTTCCGGCTTGTATTAAAATTTGCGCTGCCACTGTTTTTTGGAAATCTGCTACAGCAGTTTTATAATCTGGCGGATACTGCAATTGCCGGACATGTTCTGGGAGATCACGCACTCGCACAGATTGGAGCAGTTTCGGCGCTATATGGACTTATCACGAATTTTGCATTTGGAATGAACAATGGACTGGCGTTGTCTTTAAGCCGCAGCTTTGGAGCAGGGGATGAGCAAAAAATGAAGCATGTCTCCTGCTGGATGGTAACAATTTCCATGTCGGTATCCATTGTATTAATGTCCATTTTTCTGTTGTGTAAAGAACCGCTGCTGATCCTTTTGCAGGTTCCGGAAGAGACGATGGCAGGTGCGATGGAATATCTTACGATCATACTGATCGGAATACCATTTACGATGGCGTATAATATGGAAGCAGCTATGCTTCAGGCGGTTGGAAACAGTATGACACCCCTTTTGTTTTTGCTGTTCAGCAGCGTTTTGAATATTTCATTGGATTATGCGTTTATGGCACCACTGGCGATGGGAATCGGAGGTGCAGCGTTTGCAACGGTTTTATCACAGGGGGTAAGTGCATTTCTTGCATTCATACTTATCTGGCGCAATTATCCACTGCTTCATTTTAAAGGAAAAGATTATCAGGTGGAGAAAAAATTTGTGCTTGAAATGGTTGTCGCAGGGTTTAGCATGGCTTTGATGAGTGCAATTTATAATATTGGAAGTGTTATTTTACAGGGTAGTATTAACGCACTCGGAAACCTGTATATTACGGCGCAGGTAGGCGCAAGAAGGCTGGCGGAACTTTTCCATACGCCGGGACTTGCGCTTGGAACGAGTGTTGCAACTTATACAAGCCAGAACATGGGTGGCGGAAATCGAAACAGAATCAAAAAAGGAGTATGGTCAGCATTCTTTCTTTTTGCGGTCTGGTGGATTTTTTCCATGGTTTTTGTGACTTTCTTCGTGGAAGATGCCGTCAGACTGGTAACAGGAAGCAGTAATGCGGATGTTATTTATAATACTGCATTATATCTCAGGATCAGTTTCCCATTGATTCCTACGATGGCAGTGATTATTATTTTGAGAAATATGCTGCAGGGAATGAATCATTTGATGATGCCGCTTGTGTGCAGCAGTCTGGAATTGATAGGAAAGGTGATTTTTGCTATCCGGGTCGTGCCGGCATATGGGTATTTTGCAGTGTGCCTTTGCGAACCGGTCACATGGGTGGTCTGCTGTATTTTTGTTTTGATCTGCGCATTTTTGTGCAGGAAGGAATTGAGATAGAAGCTTAACGAGAAAACGTTTCAATAACAGTGTTGACACGTTTTCTTTTTTTGTGTAATATATACCTATGAGTTAGATATAACTAACTGAAAAGCAAAGGAGAGCAAAGTGAGTCAGGAAGTATACGAGATGATCACAAGATTAGACAGAGAAAGAATTGAGACACATCTGGTCGTACAGTGTGCACCGATGATCTCCGGTATGAAGGTTTCTAATTTACTGAATGTGGAGAAAAAACTTGCACCACAGATGAAACAGGTGTTGGAACGTTCCGGTATTTCCTATTATCTGCTGTTGGAAAGCGAAGATAAAGCAACCTTTTTAGTGTACCGCGAGGATGGGTTGAAAGCGTACCTGATGCAGGATAGAGTCTGTCAGTCGATGAAGAGTTTTGGATACGAAAGCCTGGATTTAAACGATGTTTTAAGCTGTTTTCAGAAACGCTATGCAGACTGTATGGAGCAGATTGCAGAATTTCCACATGAGATGGGATTATTGCTCGGTTATCCTGTGGAAGATGTGGAGGGATTCATTGAGAACAAAGGTCACAATTATCTGTATGCCGGCTACTGGAAAGTGTACGGACATGTAGAGGAGAAGAAGGCTTTATTTAACAGATATGAAGAGGCAAGAAAAGTTTTGATACAGCTGCTTGCAAGTGGACGCAGTGTGAGCGAGATGGCTGCCTGTTATGCTTAATTTTTATTTATAGGTTAGCGTATACTAACTACATAAACTGATAAAGAATAGAAAATGCAGGAATGTGGAAAAATAAAAAATCATAAAACTGCAGATAGTATGGAGGAAAGAATCATGGATAAAGTAACAATCGTATTCTGGTCACAGTCAGGAAACACAGAGAGTATGGCAAACGCAGTTGCAGAGGGTGTAACGGCAGCAGGAAAAGAAGCAGTGGTTGTTGATGTTGCAAGTGCATCCTTAGATGATTTAAAAGCTGCAAAAGGTTTCGCAATGGGCTGTCCTGCAATGGGAGCAGAAGTGCTCGAAGAAGGCGAGATGGAACCATTTGTATGCGATGTGGAAGGATTTGCAGCAGGTAAGACAATCGCTTTGTTTGGCTCTTATGGATGGGGCGATGGACAGTGGATGCGTGACTGGGTAGACCGTATGACAGCAGCCGGAGCAACCGTTGTGAACGGAGAGGGCGTGATCTGCCAGGAAGCACCGGACGATGCGGCCTTAGATGCATGCAAAGACCTCGGAAAACAGATCGCAGCATTATAATAAGGTAAGCATTATAACGAAAGGATAATTTATGAGCGTAGTCATTATTGGAGGACATGACCGTATGGTGTGTCAGTATAAAAAGATTTGTAAAGAGCATAAATGTAAGGCAAAAGTATTTACCCAGATGCCGGCAAAGTTAAGCAGCCAGATTGGGTCACCGGATCTGATTATCCTGTTTACCAATACAGTTTCCCACAAGATGGTAAAATGTGCGGTAGCGGAGGCGGAGCGCAGCAAAGCCGAGGTGGTAAGATGTCACTCCAGCAGTGGCAATGCCTTAAATGAAATCTTAGAAAAAGTTTGTTAATGGAAAGAAAAAATTTACATTAGGTGCAATAGCGGAACGTGCGGTCTGTCAGTATTCTTGCAAAAATCAGACCAAGCGGAAGCGCAATGATGATCATGATCGCAGCAGCAAACCAGGAGACAGCTTCTGTCAGTGACATGATCCCGAAATTATAAATTGCACGATAAAGGTAAAGTCCTGGAACCATAATAACAATGGATGGAACGGTTAGTGAAATACGTGGATAACCGTTCCATTTTTTTATGATGGAAGCCAGAAGTCCGGCGGTTAATGCGCCTATAAAAGCGGCGACAGCGGCAGGTGTAGCCGTAAAGTTGACCAGTTCCAGACGCAATGTATTTGCGATGGCACCGATAAAGGCAGCCGTGGCTGCCATCGGGATCGAACTGTTGAACATAATAGAGAATCCGAATACACCGCAAAAACTTGTGATCAACCGCAGTAACAGATGAAGGACAGGATCGATGGATAATGAGGAAAAATCCTGTGGCTGCAATTTTAAGAGCAATGCCATGATCCATGCAAACATGGTAGCGACCAGCACGATGATCACGGAATAAGTGAGGCGTTCCAGTCCGGATCTCAAATCAAGCTTGGCAAGGTCGATTCCACTTGTGATGAATGGAAATCCTGGTATGATAAACAGCATGGAACAGATATATCCTGCCTCGTGGAAGGACGGAATATGGAATAACATTTCTGCCAGATGCAGACATACGGTATAAGTCAGACAGGCGGCAGAGATTGATACTGCAATATTTAAAAATAACGTATAATGGTGTTTGATCAGTTTGGTGCGGATCACATTTCCAATACCGGCTGCGATAAAGGCGAGAACCATTTCAATCGGACCACCACCCAGCAGGAACGTGAAAGCACAACATGCGAGTGCAGCGGCGAGACCAAGTTTGGCAGGGGAGTAGAGTGTGTGAATAGACTCGATTTCATCCAGACGTCTGTGAATCTCTTCACCTGTCAGATGGGCTTCCTGTTTTGGAAAATTGTCAACAAACTGTTCCATACGGTAAAGCTTTGAGGTATTGACACCTGTATTGGCAATGCTTAAGGATTGTGAGACACATTCTTTTCCGTCAAAACAGTTAAATTCGATGGACATAAGTCCGACATCCACGGTGCAGGTGACACCAAGTTCCTTTGCAAGACGGTTCATGGAAGTGCGGACACGCCATGCTCCGGTTCCACAGGAGAGCATGATCAATCCGACTCTTCCGATAACAGAAGCCTTCTCGATCAGCCCTGCTTTATTGATCAGAACATTGCTGTCGTTTTCCGTGTAATCGTGCCAGGGGATTTCCATATGATTTTTTTCCATGATATCCATATAATTATTCTTCTGCATAAATGATCGCCTCTGCTTTTTTTACATGTCGTTCCAGATTCTTCAAAAACAGCGAATCCGGTAGAAAAATACCAATCTCATCATAGCGGGTGTTTTCCTCTACCAGAGAATCCTGCCCATAGAAAATGTACGCCATAGGAAGACTTTTCTCCAGTTTGATCATAAGATCCCAGACAGCAGAATAAGCTTCTGCCTCTGTCTCTTTCAGCTTGACAGTGTCGGGCAGCTCGCGGATGATCAGTACACCGGTATTTTTTTCCAGAATCTGCTGTTCCATATCCATTTTTTCAGAAGCATAGGCATGGCGGTAACGGTAGGCCTGTGCAAAATAAATATTTTTCTTATTGTCAAGATCACAGTAGACATCATAAAAATGCTGGTAATCTTTTTCACGTACGGTTGTTTTATATCTGGGCAGTAAATTGCCCGATTCGTCAGTCATGATAATCGGATTCGTTCTGCCGTCTGCGTTAAAACGGTACGGAATCAGAAACGAATTCCGGAGCAGATCGAATAATGTATTTTGACAGATTGCCATAAGAAAAGCTGACAGATCTCTGTTGTGATAAGCATTAAAAAGTGCCTGGGAAAATTCAGCGGGAGATAATGGAAAATTGTTATCCTCGTTGCAAAACAGGGAATTGCAGAAAGTCCCCTGGAGTTTTTCACATGCCCATGGATCATTTAATATTTTGTTGAATAAAACATCTGCTTTTTCTTCGCGTGGAAAAATGGTTTTTTCTGCCATAAATGAATCGCTTCCTTTTCTTTTTTTCGCTAAAATTATACTATTGAAATAGAAATATGTGAAAGCTATAATTGATATAGCAGAAATAATAATTTGATATGATTGAGGGCGAGCTATGGATGTGAATTTTGAGTATTATAAAATTTTTTATTACGTTGCGAAATACAATAATTTTACGAGGGCTGCAAGGGTGTTGGGAAACAGCCAGCCGAATGTGACAAGGGCAATGAACTGTCTGGAACAGCAGCTTCATTGTACGCTTCTGGTGCGGACGAACCGTGGAGTTTTTCTGACTACGGAAGGGGAAAAGCTGTATACACATGTAGCAGCGGCCATGGAACAGCTTTTTACGGCAGAGGAGGAACTGGCAGAATGTGTGGGACTGTCCCATGGGAGTATTGCAATCGGAGCCAGTGAGACCGCGTTAAATTTGTTTCTTCTGGATAAGTTAAAAGAGTTTCACAATACATACCCGGGAATCCGGCTGAAGATCTACAATCATTCCACACCGCAGGCGGTGGAAGCGGTGAGAAGGGGAACGGTTGATTTTGCAGTCGTTTCCACACCTGTAAAAGCGGATGCACCGCTCCACATGACAATGCTTCATTCATATCAGGAAATACTGATCGGTGGAACAGAGTTCGGGCATCTGGCAGGAAAGCAAACAACATTTGAGGAGATTATGCAATATCCGCTCATCTGTCTTGGAAAGGAGACGGTGACCTTTCAGTTTTACAGGCAGTTATTTGCTTCTTATGGTCTGGACTTTGAGCCGGATACAGAGACTGCAACGGCGGATCAGATCCTTCCACTGGTAAGAAGCGGACTGGGGCTGGCTTTTATACCAAAACCGATGGCAAAGGATGCGATTGACAGGGGAGAGGTGTCAGAGATACCCCTGTGTGAGAAGATACCGTCCCGGAATATCTGTCTGATCTATGACAGCAAGCACCCATTTAAGGAGGCTGCCACACAATTGAAAAAGATGATCGCTGCGAATAGTTTTGCCAGTGTTGAATAGGTTTTTGGAAAACGATTGATATTTTTAAAAGCATATGTTATAGTTCAAACGAACTTGATAATGAAACAAACAGGTGTCAGATAGGCAGGGTGACCTCACTCTGCCGGATCTGGTGAAAAGGGAAACAGGTGCGAATCCTGTGCGAACTCGTCACTGTATTTAGGGAGTGCATGCCAAAAACTCACTGGGCAGCCGGGAAGAGGGCAATGCATGATGATCTTTAAGTCAGGAGACCTGCCTGATTGTTGTACGGGAAACAAAAATGTTTCCACGCCACGAGTAACTGGCTGTACGGATGAGAAAATTTGACCTGTTTTTAGATCATTTTTGTAAGATAGGACAGGAAAAATTTTATATTGTGATTTGAGTGCAGCGTTTCTTTTGTGAAAAAGAGACGCTTTTTTCATATTCAGGCAGAAGGACTCCATAGAACATCATCTGGAACAGACCGCCGAACAGGAAAGAGAGAAAAACAGAATGCAAAGCAACGGAAACGGAACCGAAGTATGGGAAAAAGGAATACAGGTTGATCTCCCGGATGGGGAATATGAGATTGAAGTGCAGCTGACAGGGGGAAGCGGCAGGGCGTCTGTCACATCACCGGCAATTTTGCAGGTGCAGGATGAGAAAGCTGTCATTGAGATTGAGTGGAGCAGTCCAAATTATGATTATATGACGCTGGACGGAGAGACTTATCTTCCGGTCAATACAGAGGGTAATTCGGTTTTTGAACTGCCTGTGACGGCGTTTGACAAAGAAGTGCCGGTAACGGCAGATACGACAGCCATGAGCGTGCCGCATGAGATTGAATATACGATTCTGCTCGACAGTGCTTCCATTGCAAACGCCGGGAAAAAACCGATGGAAGTGATCGCAGTTGTCTATGTCGCAGCAGTGATTGCAGTAAGTATCACAGCGTGGCAGATACATCGGAAGAGAAAAGGAAAAAAAGAATGAAGCAGATAAAAAAAATCGGTCTGTGGTGTATATTGCTTTTTGCCTGCATCCAGATATTGGGCTGTGGAGACGACCAGACCTCCTGGAAGAGTGGGGATCATGAGATCAGCAGTGAACTGAATTATGAAAAGAGCATGGATTTAGATTATGCCACAGAGTTTGCAGTGGATTATTATGAGAACGGTTTTACACTGATTTCCATATCGGATGGAAGCAGATTTTTGCTGAATACCGAAGGGAAACAGGTACCGGAGGATTTAGAGAAGGGGATCACAGTCTTAAATGACCCGGTGTCCAATATTTATCTGGTTGCCTCTGCGGCTATGGATATGTTTTGCAGTATCGGTGCACTGGATCACATCTGCCTGTCCGGACTGCCTGAAGAAAAATGGGAGATCCCGGAGGCAAAGGCGGCAATGGAGAGCGGACAGATCGTATATGCCGGAAAGTATAATGCACCTGATTATGAACTGATCTGTTCGAAAGAGTGTAGGCTTGCCATCGAGTCAACGATGATTGGACATTCACCGGAGGTAAAGGAGAATCTGGAATCGTTTGGCATTCCGGTTTTAGTCGATCATTCCAGCTATGAGTCTGAGCCGCTCGGCAGGACCGAGTGGGTAAAGCTTTATGGAGTGCTGACCGGAAATGAGGATGCGGCGGTGAGAGCATTTGAGGAACAGAAACAGTATGTACAGGAACTTTCCGATGTGGAAACGACCGGAAAGACAGTCGCATTTTTTTATGTTACAACAGCAGGAACGGTCAGTGTGCGAAAGGGCAATGACTATGTTCCGAAAATGATAGACATTGCCGGTGGGGAGTATGTGTTCCGAAATTTAAAGGGGGAAGATAACGCAGCTTCCAGTGTCAATATGCAGATGGAAGAATTTTATGCGCAGGCAAAAGATGCGGACTATCTTGTCTATAACAGCACGATCGACGGCAATCTTGCTTCCATTGATGATCTGCTGGCGAAAAACAGTCTTTTTGCAGATTTTAAAGCAGTCCAGAATGGAAATGTATGGTGTATCGGGAAAAACCTTTATCAGGATACAATGGATACTGGAAGCATTATCCATGATTTTCATGAGATGCTGAACTCGGAGGATACGGATGAACTTACCTACATGTATAAGCTCAAATAGAAAAATAAGATATACGGTCTGTTTTGTCATTCTGATCACATTATCAGTACTCTTTTTTATCATCAGTGTATGTGCCGGAAGTGTGCAGATTCCGCTCTCAGATATCTGGAGACAGTTCAGAGGGGAACAGGATGAACTTTATGCAGCCATTCTCTTTCAGATCCGTATCCCGAGAACGTTTGCGGCAATCCTGCTCGGCGGTGCGCTGGCATTGTCCGGGTATCTGCTGCAGACTTTTTTTCATAATCCGATCGCAGGACCGTTTGTCCTTGGCATTTCTTCCGGGGCAAAATTATTTGTGGCGGTCGTGATGATCGTGTTCTTAAGATATTCCAGAACATTATCTTCTGTGGATCTGATCGTGGCGGCGTTCGCAGGATCTATGCTGTCAATGTTTTGTGTGATTCTGATGTCACCGAGAGTTCAGAATATGTCATTTTTAGTGCTGATCGGAGTGATGATCGGCTATATCTGTTCCGCAGTCACAGATTTTCTTGTGACGTTTGCAGAGGATTCCGACATTGTGAATCTTCATAACTGGTCGATGGGAAGTTTTTCCGGTATCACATGGGAGAATGTGAAAACAATCGTGTTTGTTGTAGCCGTTACCGGCATTTTGACATTCTTTTTGTCAAAACCGATGGAAGCGTACCAGTTAGGAGAGACTTACGCAAAAAATATGGGTGTCAATATCAAAATGTTCCGCATACTGCTCGTGATCTTATCGAGCATCTTATCCGCAGTGGTAACAGCGTTTGCAGGACCTGTGTCGTTTGTCGGGATCGCGGTGCCGCAGATGGTAAAGCGGTTATTCCGGACGGCAAAACCGATCATCATGATACCGGCATGTTTTTTAGGTGGGGCAGCATTCTGCATGTTCTGTGATCTTCTGGCGCGGATGGTGTTTGCACCGACGGAGATGAGTATCAGTACCGTGACAGCGATTTTTGGCGCACCGGTAATGATCGCAGTCATGTTAAAACAGAGACAGGAACGGTACTAAAGAAGCAACATTAAAATTGTGAGAAGCATGCATTCGGTGGACAGTGAAATGTCCTGACAATGGAAAATGAGGAGCGGAATGGAAGAACGGGAACTTTTGCACACGGACGGACTGTCCGTTGGATATCACGGAAAAGAACTGATAAAAGAGATAGGGATTTCTCTGAAAATGGGAGAGATCGTGACACTGATTGGCCCGAATGGGGCAGGAAAATCCACGATTTTAAAGACTATTGCAAAGCAGCTGCAGGAGATTCGCGGCAGTGTTTATGTGGAAAATATCAATTTAAGTGAACTGCCGGAAAAAGAGCTGGCGAAGAAAATGTCCATTGTTTTCACGGAGCGCATCACACCGGAGCTGATGACAGTGGCAGACGTTGTGGCGATGGGGAGATATCCGTATACCGGAGGACTTGGTATCCTGACACCTAAAGATGAGGCGGTGGTGGCGCAGTGCATGGAACAGATCCGTATTTCACCGTTAAAAGAACGCAATTTTATGAGTCTGAGTGACGGGCAGAAACAGCGTGTGCTGCTTGCAAAAGCGCTGTGTCAGGAGCCGGAGATTTTGATTCTTGATGAGCCGACATCATATCTGGATGTAAAGTACAAACTCGAATTTTTATCCATGCTGCAGGAGATGACACGGAAGAAAAAAATCGGTGTGCTCATGTCGCTGCATGAACTTGATCTTGCAGAGCGTGTGTCGGACAAAATTGTATGCGTCAAAGGGGAAAACATTGAGAATTACGGCACGCCGGAGGAAGTCTTTGCCGATGGATTTGTCGATCAGCTTTATGAGATCACGGACGGAACGTTTCAGGAGAA
>ERZ772954.2713-NODE-2713-length-10831-cov-3.089180_pt1 | contig 10831 bp, 10 predicted proteins | sample MGYA00580684_ERZ772954 | MGnify/ENA primary metagenome ERZ772954 (study PRJEB29015, sample SAMEA2737654) | human gut metagenome | biome: human gut; feature: human-associated habitat; material: faeces | place: China | collected 2012 ...
AGGAACGGTAGATGCAAACAGTGTATCCGCCGGCTGTTCCAGACCATAAAAAATACCTTCTGAAATCGCTGCTTTGTTTGTCGCATGCTGAAGTGCCTTACGCACTTCCTTCTCATCCAGAATATCACGGGTTGTATTCAGTACAATCTGCCGGGTCGAGGTCGGATCCGATAACGCAACCGTAAAATTGTCATTTCCCGTATACTGGTTAATTGCATCCGCATCAATCATATTTTTACCGAAAATCAGATCAATTTCCCCTTTTTCCAGTGCCATGATACGCGTCTGATTATCCGGTATTACTTTTACCGTAATCTTTTTGATGGACGGCTGCTCCCCCCAATAGTTTTCGTTTGCTTCAAATACTGCATACTCATCTGTCACAAAATCGGTCAGGACATATGGACCTGTTCCAATGTATTCGTTTACGCCATCCTTTGTGCTTCCGTCCTTCATCGCCTTCGGAGAAATCATTGCAAACGGACGGGTAACTCCCAACTCTGTCAGCAGAGGATAGTACGGCTCCGACAGTTCGATCACAAAGGTTTTATCATCCGGAGCCGAAACCCCAACCAGAAGATTCATCATTTCCAGCCAGGTGTGACGATCTTTGTTTTCAATGATTGCATCAAAGTTTGCCTTGATCGCGTTGGCGTCACACACCTCTCCGTCCGAAAATTTCACTCCATCACGGATGTGGAACGTGTAGGTCTTTCCATCTTCACTGATATCCCAGCTCTCTGCCAGGCAGCCCTCATACCCATTTTCTGTAATATTGACTAAGGTCTCGTAGAGCATTTCCTGTGCATACATTTCACCTGCATACAGATGTGGATTCAGATCACGGATATCCCGATAATTAACAAATACCAGTTCATCCTTCGTGCTCTCTGCCGATGCACTCTGCTCTGATTTTGTCCCTTCTGTACTGTTTGAAGCGTTTCCGCCACATCCAGCCAAGACAGCCATGGAAAGAACACCAGCTGCCGCTATGAGTCTTTTACTTTTTTTCATATATGTCCTCCTGTTATGCCTGACGCAGGTTTGAAAGCCTGCATTTCTTTTATCTACTTTGTTAAAACAATTCGTTTTTACCGGCAGATAAAAGGATAACATAGTTACGCACAACTAACCACTATCGTTTTACAGGGGGATTGCTATAACGATTTGTTATATCTAAACAATTAAAGCATTTTTTTGAAATGTTCTAAAAACCACGCTGCCTCCGCACTCAGCTTTTCTTCATTCTGGTAAATATATCCGATTACCAGAAATGGTTCACTATTCCGGATCTTCAGATTACGGATTGGATATTGTTTATAATCCTCATATAAAAAATCAATTCCCAGACTGCAGATATCGCTCTGCATCAGGAGATTCATTGTCATATGATCGCTATTGGTATGTACAACCGTATTCAGCATATCCGTGCTGATCGCTCCCAGGCTCACATGGTTTAAATGATGCTCCATTGAGAAAAAATCCCGGATTCCGCTGACGAATTTTAACTGCGGAAGCTCGGTAAAATCGATACTCTCATCCTCATAACGCGGATGATTTGGTCCCACATAAACACAGGCAGGTTTGACATCCAGTTCCTGAAAAGACAATTTTTTGTGGGACAAAATATGCCGGAATGCCGGAACCTGTTTCTGTGCTACATACACAATCCCCAACTCCGAAATTCCCTGGGATACCTGATCACTAATCTCCTCCACACTGCCTTCCCGGTGGGAAATCTGGCACTCGCAGCCATATTTCTTATAAAAATCTGTCAGAAGCCTCGCAATCATGTTGCTCGGGTAGGTAGAAACGGTAAATTTCCGTTCCTGCGTATCTTCTGCCAGCGAGTTAATAAGACTCACATGATTTAAAATATTGTGTGCATACTCCCGGACCGTTTCTCCATATGGGGTAACCCTGAGCCCTCTGCTTGTCCGCTCAAATAACGCACGCCCCAGCTCCTGTTCCAGCATCCCGATCACCTTGCTGACATTTGGTTGGGATGTGTATAGGCATTCTGCTGCCTGATTAAAACTGCCTTTTTCACAGGCAACCATAAAATATTCAAGCTGTTTTAATTCCATTGAAGTCCTCCTTCTGTTGTTCTCCATTCCACCTTATGTTAGCTGCAACTAACCAGAATACAAAAATCAAGAGGCACACAGCTTGCGCAGCCTATGCACCTCTCTTTCGATTCCAAAAGTGCCTACCCGCGGACAGTAACCCCTTTTTCGCTAAAAAACGATCCGCAGTACAATCACAATTCCCAGATAAGCCAGAAGAATCAAGTAGGTAATCCGGTCTCTCCTCTCATAATGCAGCGGCTTCATCTTGGTCCGTCCACTTCCGCCCCGGTAGCAGCGCGCCTCCATCGCCATCGCCAGATCCGTCGCGCGGCGGAACGCCGATACGAAAAGCGGTACCAGAATCGGGATCATGCTCTTTGCCCGCTGTACGAGATTGCCAGATTCAAAATCAGCGCCTCTCGCCATCTGTGCCTTCATGATTTTATCCGTCTCCTCAATCAGGATCGGGATAAAACGCAGCGCGATCGACATCATCATCGAGATCTCATGCACCGGCACATGGAGACGGTTCAGACATCCAAGGCTCTTCTCCAGACCGTCCGTCAGCTGGTTCGGGGTCGTCGTCAGCGTCATGACAGAGGAACCAATCACCAGATACATCAGGCGCAGACCCATAAAAACTGCCAGCCGCAAGCCCTCATGCGTCACTTTTAAGAACCCTATCTGGAAAATCACCCGTCCATTTGTCAGAAACAGGTTAAAGCTGATACTGATAAGTAACAGGAACACGATCGCCTTGAGTCCCCGCACGATAAATTTAAATGGTACGCGTGAGGCGCGGACCGCCATCGCCAGAAATACGGTCGCTACCGCATAGCAGAGCAGGTTATCCGCGAAAAATAATGAAATAATGTAGATCAGCGTTCCAAACAGCTTGGTACGCGGATCCAGCCGGTGAACCACTGATTCGACCGGATAATACTGTCCGATTGTGATATCCCGTATCATTGTTTCTCCCTCCGCTTGTTATACAGCGCCAGAATCGCCTCCCGCGCCTCTTCTACCGTCGTGATCGCGTCGTCGATCGGAATCCCGCGCTCCCGAAGTTCCTGCACCACATAAGTGATCTGCGGCGCGGCAAGACCGATCGCCTCTAACTCCTTGTAATGGCGGAATACCTCCTTCGGCGTATCGTCAAACATCTTCACGCCGTCGTTCATGACCATGATGCGGTCCACGTAGCGCGCCATGTCCTCCATGCTGTGGGAAACCACCAAAATCGTCAGCCCATGCTCCCGGTTCAGGCGCTCAATCTGACCTAAAATCTCATCGCGCCCCTGCGGATCGAGTCCCGCCGTCGGCTCGTCGAGGATCATCATCTCCGGACGCATCGCCAGTACACCCGCGATCGCGACGCGGCGTTTCTGTCCGCCGGAAAGTTCAAACGGGGACTGCTTATAAAATTTTTCATCCATGCCGACCAGCTTTAAGGCATGGCGGGCACGTTTTTCCACCTCTTCCTGCGGAAGTCCCAGATTTTTCGGTCCGAAACAGACGTCCGTAAAAATATCTGCCTCAAAGAGCTGGTACTCCGGATACTGGAACACCAGCCCCACTTTACTCCGCAGATCCTTTAATTTATAACCCTGGCTGTAAATGCTGACACCCTGATACTTAATGTCGCCGCTGGTCGGCTTGATCAGACCGTTTAAATGCTGGATCAGGGTTGATTTTCCCGATCCGGTATGACCAATCAGACCGACAAATTCGCCGTCCTGAATTTCAAAACTTACGTGCTTTAATGCCTGGCGCTCTAACGCCGTGCCCTCGCCGTAGGTGTAGCACAAATCTTCTACCTGTATTGCCATCTCTATTCCTCTTTCAAAAGCGGTACCAGTGCGTCCAGAAGCTCCGATTTACGAAGGATTCCATCTGGAAGCGGAATTCCCTTTTTCTGCAGCTCCCACGCAAGCTCCGTCACCTGCGGCACATCCATCCGGTATTGTTTTAGTTCCTCCACGCGGGAGAAAATCTCCTTCGGCGTGCCGTCCATCACGATATGACCGTCATCCATGACGATCACGCGGTCTGCATCGACCACCTCTTCCATATAATGGGTGATCAGCACCATCGTGATTCCTTCCGCCCGGTTTAACTCATGGACGGTGCGGATAACCTCCTTGCGTCCGTTCGGATCGAGCATCGCCGTCGGCTCATCGAGCACGATACATTCTGGTTTCATCGCCATGACGCCTGCGATCGCCACACGCTGCTTCTGTCCGCCGGACAGATGGTTCGGGGACTGCTTGCGGTACATCGTCATCCCGACTGCCTTTAAGCTCTCATCCACTCGCTTCCAGATCTCCTCGGTCGGAACTCCGATATTTTCCGGACCGAATCCGACGTCCTCTTCCACTATATTCCCTATGATCTGGTTATCCGGGTTCTGAAAGACCATGCCCGCATTTTTGCGGATATCCCACAGATGCGCCTCGTCCCTTGTATCCATCTCCGATACAAAAAGCGTACCGTCGGTCGGGCTCAAAATGCCATTGATCTGCTTGGCAAATGTGGACTTGCCGGAACCATTGTGTCCCAGGATCGCCACAAAGCTGCCTTTCTCAATCTCCAGATTCACATGATCCAGGGCGCGCTTTACTTCCTCTACCTGCCCCTCTTCATCGCGTCTTATATAATCAAATACAAGATTGACCGCTTTTATGATATTCATGTATTTTTCCTCCACAGTATGTCCGCCTGACCGGACATTACCGTTCATTGTAGAAGAATTTTCCCCGGTAGTCAAGCGGTTGTTCCGAATTGTTATCCTTTTTTAAAAATAAGTTTACTTTTTATTTGCCCGCCCCAGGTACAGACTACCTATTTGATCGCATATTCCGCGTAAATCTCAAAGAAATCCGCGTCATTTTTCTCGAACTCCGAGGTCAGATCCAGACTGTCCCAGAGCCCACTGCTGTAAGAAACGGAGATCGTATTGCTGAACCGGTCGTAGATCTCCTGAAAGGCGCGTTTTTTCCGCTCTTCGTAGATGCGCTCCTTGCGCGCCGCCGTCTCGTCCTCGTCGTAATCGTCCGTACATTTGAGCACATAGTACGCGTCGTCCGCATGGATCACCTGGCTGACTGCGCCCTCGGCAAGGGAAAATGCCTCTTTCTCATAGGCATCCGACTCATCGCCGCGCCCCAGCACCCGGTCACTCACCGTCAGCCCCGCCTCCTCGGCACAGGACTGGAAATCGGCATCTTCCTGCGATGCCGCCCGCTGGAAGGCGTCTGCCTCGCTCTCATCCGATGTCTTTATCTGACTGACATGGATCACCTTTGCCTCACTGTCGCTGACCTCCAGCGCCACATTGTCCGTGAGCTGTCCCGCCAGCTTCTCCGCCAGACCATAATCCTCATAGATATGCTGGACATCCGCCTCCGTCACGCCCATCGAGTCAATCGCCGACTGCGGCAGACGCCCAAAATACTCGGCTGCTGCCCTGTCCATCGCCGCCCGCTCCTCTGAAGTCAGGGAAATCCCCCGGTCGGCTGCCAGCAGGTTCATGATTTTCAGCTCATCCATAAACGAACGGATCTGTTTTTTTAGATACGTTTCAAAATCATCGCCCTTTTCTCCAACTGAAACGCCCCAGATCTGATCCGTACAGACCTCCTCATAGCGTTTTTTCTCCGTCATGGCAATCACCATCACTTCCGCGCGGGAATAACCTTTTTCATTCTTCTTTCCCGCCACGATCGTGCTGCCGTCCGAGCCGCATCCAGTCAAAAGCCCCAGGCTGAGCGCCAGCCCCGCAAGCAGGGCACACGCCGCCCGGTGGATATGGTTTGTCTTCCTTTTCTGTTTCTGCATGGATACTCCCTTTCTCCTGCATATTTTAGCAATTCCTGTCACATATTCTCTCTGAGCGGCTGATTTATTACTGTTCACACATATGACCAACAGCGCTGCGTTCTGTCAATCCTTCCACTCTGGTTCACGGTCTGCCACCACGTTTTCTTACGGCACTTTCGGTTCCAAAAGTGCCTACCCGTGAACAGTAACTTTCTTTCCATCCGCCATCCACCTCAGACCGTATGCTTGAACAGATCCTCTATCTTCTCCGGACAGATCCGCTTCAATTCCTGATAGAGTCTTCCGACCGGCAGCCCCATCACATTCGTGTAAGAACCGTCGATTCCGCGGATATGCGCGGCAAAGCTTCCCTGAATGCCGTATGCGCCCGCCTTGTCCATCGACTCGCCGCAGTCTACATACGCCTCGATCTCCGCATCGCTCATCGGATATACATCCACCCGCGTCTCAACCGCAAAGCAGCTCTCCCGATCCTCAGTCAGGATCGCCACGCCCGTGTATACACGGTGGCTGCGCCCCTGGATCCGTCCGATCATCTCAAGCGCCTCATCCCGATCCGCCGGTTTTCCTAAAATCTCGTCATCCACACTAACAACGGTATCGGAACCAATGATAATCCCGGAAAATGGGATTCCCGTCGTCCGTGCCTCCTCACGCACCTGCGCCATCACATCGCGCGCCTTCTGTCCCGCCAGTTCCATCACAACCTGCGCCGGTTCCGTACAGAGCGGATTTTCCTCCAAAGTGCTCGGATGAATCTCCGGTTTCAGCCCAATCCGCTCCAAAAGCTCCCTGCGGCGCGGAGACGCACTCGCCAGAATTAACCGGCAGGCTGGTTTGATATTTTCTATGTCTCTTCTCTGTTCCATTGTTCTGTTCTCATTTCCTCAGTTTCATTTAACGCTTAGATACACGTTATCCCTATATTTATACCATCTATCAGCCAAAATGAAAAGATCCGATGTTCGTTATATGAACATCGGATCGAGAATAAATGCAATCAAAATGCCTAAAATCGCGCCTGCTGCTACCTGTATCGGCGTATGCCCCACGTATTCCTTCAATTTTTCCTGTAACACCACGCCATCCAGCTTGAGGAAATCATCGAACAGCAGACGGTTCAATACCCGCGCCTGCTTTCCTGTCTCCTGCCGGACACCGATCGCGTCATACATAACAACCATCGCCAGAATAAAGCTGATGGAAAATTCAAAGCTTCCCACTCCGTACCGCAGCGCCGCCGCCGTTGCCAGCGAACATACAGTGGATGAGTGGGAACTCGGCATACCGCCGGAGCCAACCAGACGCTCCGGGTTGAACGAATGGTTCAGCCCGATGTCCAGAATCGTCTTGAGCACCTGGGCGACCACCCACCCGGTCACGCCGGTCATCAGCGTCTGGTTTGATGTCAATTCCTGAAAAAAAGTCATGTTTCTCTCCTGTACTATCTTAATTCCTCTGTTTTCTTCCACACATATGCCGCTGTCTCTAAATCACTCGGTCCGTCATTAATATCCTATCAGCCAGTCATACAATTCCTGATATTTTCCAGCCGATGTCTGCCAGGAAAAATCAGCCGCCATGCCGCGGTCTACAATCTTGTTCCACTCGCGCTTCTTATTATAATAGATGTATTTTGCATAGCGGATGCAGTCGAGCATCTCATGTGCATTGTAGTTAGCAAATGAAAATCCTGTTCCGGTTCCATCGTATTCATTGTATGGCCATACAGTATCCTTGAGACCACCCGTCTCACGCACGATCGGCACGGTTCCGTAGCGAAGCGCCATGAGCTGGCTCAGCCCACATGGTTCAAACAGCGACGGCATCAGGAATGCGTCACAGGCTGCATATACCTTATGCGACATATCTTCCGAATAATAAATATTAGCGGAAACACGATCATTGTACTTCCAGTCATAGTGGCGGAACATATTTTCATACCGTTCATCTCCGGTTCCCAGCACAACCAGCTGTACATCTTCCGTACAGATCTCATCCATCACACACTGTACCAGGTCAAGTCCCTTCTGGTCGGTCAGACGGGAGACAATACCGATCATGAACTTTTTCTCGTCCTGCGCCAGTCCCAGCTCCGCCTGCAGCGCCTTTTTATTCTTGGATTTCTCCTTGCGGAATGTCTTTGCGTTATAATTTTGTACGATCCGTTTATCTGTCTCCGGATTAAATTCATCGTAATCGATACCATTTAAGATACCGCGCAGACTGTTGCTTCTCGCACGCATCAGACCGTCCAGTCCCTCGCCGTAGAAGGGAGTCTTGATCTCCTCCGCATAGGTGTTGCTGACCGTCGTGATCGCATCCGCGTATACGATGCCGCCTTTTAACATATTGCCGTCTTTGTAAGCTTCCAGCTTATCCGGTGTAAAATAGTAGTCCGGCAGCTCAGAGAAATGCTGGATTGTCTTCACATCCCACACACCCTGGAATTTCAGGTTGTGGATCGTCATGACGGACTTGATATCCCGGAAGAACTCACCGCCGTGGAATTTGTCCTTGAGATGCACCGGGATAAGTCCCGTCTGCCAGTCGTGGCAGTGGATGACATCCGGCTTGAAGCCGATCACCGGCAGGGATGAGAGAGCCGCCTTGCAGAAGAAGGAAAACTTCTCCAGATCGTAATACCAGTCCCCATACGGGCGGTCACCCCAGAAATAACTCTCATTATCAATAAAATAGAAGGTCACGCCCTCATATTCATATTCCAGGATGCCCACATACCGGTTCTGTCCCAGATAATCCATATAAAAATGGTTCACATACTTCATTTCATTGCGGAATGACTCTTTGATGCACAGATACTTCGGGATCATGACACGCACATCAAAATACTGCTTATCAAAACATTTTGGAAGGGATCCGACAACGTCTGCCAAACCTCCTGTTTTGATAAATGGAACCGCCTCCGATGCAATAAACAGAATATTCTTCATAGCTACTACCTCCCAACCGTGCCCGCTCGCGATCTGGCACCCTATTAAAATTATTATACAATAGAATCAGGGAATTAGAAAGTAGGCGACAGAGAAAAAAATCGGGAAATATATGACAAATAGTTCCGATTTGCAGACTGTATTTTCTGAATTGGATATTTTGCATAGTACCGGATGAATTATAAATTTTACCGCTTCCTATGAAACAAAAATAAAAGACGGAGCCGAAAAGGAAATTATGTTTTCTCTTCGGCCCCGCCTTTTGTATAATCAGGGATTGATCTCCCTGTATTTCCTCATCGTCCGCGCAAACAGCTCGCCGTTGGACGGCGGCGTGTACGTGATCGCATTGGCTCCTGCCTCGATCGTCTCCAAAATCGATTCGTTAGTCGGTCCTCCGGTCGCGATAATGGCAACGTCCGGATACTCCTTCCGGATCTCGGCTACCATCGATGCGGTGGCGGCAGCGCCTGATACATTTAAAATATCGGCTCCCGCCTCCAGTTTGCGGCGGACATCCGTGTGAACCGAAGCAATCGTCGCAATGACCGGAATGTCAACCACCCGCTTGATCTCCGTGATGACCTCATCCGCGATCGGCGCATTGACCACTACACCGTAGGCTCCCTGATGTTCTGCCTGAAGCGCCAGACGGACGGAACGCTTTCCTCCGGTCAGACCGCCGCCAACCCCGACAAACACCGGCACATCCGAGATGCTGATGATCGACTGTGAGATAGCTGCCTGCGGAGTAAACGGATAAACTGCGATGATCGCATCCGCGTTGATATTTTTGATGATTGCCACATCCGTTGAGAAAGCGATCGATTTGATACGCTTTCCAAAGATGCGGATTCCTGAACATTCACTGATACAATACGGACACATAATCGTGTGATCCCGCAGGGTTCCATTGTACGCCGGTACTTTTTTTTTCATAGGCAATTCTCCGTTCTTTTAGCTGCTTTCCTGACCTCTCTGTCCAGCTGTTTTATACAGGGGCAGTTTTTCAGTCCTGCATCTTTTATTTCCCCTTTATCTTATCATACACACATTTACCCATGCAATCAGTCACTTTCATAAATGTGTTACAATCGTGTTAAAAAGGCTTACAGCACTTTCGGCTCCAAAAAGCACCGCACGATTTTATACATCCCGCTTATAATCCAGGCAAATCTTATCAACAATCAATGCGATAAATTCCGAATTGGTCGGCTTTCCTTTCCCTGTGCTGACGGTATATCCAAATAGATCGTTGATCGTGTCCATCTTGCCGCGGCTCCATGCGACCTCAATCGCGTGGCGGATTGCCCGCTCGACACGGCTTGAAGTGGTCTGGCGCTTCTTGGCGATGGTCGGGTACAGGATTTTCGTCACAGAACCGAGCATTTCTTTATCACTGACTGACAAAATAATCGCATCCCGCAGGTACTGATATCCCTTAATATGAGCCGGAATCCCAATCTCATGCAGAATCTGCGTCACATCGCTCTCCAGATTCTGTCTTTCATATTCCGCCGACACCATATACGGCTCCACCTTCCGGTTGCCCGCCAGGGTCGAAGCGCGGTTCCTGTAATTCTTCAGGCGATGTACCTTGTCTAAAACCGCCTCCTTCGAAAATGGCTTTACTATGTAATAACAGGCGCCCATCCGAAAAGCATCCGCTGTCAGATTCTCGCTGCTCGCAGCTGTAATCATAACAAAGGAAGTGTCAGCTGAACAGTCTTGATTTGTCTTGATGCGCTCCATAACCGAAATTCCATCCATTCCCGGCATCACTACGTCCAGAAATACAATATCCGGCTTTGTCTTTACGATCATATTATAGGCATCGGTTCCGTTTTCCGCTTTTCCGACCACCTGAATCTCCTTATCACTTTCCAGTATATTTCCAAGCATATCCAATGCCTGACGATTATCCTCTGCGATCGCAATCTTCATTTCTGCCATAATATTCTCCTCCTC
>ERZ772954.2714-NODE-2714-length-10830-cov-3.430441_pt1 | contig 10830 bp, 10 predicted proteins | sample MGYA00580684_ERZ772954 | MGnify/ENA primary metagenome ERZ772954 (study PRJEB29015, sample SAMEA2737654) | human gut metagenome | biome: human gut; feature: human-associated habitat; material: faeces | place: China | collected 2012 ...
AGAAGGTCTACTGGCCCCGTCTGGCAGAGGTACTGGAAAGCAATGGTCTGGCGGCATTTTGCATAACGGCAACACGGTTACAAATATCTTTAACAATTTGCATTTCATGGGTAATCATAACCACTGTCAAGCCAAGTTTTTTATTCAAATCCTGCAAAAGTGAAAGGATTTGTTTAGTTGTCTTAGGGTCTAGAGCTGAGGTAGACTCATCTGAAATCAAGATTTCAGGATCATTAGCCAAGGCACGGGCAATCGCCACACGTTGTTTTTGACCACCTGACAACTGTGCAGGATAGTTTTCGGCACGATCAGCCAAATCAACCAATTCCAAAAGACCACGAATTTTTTTGTCTTTCTCTTCATTGCTTAGTTTAGAATGACGAAGAGCAAAAGCTACATTTTCATAAGCCGTCTTTTGAGCCATAAGGTTAAAGTGTTGGAAAATCATCCCAATCGTTTGACGTTTCTGGCGCAATTCTTTTGTCGACAATTGGACCTTACCATCTGCAAAAGTCACATCTTTACCGATAGTGATTTTACCAGCTGTAGGCACTTGTAAAAGATTGATAGCACGCACAAGGGTAGATTTACCAGCCCCTGAATAACCAACAATTCCGTAAATATCACCTTTCTCAATCTGGATAGACACATCCTTAACCGCTTGAATAGTGCGGCGTTTCTGCGTAAAGGTGATATCAATATTTTTCAAATCAATAATGACATTACTCATAACTTGCAATTAACTCCTTAATTAGTTCAATGTGGGTGTAGTAATCTGCTAGACTAACATTTTCATCCCCACCATGGTCACGACTGTTAGCATTCCCTATACCAAAGGCTGCCATAGGAACACCCAAAGCCTGATAAATCATATGCATAGGCCCCGTACCTGCTGCTGTTGGAAGGACAGCGACACCTTCTTCATAAAAGCCTTTTGCTAACTCAATAACATTGACAATAGCTGGATCAGACATATCACTTCGATAACTTTCTTCACCAAGAGTGAAGGTTACCTTGATGCGGTCAAATCCTTCTTTTTTGAGGTGAGCCTTGATACACTCCAAAACGTACTCAGGTGTCAAGCCAGGGACCAAACGCATCTCCATCTTAGCTTTGGCTTGAGCTGGCAGAATGGTCTTAACACCTTGTCCCTGATACCCTGTCGAAATCCCTTCAATAGAAAGGGCCGGCTCAAAATAATAAGTTTTTAAGAAAGCACGACGGTCACTTTCCAAAATTGGTAGTTTTAAGCCATAGATCTTACGGAGGCTATCTGCATTTTCAATGGCGTAAGTCTCGATAAGATCCATCTCACGTTCATTTGGCTGGATAATTTTTTCATAGATACCGTCGATAAGAATACGTCCCTGATCATCACGCATACTTGAAATAGCATTGAGTAAGTACCATGACGCCGATTCAATCACTGCACCAAATTTAGAGTGGATATCAACATCAGCACTCTCGACAGACAAGTCAAAGGTAATAATCCCCTTGTTGCCACCTGTGATTTCCAATTGACCTTTACTATTTCGGTTCCCTTGCTCCCAAACCAATAGGTCTGCTGGAAGAAGATCATCTCGGTATTTTTCTAAATATTTTTCAAGGTCTGTTGATGCAGATTCTTCAGCACCTTCCATCATAAATGTAATATTTACAGGAAGATCACCAACTTCTCGAATATATTTCCGAAGGGCTGTCAGACGAGCTGTAATATGCCCCTTATCATCATCGACACCACGACCATACATATATCCCTTTCGAACAGTCAGACGGAAAGGTTCATCGGTCCATGGCTGATCATTGTCCGCAGGAACAGTGTCATAGTGTTGATAGAAAATAATTGTTTTCGCATCTGGATTTGGACTCTTGAATTTCGCCAAGACAAAAGGTGCCGTATGGGTCTCGTCAATTGTCACCTCTGCGCCAACACCAGAGAAAATCTCACCAAGGTAAGCAGCCACATCATAGAGACCAATATTTTGAGCAAAAATAGATTTTTTAGAAATCAAAGTCCGCAAAACTTCAAAATAGTGCTGAGCAACTTCATCATTACGGAACTTTCGTAGCTGCTCTTCTTCACTAGGAAATGCCATCAAATCGTCTCCTTCATATACGACAAAACGGCGTGCTCTCACACGCCCTTCGCCCTTAGCTTATTTCTTTGAATTAGCTTTCAATTGATCTTGTGTTGGTGCACCTTTCCATGCTGGAAGGTCAACCTTGTTAGATGCATCATAGATGATTTGTGCTACTTCATCATTTTGGTAGGCTTTAATCAAAGTCTTGATAGCATCGGCTTTGTTTGATTTTTCCCAATCTTTATTAGCTGCAATGATGTTAACCCAATCTTTCAAATCTTGACTTGGATCTTCTTGGAAGAGAGTTGTATCGTAGTTGACATTTTGTTGTTGGGCATATGAGTTGTTAACAACTGCTGCATCTACTGATGAAAGGGTTTGGGCAGCTTGTTCAGCTGCGATTTCTTTGATATCCAATTTCTTTGGATTTTCAGAAATGTTTTTGATTGTTGCCAATTCACCATCTTTAACATCCAACTTAATCAAACCAGCTGTTTGAAGAAGTGTCAACGCACGGCTTTCGTTTGTACCATCGTTAGGTACTGAGATAGTAGCTCCCTCTGGAAGCTCTTTAACATCTTTATACTTAGCTTTTCCGTTTTCAGTACCAGAGAAAAGGTGGATTGGACTAAGAAGTGTGTCAGCTGCCGCAACAACATCACCCTTATTTTCTTTGTTCCAGTTGTTCAAGAAATAAATGTGTTGAAAAGCATTAACATCGATTTCGCCGTTTTTAAGGGCTTCATTTGGTTGGTTGTAGTCTGTGAACTCTTTCAACTCGATAGTAACACCCTTGTCTTTAGCCAATTCTTTGACTTTATCCCACAATGGCTCAGTAGTGTCATCCAAAGTCATGACACCAACTGTCAAAGTTTTATCATCTTTAGCTGACTTATTACCACCAGCACCACAAGCAGCCAAAGCTACTGTTGAAGCGACTGCCAATCCTGTAATTCCGAGAATTTTTTTAAGTTTCATAACGAACTCCCTTTAATTGTTTTAAGTGTAAAATTATTATCCCATAGGATAAGAATTGTAGCAAATTGTTTATAATTGTATATATCTATAGTTTTTAACTATAACGCGTCCTAGATTTTAATTATATGAAAAAGCTGAGAAAATCATTCCCAGCTCCTTTCTTATTTTTTGCTTGGAACTTTCAAAGCGTCTTTAGTTGGAATATAATCTTTATTTCCAAGGAATTTTTCAGCCAACTTAGCCAAAGTACCGTCTTTTTGGAGTTCTTCCAAACGTTTGTTTACAAATGTTTGAAGGTCTTTTTGGTTATCTGCGAACAAGAAGTAAATGTATGGTTGTTCATCAGACTTAAGTTTAATGGTCTTCAAGTTGTTCAACTTATTATTTTTGATGATTGCATTAACAGTTGGTGCATCAAAAATCTTGAAGTCGTACTTGCCTTCATTCAAACTTGTCAAAATTTGTGTAATATTTTCATTTGTATAGTTAAGCTCAACTGGCTTGTCTGAATGTTTATCGTTAAACTCTGTCAATTGAGTAGCTGTCGATGTTCCTTGAACAACCTGCGTTGAGTGTCCAGCAATATCATCATATTTCTTAATATTACTATCTTTTGGAACAGTCAAAACAGCTGGTGTGGTACCAATTGGATATGAGAAGAGGTATTTTTGGTCACGTTCTTCTGAATAAGAGATATTGTTCCCAGCCATTTGGTATTTAGCTGAGTCAAGACCTGTGAAGACTGAAGACCATTCTGTTTTTTGGAATTTCACTTCATATTTGTCAGAGTCTTTGAAGACTGCTTTAGCCACTTCCACATCGTAACCAGTCAATTCACCGTTTTCTTCATATGAGAACGGTGCTGTTGTCCCAACTGTGGCAAAGTTAATTGTTTCTTTAGCACCTGAAGATTTAGATGCTTCTTTTGATGATTTAGATGAACATGCAGCAAGCAAAGCTACTGAAGCAATGGCTACACCTGTGATTCCAAGAATTTTTTTAAGTTTCATAATATTCTCCTTTGAGATTGATTGTTTTTATTGTAACAGAATTCACTAAGCTTAACTAATACTTAAACATAATCAAGGTGATAAGAAAATACTATCACCTAAAAGTATTAATTGTTTGACAAAGAAAAAGTAGAAAACCAATAACGATTTTCTACTTATAGTTATTAATAATGTGACAAACGCTCAATCACTTGCTGGTTATTGAGCACTTCCTGGGCAGGAAAGAAATCAGCTTTGCCATCTTCAAAAAGAAGAACATCAGCCTTTTCATGATGAAGGTGCTTGAAGTGATGAGCAGACATAATAATGGTTTTCCCAGCTGAATGAAGCTCATGTAGAAGTTCCCTAAAAAATTTTTCATATTCTTTAGAAAGATTATTGAAGGGTTCATCAAGAATATAGACATCTGGATTCGTTACCATGATACTGGCAAAGGCCACTTTCTTCTTTTCTCCACCAGACAGTTGATAGGGAACGCGATCCCTTAAATCTTCAATTTTCAGCAGGGATAGTGTATCTTGGACCCGCTGTGAGACTTCTTCTTCGGTCAGACCTAGCTGACGAGGACCAAAAGCAATCTCATCATAGACAGTACTATTAAATAATTGACTATCCACATCCTGAAAGAGGATTCCGAGGCGGCTATAAAAATCTCGTTTTTGACGTTTGTCCTTCAGCCATTCTTTGAGGTCCTTACCTAAGAAAAGAATGCGTCCAGATTCTGCCTGCTTAAAGCCGGTTAATAAACTGATAAGACTTGATTTTCCAGTTCCATTTTCCCCCATCAACATCACATATTGCCCTTGTCTAATCTCCAAATCAAGACCAGTAAAGACCCTTTTTTGTTCATAGGCACAGGCCACTTGATTCAATTGAAACATCTCATCCTCCTAACAGAATCTGTCCTAAAATCACTGCTACTAGACTTATCAAGGCCAGCCAGTCTTTCCATGTGAATGACTGTGATGACTTGACATACTCACCAACAAAGCAACGTGCTTCCATGGCTTGAGTCAGTTCCTCACCATAGCGTATGGCTTTAAGGTATAAAATTCCCCAGATATTACTTCCAATCCGGAAACGATGATTGCCACCAAAACTTCGCGCTTCAATCCCTTTGAGCAAATCCATTAATTGTTTTCCAAAGACATCAATATATTTTATGGTGATATCCAACTGGAGCAGAACAAGATCAGGAAAATGCAACCCTTTTAATGCCGCCAACATCTCACTTATTGTACTCGTCTCTGAATAATAAGCAATGGCTACAGCAATCAAAGGAAGTCTAAAAAGAAAGAGCGATTGACCTCCGCTAAGTAAGAGATGCGGTAGATAAAGAACTAAAGGAAAAATCAACAACACTACAGTCTTTTTCAAGGTTCTTACTAAAATAGAATGTGGCAGAAAAGCCACTCCAGCTCCTAAAAACAAGGCTAGAATCCACAAAACTGTGAGATTTCGGCTAATTCCTACTGAAATAAGTAAGAAAAAGAGAAGTAAAACCTTAGCAGTTGGATGAAAGACTGATGCTACTTTTAAAGGATGCGTTTCAAACTTTTGAAGAAGAGCTTCCAGATGGTGACGATTCCGGATAAGAAAGTTATTTCTACCGACTTTAGTGACTACCGGACGCTCTTCCGACATCCATTCTGGCAGAATCATTTTTCAACCTTTCTACCGAAAATCAAGCGATAGAGGATGAAGAAAATCAAAACAGCAGAAGCAGCGCTCAGGATATAACCCAAGACTTCTGGAATGCCTGCGATACTATAATCTGGGAAGAGGGCATTGAATGAGAAACCATTCAACATTCCTTTTGGCGCTTGGGCTTCCACATGATAATGAGACAATTTTTCTACCAACTCTTTGACATCCCATTCCGCAAAAGCTGTTCCCGTCGCCAATAAACCAAGTGGCGTTAGGATAATCAAGGCTAGGATAAAGAGCAATAACGGACGTAGTTTTTTAGTCGTTATTTCCTGGGCATTATCAATATTCAAACGTTCAATGAATTCTTGAACACCAGCTGTGAAGAATCCTTCTACCAGACCGATGAGGAGGTGGGTCAAGCCCATTACTGGAAGTGTCACTCTCAAAGGGTATGGATTGTAAAGCGGATTACCACTACTATCTTTAAAGAGAATAGGGAGTCCTTTGCTTAATCCCAGATAAATAAACAGTTAATCTATAAAAAGCTTTCTTTAGTATTTGACTGTTTCTGACAATATAGCCCGTACAATCTATCATTCAATGTGAGTATTATATTTTTTCTCGCCTATTTTTCCAACTCATTCTCCAGACCTAAGTCCATAGACCTATTTTTAGTAATTTTACAGTTTGGTAACAAAGTCAAACGTTTTTTATGATAAAGTCTTTTTTGGACTAAAATCCAAAAGGAGAATTATGATGGAAACAAATAACTACACTACTGATTTACAGCTAGCCTCCTAGGAATATTCCGACGAAAAGACTAGTCTTCAAACCAAAAACAAGAAACTCTTGGAATATTTTTCACCAAAAGACATTTGGAAAATTAAGGGACTGATTGTCGCATGTCTCGCTGCTTGCTTCCTGTATGTCACTTACTTGACCCATTTTTCCTTTGCCTTTCCAGCAACCCTTGTCTTGATCAGTACGATTGACCTGGGCTGTCGCCTATTAGGTGGAAAAGCAAAGGGAATACGACTTGAATCGGGAATATTTATGGTCACTAGTCTCCTCCAAGGCTTGCAAATTAGTCTCTGGGGCCTGCACGACAACTGGGGGAGCGCTCAGATTCTTTGCCTTCATGCGAGTATCCTCCTTTACTTTATGGCACGCACTGGACAAAGTAGTCAAGAGCGTTTGGGAATTACGGTTTGGCTAGACCTCATATACACCAGCTACATCTTCCCACTGAAATATTTCTTAATCGGAGCCTGGACACTCTTTAGCGTTTATATGGCACTCTATGGTGTGACGCCACGTCGCTTACTGTCAGGTTGGTTTGTCACAGTACTCTTTATTTGGTGTGTCCTAACACTAATTCGACTCTATAAACCTATTCAGGCAACTCGTCTCGCTGTATTTTATGCAACTATCAGCTTCACCCTCGTTAGCCTCTTAGGTAGCTTTATTTTGTAAGAAAAAAAGAGTGGAACTAGACTAACTAGTTTCACCCTTTTTATATTGGAGTTATTTTGAATCTCTTGTAGGAAAGGCATACATCACCCAAAGTACTACTAGTAGTGGTGTCGCTTTTAATACAATCCAAGCAACATTGAAATTGGCATCACGTAGACGACGAATCTGAATTGAAATTGTGGGAAGCGCCGTTGCTGTTATAAATAGAATAAAAGCTGTCAATGTAAAGCCAGCAGCTTTTGTTTGCCCAAGCAGGTTCATCAGTAGGAAAATCAAAGTACCAATAACTCCATTAATCAAGACAACCCACCAATAGTCTGATCGTTTTGTACGACCATAAAAATCGAGATAGCCTAACCAAAAATTTTTATATGCCTCTAACATGTTTACACCTCTTAATAGTCTGCTACCAGTATACTATATTAATAAGATAGGTGCAAGATGTGAAAATTTAGACTTCTTAAGTTTTCTACATATATAATAGGTAGATTTTTTAAATAAACTGGAATGGATTGAAATTAGGACTGTCCGACTCAATCTGACCACCCCCCATGGTCACTACACGGCTGACATGTTGACGGACACTATTGCGGTGAGCAATAAAAATCATTGTTCGTTTAATCTTAGCAAGATTAGCCATGACCCTGCTTTCAGTATCACTATCGAGACCACTGGTAGCTTCGTCAAAAATCAAGATAGGCTGCTTGGACAAGAGGGCCCTCGCTATCGCCAAGCGTTGTTTTTGACCACCAGATAGACCACCGTCTTCAGATACTTGGGTCTGAAAACCTAGTGGCATTTTTTGAATATCCTCTAAGATATCAGCTTGTTGGCAAACCTTAAGAAGCTCTTTCTCGTCAACTTCTCCTTCAAATCCTAATAGCAGATTTTCTAAAATGGTTCCTGTAAACACATAGGTCTGCTGGGGAACATAAGTCACCATTTGACGTAACTCCGCATGGCCAATAGCATCTTTATCTAGGGTTACATGACCACTAGATTTTGTGTAATAACCTGACAACATTTTCGCTAAGGTCGTTTTCCCAGATCCACTTTTACCCATGAGGGCGATTTTCTCACCCTTATGAATCGTTAAATCAATCTTACTAAGCGTCTCTTGCTGATAACTAAAACGGTGACTGACTCCTTTAAGAGCAAGTTGTTTAAAAGAAAACTCTTTAAGTTTTCCTTTTTCTTCCTTATCCACAACATAAACTTCTTGAAGACGATTATTGGCTACTTTGGCTTGCTGAATTTTGGATTGGAGATTGATAATATTAATTAAAGGAGTTGTAAAATAATTCAGCAACATATTATAAGTAATCAACTGACCTGCAGATAGTTGCCCTTCCATGACCAATTGTGCCCCATACCAGAGGATAAAGACATTGGAAACTAACTGAACCCCTGTCTTTAAACCATCCTGCGTTAATTGCCACTTGGCCTTAGACAAAGACTTCTTCAAATAGTCATGGAATTTCACCTCAATTTCCTGATAGCGTCTTTCTTCAACTCTCAAGGATTTTAAGGTTTCAATGCCTCTCAAATCATCAATAACAGCGGTATTGACCTGACTATTTGCCTCCATCAATTGATAATTTTCCTTTTCAAAAAGCTTATAGAATGCCAAAATGATTAAAACATAAAGAGGCACTACCGTGAGAGTCATCACAAAAAGTGACTGATTTTGTACAATAAGAGCCACAGCTAGAGTCATCACAATGGTCACATCTAGGAAAATCGATAAAATCGTTGAAGCTAGAGCATCGATAATAGTGTTGGCATCTCCAAAACGTGACGTGATTTCACCAGTACGACGTGAACTAAAGAAACTAATAGGTAAGGAAAGGACATGCTTAATATAAGGAAGGATGACAGCAATGGACAAGTAATTTCCCAATCGATGTAGAAGATAATCTTTGAAAAAAGTAAATACTTGTTGAGCTAGATAAGAGATACATAGGCCTAGCGAAATCATGGTCAGAAGAGTGTAAGCCTCCTGAGGAATCAAGCGGTCAATAATAGATTGCAAATAATAAGAACCAATAATATTAACAAGGGTCACTAGAAAACTTAACAAGACAATAACTGCAATCAAACCCTTACGACGAAACAAAATCGGTAAAAATGAAAGAAGCCCAGGTACATCTTCTTTGTATTTAGTATAGGATTTTCCTGGAACAAAAAAGAGAGCAACTCCCGTCCACTCTTTGGCAAACTCCTCTAAGGGCATTTTAATGACCTTCTTGCTAGGATCTGGATCACCAATAATAAGCTGCCCCTTGATTTGACCAAACACCGTATAATAATGTTGCAGTCCACCTTCTTTAACCACATGTGCAATAAAAGGATAAGATAGGCTTTCTTGTTTAAACAAGTCTAAATCCGCACGAATAGCCTGAGTTTCAAGACCCAACTGCTTGGCCGCTTCAACCAAACCAAGCGCAGAAGTGCCTTCACGAGAAGTCTGAGCCAACTCCCGCAAATAAGCTAAACTATAAGATGAACCATAGTGTTTAAGAATCATGGCCAAGGCAGCGACACCACAATCACGCTGATCAACCTGTGAAATATATGGATATTTTGACATGGTGACTCCTTATTAAAGACAACCTGTGAAATAAGGCAAGATAGTGATAAGTAGTGAGAATAGTGTAAATAAATTTAGTTTTTTCAAAATAAAACTCCTTTTAACTGTTATTTATGTTTCTATAGTAAACATTTAACCATTAAAAAAGTAGTGACATTTATGTCACCACCATTTCTATAAACCATCGCTTTCCCTGCTTTTATACTTTCTTCTAAAACCGAGTCTTCTAAAACGGAAGCAAACATTATGGCCTTATCGTAATTCTCTGCAGCCTTTTTCTTATTTCCCTTATGCAGAAGTTCATATTTAGCTTTGAGAACAAAAACACTAGGTTTATAGCTATAGAATTGTGATTTTTCTATAACGGCTAATGCTTTATCCACAACTGTTAAGAAGTCTGAAAAGGAATTGTGAAAAATCTTCAAAGCAGCAATAGCCATCAAATCATTAAATAAAACAATATTATGGACATCATCTGTCCAAATTTCCTGATTTAATACTCTCTTTACGATTTTTTCAAAAAGTTTTTTGTCATACTGTTTTCTTCCATAAAGATGGAAGAAATAATAGTCAATAACTAATAAATCGTTAGTTGAGAATTTCTTCTTCCTTTTGACCTGTTCAAATAAATCTTCATATATTTCCTCAACCTTTGGACTCTCCTCCCAACTAGTGAAACTTAATATATTTTCCAAAATATCTAGAGTTAATAGTTCTTCTTCTGGAAGAAGTTCAAAGAATTTCTCATAGACTTCCTCAATTAAGGCAAGTTTATCCTTTATTCTTTCTGGGTTTCTGTACGTTGGAAACTTAATCAAACGATTCTTCATCTCATAATATTCATCAGGGATAGTAATATTGTCATGATCCAATAGATCGGCCATATTTTTTCCTAGACGTTTTGCGATGTAAGATAGTCTATCTAAAGACGGGAGAGATTCCCCTTTTTCAATGCGAATTAACTGGCGAACAGTCAACTCCGCACCATCTAAACATAGTACTTCACGTGACATCTGCTGACGTTCACGCTCAGTTTTGATTCTTAGTC
>ERZ772954.2721-NODE-2721-length-10808-cov-145.898168_pt1 | contig 10808 bp, 9 predicted proteins | sample MGYA00580684_ERZ772954 | MGnify/ENA primary metagenome ERZ772954 (study PRJEB29015, sample SAMEA2737654) | human gut metagenome | biome: human gut; feature: human-associated habitat; material: faeces | place: China | collected 2012 ...
TTCTGCAGTGCTATAGCTGCAACTTTTTTACCTCGTCCAGTGAAAGACCTGAAAATATGGAAATGTCTTCCGGGGATAGTTTATTTGATTTTAACATTCGTTTAGCAGATTCAATAGAAGATTGAAGAGCAGCGTGTTTTTGCCCTTCAAGAAATCCTGCCTCGCGTCCAGCTTCAAATTCAGCCTTTCTAAGCTTCTTTTCTTCTTCCTCTTTATCATATTCAAATATACTCATACTGATAACCTCCGCGCGGTTTTTTCGAAGAAAATCCGCAAGAATATTATTTTTAATACAATCATCTACGGCATGATTGATGGCAGTATTTAAGTCCATTGTCGATTTGTTCTGACGTACCTGTGCGACAAATTGTGAATATTCCCTTAAAGTCTGGCAATGTTCCATCAGATTATAATTATGCCCTTCATTAACATTAAAAGTTTTTACCACGAGTTCTAAATTTGGTTCGCCGTGAAGATTTTCATATGCGTCCGAAAGTCTGCTGACTGAGAAATCTGGAAATGGTTCAATACCATTATAAAACACAATAAAGTTTGGTGCAGGAATTTTTTGCAGTGTAGATGCATATAGGGACGATTTGTCGATCAGTTTTTGGTATTCACTCGAAATATAAAATAAATCTCTGAGTGGAATGTTTGGGTTAATGGTAGACTGATGTTCATATAATGATACATTTGTGTCCATGATAAAAGACAGATCATTTTTAATTCCCATGTAAACTGCATTTTCTAAAGTTACAATTTCCAGATCATCCGGGTTTTGGTAATTTGTTTCATTCACTGCATTGTATAGTGAAAGCAGATGCTTTTTATCGGAAAAAAGCATACGAAATACCGTATCTTTGTGTTTCTGGTTTGCCACTGGACGGACAATCTGATTATTTTTGTGTCGAATTTGTTTCTTTCGTGCCATAAATAATTCCTTTCGTGTAGCTGGTGTGTTGTAGAAAAAGTTACAACAAATAAATGGTGCAGGAGAAACCACACTCTTTTTACATCTCCTGCTTTTAAATTAGTAACGGGATTTTAAAAGCATAGATACAAAAAGCGGTGTACTCCCCAAAATGGTACACGCATAAGAATATTAATGACAGAAATGTGTCACACAGACTTTACAATCGCAGACTGCAATGAAGGGGAAACGGTCTGGCGACTGTTGATATATGCTTTGCCACATTGTAACATTTATAAACATGCGGATGCAAGCAGATTTTTATACTATTTTTATTTGTTGGAATACGATATAATATAAAGTGATCATAGGTTTACACTTTCTGGCCATTAGAGCACAAAAAGGAGAAAAATAACATGGCAGAAAGAGACCGGAAAATGGTGAAACATATTTTTGAAATGAAGGAAAATTATAATAAATTCAGGCAATTATTCCGCCAACAGGCAGAAGATTTGTTGAAGAAACTGGATAAACACGCAGAAGAAAAACAAAAGTCAGTGATGCACAATATGATGGATGAATGGAGCAGCTTTTGCAAAGGGCGGGATAAGGCTTTTGTTTGTCGGAGAGCTCCACAAAAAACAAGTAGGGAAATGTTTATGTGCTTGACGGAGAAAGAAGCTTCCGATTACGCAAAGTATTTAAAAATATCTGAGGATGAATTAGCTGGCAGGGAAGTCAGGAAAGTAGTAGCTGAGACATTAAGACTACATCCGGAATATTATCTTTATGTGTTGGACAAGCATGATATTACACAATTACAAAAATTTCAAAAGTTTGAAGAAAATAAAAAGTATCAAATGGCATTTGATACGGTAGGGAGAGCAATTGCCCTTGGTCTGTTAAGTGTGAAAGCACCGGAAGGAACGCAGGCAGCATATCTGTTTCCAGCATCTGATTTTGATGAAATTTTTTCTTCGATATTGAATCTGGATTGGAAAAAGATCTGTAAGAGAATCCAGGATATATCAGCAAAATTTGAAAAAGTACTTCTTTCCTATGGAATGATCGAGATGGATGCATCTTATCAGATATTTACAAACGCATGGGGAGAACAGCTTTCAAAAGAAGAATTTGAACGATATGTGTATTGGCATGGAAATTTTGGAATGCATTTTAAGACAATGACACATGCATATACCGGAGAAAAATTTGCTGTAATGTGTGATATGGATGCAGTGAGTATTGTGGAAAAGCGTGATAAGTATGCGAAAAACCTTCCATACCGGAAATTTAGTGCAAAAGAGATGGAAGAAATAGCCACATACAGTTCTAAATCAGATGAATGCTGGCATATGCTGGGAGAAACGTTACATGATCAGTATGGTTATGACGTAGAAGAAACCGAGGAAATGATCGACCACCTGCGGAAAATTGTCATGGAAGGAAATGGAGTACAGGAGCTATGGGATATTTTTCAGGACGAAGAATCAACACTGATGGAACAGGTGGAAATGTGGCAGTGCCTTTTAAACGCAGAGCTGGAGACGCATCTTCCTATGTTAAATGGATATTCAAGAATGGAATATGAAAAGAAGACTGGTACAAATGCATTTTCGATTATGCTTTTTGACGAAAGCCGTCTGGATAAAGATATAAAACGCGATACCGGATTACAAAAGCTGCCATTGAAAACGCAGGAAATGATTTATCGTGCGTTCTTTGAAAATATCATAGGCAAGGATAGGATTAAAGCGTTAGAACAGGTAAAGAAGAAAATCCAAACGGAAAATGACGGTTTGAATTTCCTGATTGGAATGTGTTATATGGCGATTGAAAAATATAGCAAAGCAAATTCCATCATAGAAGAAATCGCAGACAGAACGCAGGATGAGAGCGCATTTACAATGCTTGATATGATGGATGACAGTCTTGAGACAGCTATGTATGGAAATGATTATTATTATGATGAATGGGATGCTTTCGCAGGAGTGGGAATGAATGAGCCTTATCAGCGCGAAAAGAAAAAGATAGGACGGAATGATCCATGTCCATGCGGAAGTGGTAAAAAGTATAAAAAGTGTTGTGGCAGATAGGATATTCGGCAGGATTTCGGTAAAACTTACGAAAATACGCAGAAGTGATATTTTCCACTTGATAAATCCTTTAATTTCATGTAATGTAATAAAGACAATGAAATTTTTGCAACGAGTTCTGTCATATTTTAGTTTAAAACATCACGAAATTGCTGAAATAAAAAAGAAAATCTGCAAGTTTGAAACTTGAATAATTCAAAATGGTCAAATGTACGCCACACGCGGACAAAAGAAAAATATATCTGTGATACCAAAACAGATAAAAATCTGTTAAAATAGTTTTAATTGATTACTAAGGCAGGTTTTTCGTATGGATTTATTTGATTATATGAGAGAACAGAACAGGGAAAAGGAATCGCCGTTAGCTTCCAGACTTCGTCCAGCGACGCTGGATGAGATGGTAGGGCAGCAGCATATCATCGGAAAAGACAAGCTGCTTTACCGTGCGATCAAGGCTGACAAGTTGAGTTCCATTATTTTATATGGACCGCCGGGAACCGGAAAAACGACACTGGCAAAGGTCATTGCCAATACCACAAGTGCTGAGTTCCTTCAAATCAACGCAACTTCCGCCGGGAAAAAAGACATGGAGGATATCATTGCGCAGGCGAAGAACAATCAGGGCATGTACGGCAAAAAGACGATCCTTTTTATCGATGAGATCCACCGCTTCAACAAGGGACAGCAGGACTATCTCCTTCCGTTTGTGGAGGACGGAACCGTGATCTTAATTGGTGCAACGACCGAGAACCCATATTTTGAGGTGAATGGAGCGCTTTTGTCCCGTTCCATTATTTTTGAACTGAAGAATCTGTCCACGGAAGATATTAAGACACTGATCCTCAGGGCGGTGAATGATAAGGAAAAAGGAATGGGCGCTTACAATGCAGTCATTGAGGAAGAGGCACTGGATTTTCTTGCGGATGTGGCAAACGGAGACGCAAGAGCAGCGCTTACAGCGATCGAACTTGGCATTCTGACAACGGAGCGGAGTGATGATGGAAAAATCCATATCACACTTGAGGTCGCCAGTGAATGTATCCAGAAACGTGTGGTGCGCTATGATAAAACAGGAGATAACCATTACGATACAGTCTCTGCGTTTATCAAAAGCATGCGTGGCTCTGACCCGGATGCTGCAGTTTATTATCTTGCCAGAATGCTTTATGCGGGGGAAGATATTAAGTTCATCGCAAGAAGGATTATGATCTGCGCAGCGGAGGATGTGAGCAATGCCGATCCGATGGCACTCGTTGTCGCAACATCGGCAGCACAGGCAGTTGAGCGTATTGGTATGCCGGAGGCACAGATTATTTTGTCGCAGGCGGTCACGTATGTGGCAAGTGCGCCAAAGAGCAACTCGGCAGTCAATGCGATCTTCGATGCGATGGAAGCAGTAAAGAATACGAAAACAGCGCCGATCCCGGTACATTTACAGGATGCACACTATAAGTCATCCGGAAAACTGGGGCATGGTGTTGGATATAAATATGCACATGATTATCCGGATCATTATGTGGAGCAGCAATATCTGCCGGACGGACTGACAGACCGGAAGTTCTACGTTCCGGGTGAGAACGGCTACGAGAAGAAGATCCGTGAATATTTCAAAAAGATCAAGGGTGAGCCAGAAGAGGAGTAAGAGAACATTCCGGGCATGAGATGATCTCTGTTTCACAGGCTGATGAGCAGAGCGCATTTTTCCGGTATTGGATCTTTACATATATTAAAAAGCAGGAGGAATTAGAGATGAAGTCCTACGAGGAAATGACAAAAGAAGAGTTATTGAAAGAGAAGGAAGGATTGGAAGCGGAATACAAAAAATTCCAGCAGAGAGGCTTAAAACTTGATATGTCCAGAGGTAAGCCATCCCAGGAACAGTTAGACCTTTCGATGGGAATGATGGATGTACTGACTTCCGGTGTTGATCTGACCTGTGATGATGGTACAGACTGCAGAAACTATGGTGTGCTGGACGGTATCAGTGAAGCAAAACAGCTTATCGGTGATATGATCGAGTGTAATCCGGACAATATCATCATTTATGGTAACTCAAGCCTTAACATTATGTATGACACCATCTCCCGTTCCATGACACACGGTGTAATGGGAAATACTCCATGGTGTAAATTAGATAAAGTAAAATTTTTGTGCCCGGTACCGGGATATGACAGACATTTTGCGATCACAGAATATTTCGGCATTGAGATGATCAACGTACCGATGCTTCCGACCGGACCGGATATGGATATGGTGGAAGACCTTGTGAGCAAAGATGAGGCGATCAAAGGTATCTGGTGTGTGCCAAAATATTCCAATCCACAGGGAATCACTTATTCGGATGAGACAGTCCGCCGTTTTGCAAGATTAAAACCGGCAGCAAAAGATTTCCGTATTTACTGGGATAACGCATACTGCGTGCATCATTTATATGATATTAACCAGGATCATCTGATCGAGATCTTAAAAGAATGCAAGAGAGCAGGAAACCCGGATATGGTTTACAAATTCTGTTCTACAAGCAAAATCACATTCCCTGGTTCCGGTGTGGCAGCGATCGCAACTTCTGCCAACAACTTAGAGGATATCAAGAAACAGTTGAAGATCCAGACCATCGGCCATGATAAGGTAAACCAGCTGCGCCATGTCCGTTTCTTCAAAGATATCCACGGAATCACAGAGCATATGCGCAAACACGCAGATTCTCTCCGTCCAAAATTTGAAATGATCCTGGATACATTTGAAAGAGAGTTAAAAGGACTCGGAGCCGGAAGCTGGTACAGCCCGAAGGGTGGATACTTCATCACATATGAGACACTGGATGGATGTGCAAAAAATGTTGTGGCAAAAGCAAAAAAAGCAGGGGTTGTGATGACTCCGGCGGGTGCGCCTTTCCCATATGGAAAAGATCCGCATGATTCTGTCATCCGTATCTCACCATCCTATCCAAGCCTGGAAGATCTTACGACTGCGATCGACATCTTTGTTGTCTGCGTCAAGCTTGCAAGCATTGAGAAGCTTTTAGGAGAATAATAGTAAGTTTTTAACCGCTGAAAAGCAAAAGAAAAAGACCTGTGTGTACCATGTCATGATGTTCGCATGACATAGGAACACGCAGGTCTTTTTTATGAATTATGCCTCAGTGGAAGCATCCTCTGTTCCGTTTTTCCATTTGTTGAATTTCTCGACAACTGCGTCGTAGGTTCTCTGGGAAATATCCGGAAGTTTATCTCCCCATGCTTTGGTTGCCTGTTCGAAACCTTTCTTGAAAGCTTCTAACATAGCGTCTGCCTTGTCAGGATCATCACCGGATAAAGCTTTTGCAAAATCAAGAATACGGTCGGAAGTCTGTTCTACACCCCAGTAACCGTCGTCCGCGATATCTGCCTGTGCTTTCACATCAGCTGATACGGTAAAATCACCCTTTGCAAGGAATTTCCACATATCATCTGCGGTGCCGATCGCAACACCCTGCTTGGTCATCATCTGCTCAACGATGCTGCGGAGCTGTGCAGTGCGCTGCTCTGCGTCAGCTTTTAACTTTGCAACGATCGCTGCGTTGTCGGTCTTGCTTGTTGTTTTATTGGAAGCCTTATCTGTCCTGGAGTCAGAACTCTTCTCGTAAATGACACCGGAAGCTGTCTTGGAAGAATCTGTCTTTTTCGTTGTCTCGGATGTCTTTTCTGCTGTTTTTGTTGTTGTCTGTGTAGATGCTGCTGCGGCAGCAGTCACAGTGTTAATGGAATTGATTGCCATATGATCCTCCTTGTCTGGCGAAGCTGGATGCATTTGTTTTTACAGAAAACAAAATGTTCAGCCACCTGAATGAATAGTTATTAACCTTCCATGGTTCTGTTAATTATATCGGACCGGCAAAGAAAAAAGTTTAGTGCCGATTGACCTTTTGGACATAAAATGATAAGATACTAATTGTATACAAAAAACACAAAAAAAACAAGTTTTATTTTAAGTACAATCAATGCGTGTTAGCGACGATTTTGGTAAGGAGAAACTAACCGATGAAGGATATTTCAGTAAAGGCGCTGGCTAAGATCAATCTTGGGCTGGATGTGGTACGAAAAAGAGAGGATGGTTATCATGAGGTCCGCATGGTGATGCAGACCATTCATTTGTTTGACAGGCTGGAGATCTCGAAGAATACTTCCGGTGAGATCACGATGGAAACGAATCTTTCTTTTTTGCCGACGAATGAGAATAATCTTGTCTATAAAGCGGCAAAGCTTTTGCAGGATGAGTTTGCGATAAAAGATGGCGTGCATGTATGGCTGCACAAGTACATTCCGGTAGCTGCCGGGATGGCAGGGGGAAGCACGGACGCAGCGGCAGTGTTATATGGTATGAACCAGATTTTTGATCTGGGTCTGACAAGGGAAGAACTGATGGAGCGCGGTGTGAAGATCGGTGCAGACGTTCCGTACTGCATTATGCGTGGAACGGCTTTGGCAGAGGGCATAGGAGAGAAGCTTTCGAAGCTTCCGCCGATGGTGAAATGTCCTGTTTTGATCGCAAAACCGCAGATCAGTGTTTCTACTAAGTTCGTCTATGACAATCTGAAGTTGGGCTCTGATATGGTACACCCGGATATTGACCGGCTTGTGGCAGATATCAGAGAGAAAAATTTATATAAAATTGCAGCAGATATGGGAAATGTCTTAGAGACAGTGACAATCCCGGCTTATCCTGTGATCGCAGACATCAAAGATCACATGATGGAGCATGGCGCTGTGAATGCCATGATGAGTGGCAGTGGTCCGACGGTTTTCGGTCTTTTTGACAAGGAAGCGACGGCAGTAGAGGCATACGAGGCGATGAAAGCCTCCGGTCTTGCAAAACAGGTATATTTAACGAGTATTTATAATAACGCGCGTAAGTAGAAAGGCATGGTATCAAAGATGACAGAAGATTTAACATTGAATATGGATGCGTATCTTCCGCTGAGAGATGTTGTGTTTAACACGTTAAGAGAGGCTATTTTGAAAGGGGAACTGAAACCGGGCGAGCGGTTGATGGAACTGCAGCTTGCGGCAAAACTTGGTGTCAGCCGTACACCGATTCGTGAGGCGATCCGTATGCTTGAGCAGGAGGGACTTGCCGTTACGATCCCAAGAAAAGGCGCAGAGGTTGCAAAAATGACGGAGAAGGATATGGAAGATGTCCTTCAGATCCGTGAAGCGTTGGACGAGCTTGCAGCTAAAATTGCATGTGAGCAGATTTCTGAGGAACAGTTAGAAGAGCTGGTTGCGACCATGCATGAGTTTGAGGAATCCACCAAGACAGATAATGTGAAAAAAATCGCAGAGGCGGATGTAAAGTTTCACGATATTATTTACCAGTCAACCGGTAACCCGAAGCTTGTGAATATGTTAAATAACCTCCGGGAGCAGATGTACCGCTATCGTGTGGAATATCTGAAAGATGAGAATAACTATCCGACATTGATGAAAGAACATAAAGATATTGTGGAAGGGTTAGTCCGTAAGAACAAAACGCAGGTGACAGAGACGATGCACCAGCATGTGAAGAATCAGGCAGTCGCAGTTAAGGCTATGATCCAGGAGCAGGAATAAGAAGTAACTGCCCGGAGGACAGGAAAACTGCATAAAAAATGGAAAACCGTACAGACTAGAAAGAGGATAAGCATTTTGCTTATCCTCTTTCGTATTTTTTTAAAACAATTAAGTGGCAAAACTCCAATCTTCACTGTGAATATTATGAAAAATGAACAAAATTTTCGAAGACACGCTTTCGCTACGTGTCGCTCACAGCGGTACTAAGAAGCCAGTCACAACATAGCGTTGTTCCTGCCTTCTAAGGACCAATCGAACTTGTTCGATTTTGGCTCACCCAGTGTCTTCTCAAGCTTTTGTTCATCTTTCATAATTATTTACTGTATTTGGGAGTTTTGCTGGCAGTTTTTTAATAGAAGAAACAAATAGAAAGGAAACAAACTGCAAATGTCGGAGAATAGTAAGCGTCCGGTGTCGACGGATTTAACGCAAAATATAGAGGAAATGGAATTTTATTTTCATGACTGTGCGGATATTAAAAAGAAGCAGATGAAGCTTGGCAGGAATCAGGATACCGCCTGTTATCTGACCTTTATCGAAGTGTCCGTGGACATGGGAACGTCCGCACTTGGAGAGACTTTAAAATACTTAAATGGACTGACAAGGGATGAGATCCTTTGTACACTGCAGGAAAATGCGCTTGGAATTTCGGATGCAACATATTTTTCGACCATTGAGGAGGCTGTGAGCGGTCTGCTCACCGGGGAGGCGATTCTTTTTGTGGACGGTTTTGACCGGGCAGTGAAAATACCGGATGACGGTTATCCGAATATGGGGATCACAGAGGTTGATTCGGAAAAAGTAATCCGCGGTTCCAACGAAGGTTTCTGCGATTCTGTGAAGCAGAATGCGGCGCTGATCCGGAAAAGAATCCGCTCGCCCCGTGTGAAAGTGAGGGGACTGAAAGCCGGGATTAGATCGAACACGAACGTCTACCTTGTGTATGTGGAGGATCTTGCAAACCCGGGACTTGTAAAAGAAATTGAAAAGAGGCTGCAGGATTTCACAATCGATGGGATATTAGACAGCGGAATGTTAGAACAGCTGGCAGAGAAAAAATGGTATTCGCCATTTCCACAGTTTCAGACAACGCAGCGTCCTGACCGGGCGGCCATGGCGGTATTAGAGGGCAGAGTGATCGTGATGTGCGATAATTCGCCGATCGGACTGATACTGCCGACGGACTACAATTCATTTATCCGCACCAGTGACGATTATTACAGCCGCTTTGAGATTGCGACTTTCGGGCGGATCCTGCGGTATCTGGCATCCTTTTTTGCAATGACGCTGCCGGGATTTTATCTTGCAGTGACTAATTTTCATACACAGATACTCCCGACCACACTACTTTTGTCGTTTGCAGAGGCGAGGCAGGGTGTCCCATTTCCGGCAGTCGTGGAAGTGCTTATCATGGAATTGTCGTTTGAACTTTTGCGGGAGGCGGGCGTGCGGCTTCCCGGTGCGATGGGAAATACCATCGGGATCGTGGGTGGTCTGATCATCGGACAGGCGGCAGTCGAGGCAAATCTGGTCAGCCCGATCGTGGTGATCGTCATCTCTTTTACTGCGCTATGTTCTTTTGCGATACCGAACGAAGAATTTGCCACGGCGTTCCGCATTTTAAAATTCTTTTTTATTGGAATCTGTGCGTGGCTTGGCTACTTTGGCATGCTGCTTGGGCTGCTTGCGGTGCTCACCCATCTGTCGCATCTGACAAGCTTTGGGATTCCGTATCTTATGCCATTCGTGGGGGCAGATCTGAATCACTATGAGGACGAGCGGGATTTTATCTGGCGGCAGCCTTTCCGGAAACTGCGCAAACGTCCAATTTATGCAAATCCGAAAGAGCGGACAAAGCTGACGTTTTCAAAGAAGAGATAGGTTGAGAAAAGTTTTTATCATAAGATAAATGGAAATCTGATGAAAAAATGCGCAGATGTTAGAAGAGATAGGGGGAAGTATGTTCTCAGAAAACAATCAAATTTCAGGCAGACAGGTGTTCCGCCTTCTGACGTATGACTTTCTTGGAATGGGGACGCTGCTACTGCCGACAATGCTTGCAGATACGGCAGGGCGCGACGGGATTTTTTGCATTCTGGCGGGGATTTTGTCCACATTTTTGTACTTGAAATTATTGAGATATCTGTTGAAAGGCATGAAAACAAGTTATCCCGACTTTTTGAAGCAGAAGTGTGGAAAAGTATGCGGTTATGT